>Ga0068862_100001397_pt1 | contig 22384 bp, 24 predicted proteins | sample KBSSwiS52_FD_66598 | JGI IMG/M metagenome (GOLD analysis project Ga0068862, IMG submission 66598) | Switchgrass rhizosphere microbial communities from Kellogg Biological Station, Michigan, USA - KBS Switchgrass S5-2 | ecosystem: Host-associated > Plants > Roots > Rhizosphere > Soil ... | reverse complement strand
GCCAGGTCCATGTGGCGAATGCGAAACAGCACCGTCGCATGACGCGGATCAATCCGGTATGACCCCGCCGGCAAGTCCACGGCCGTTTCAAAGTTGGCCTGCGCCGGCGCGGTCGCCGGCGCTGTTGCGCCCGTAAATGGGGGCGGCGCGTCGCCCGCGCCTTCAACGCTAGCGCATGCGGCAAGAGTCAAACCCGCGGCGATCACCCAAGCGCGCATGCAAACCTCCACAGGCGTCCCCCGGGACGAAATCTAGGTGCGTTGATACCGTCGTCCAGGACGCATCGACGACTTGTCGCATCGCCCGCTAAGGTACGGCCGAACGGAGAGGCTGAACTATGACCTACGTCGCGCCCATCGCGGATATGCGCTTCGCACTCGAAGCCTGCGCCAACCTCTGGTCGCTGCGTGAACGTTACCCCGATCTCGACGCCGATCTCTTGGCCGCAATCCTTGATGGGGCCGGTGCGCTCGCATCCGACACGCTCGCCCCAATCAACCGCAGCGGCGATCAATCCGGCGTGACTTTGATGAACGCCGCCGTCACGGCCGCTCCCGGGTTCCGCGAAGCCTACGAAGCGTTCAAACGAGGCGGCTGGCAGGGCCTCGCCGCTGACCCAACCTATGGCGGCCAAGGCCTGCCTCGCGCCGTCGCGCTCGCCGTGATGGAGACCGTACACAGCGCGAACATGAGCTTCGCACTGCTGCCGATGCTGACCCTTGGCGCCATCGAAGCCATAGAACAACACGGCAAGCCGGATCAGAAGGCGCTCTACCTCGAAAAGCTCATCTCGGGCGAATGGTCGGGCACGATGAACTTGACCGAGCCGCAAGCCGGCTCCGACCTCGGCGCGCTCACAACCAAAGCCGTCCCGCAAGCCGACGGCAGCTACGCCATCACCGGCCAGAAAATCTTCATCACCTGGGGCGAGCACGATTGCGCCCCCAACATCATCCATCTCGTCCTCGCCCGCGTCGAAGGCGCGCCCGCCGGCTCGAAGGGCATCTCCATGTTCATCGTCCCGAAGGTTCGCGACGAGGACGGCTCACGCAACGCGGTGCGCTGCATCGGCGTCGAAGAGAAGATGGGCATCCACGCTTCGCCCACCTGCACGCTCGCCTACGAAGGCGCGACAGGCTGGCTAGTCGGCGAGGAGAACAAGGGCCTCGCCGCCATGTTCACGATGATGAACGCGGCGCGACTCAATGTCGGCATGTCGGGCGTCGGCGTCGCAGAAGCCGCCTACCAAAAGGCGCTCGCCTACGCGCGCGAGCGCAAGCAGGGCGGCAAGCTCATCATCGAGCACCCCGACATCCGCCGCATGCTGATGACCGCCCGCGCCAAAATCCAAGCCGGCCGCGCCATCTGCTACGCCACCGCCGTCGCCGCCGATTCCGGCGACAAGCAAATGGAAGACCTGCTCACGCCCATCGCCAAAGCCTGGTGCACCGATCTCGGCGTCGAAGTTTCCAGCCTGGGCGTGCAGGTACACGGCGGCATGGGTTTCGTCGAAGAGGGCGGCGCCGCTCAATTCTATCGTGACGCCCGCATCGCCCCAATCTACGAAGGCGCCAACGGCATCCAAGCCATCGATCTCTACGGCCGCAAACTCCTGGGCGACCGCGGCGAAGCCATGCAGCGCCTGATCGCCGAAGCCCGTACGATCGCCGGTTCATCGCATCCGTTCCTTTCCGCTGCTACCGACGCATTGGCCGAGGCCACCGACTTTATGCTTCCCGCCCCGCGCGACGATGCGCTCACCGGCGCCAGCGCCTATCTCAATCTCGCCGGCGATGTCGCCGGCGGCATGCTGCTCATCAAGGGCCTCGAAAGCCATCCCAACGACGAACAGCGCGCGCTGCTCCGCTACTATGCCCGCACCGTGCTCGCACGCGCGCCGTCGCGCCTTGCTGAGATCAAGATCGGCGTTGAGTTTCTGCCTGAAAGCGCGCTTGGCTGAGCGATGGCCTTTACCGATTTCAACCGCGCCATCGTCCGGAGCCCGCCGCGCACCGTGACCAATGGCTTGCGCGCCTTCGATGTCGGCGCACCTGACTACGATGGCGTCGTCGCAGAGCACAACGCCTACATTGATGCGCTCGCCGCAGCTGGTGTGGAGGTGGTGCTGCTGGCGCCGCTCGAGGTTTATCCAGACTCGCTCTTCGTCGAAGACACCGCGCTCGTCTTCACAGGCGCCGCCATTCGCCTCCGCCCCGGCGCGTCGTCTCGCGTCGGCGAGGCGGACAGGATGGCCGAGACGCTTCCTCACCACTTCAACCGCGTGCTCACGCTCGACACCGGCACCGCCGAAGGCGGCGACATTCTCAACACGCCGCGCGGTGTCCTCATCGGCCAATCCGCGCGCACCAACGCCGAAGGCGCGCGGGCACTCGTTGGCTTACTCGAAAAGCTCGGCCTAAAGGGCATCCCTGTGCAAACGCCGCCGGGCGTATTGCACTTCAAATCCGATTGCTCGCTGCTCGACGACGAAACCATCCTCTCCACACCCGCGCTCGCAGCCTCCGGCGTGTTCGACGGCTTCCGCGTCGTACTGACGCCGGAAGGCGAGGAGGGCGCTGCCAACGCCATCCGCGTCAATGAGCGCCTGTTCCTCAGCGCCGGCTACCCACGCACCGCTGACGCGCTCACCCAGCTCGGTTTCCGTATCGTCACACTCGACACCCGCGAAATCGCCAAGATCGACGCGGGCCTGTCCTGCATGTCGCTGCGCTGGCAAGCGTGAGGGCCGGGGGCTAAGCTCGCCCCATGTCCATGGACGGCGTCGAAGATACCGAAGTCGCTACCGACCGCCCAGCGCGGCCGCAGCTCACGTACCCGTTGGGCGATCCGCCCGAAGCTGGCGTCGCGCGCGAAATTGCGCCGGGCGTGCATTGGATCCGCATGCCGCTGCCGTTCGCGCTCAAATGGATCAATCTTTGGCTCATCGAAGACGGCGACGGCTGGACCATCATCGACACCGGCGTCGCCCTCGAACAATCCCGCGAATACTGGCGCCAGATTTTTGACGCCACGCTCAAAGGCAAACCGGTCACGCGTGTGATCTGTACGCACATGCATCCCGATCACATGGGTCTCGCCGGTTGGATCTGCCGCAAGTTCGGCGCAACGCTATGGATGAGCCGGCTCGAATACATCACCGGCCGCATGCTCGTCGCCGACACCGGCCGCGAAGCGCCCGAAGAGGGCGTGCAATTCTATCGCGCCGCCGGTTGGGACGAAAATTTGCTCGACAGCTACAAGGTCCGCTTCGGCGGCTTCGGCAAAGCCGTCGCCCGCATACCGGATTCCTACAAGCGCATCGCAGATGGCGATGTTATCGAGATCGGTGGCCGCCCCTGGCGCGTCATCACCGGCAACGGTCATTGCCCCGAGCACGTGTGCTTGTGGCAGGAGGAGCTGAAGCTCTTTGTCTCGGGCGATCAAGTGCTGCCGCGCATCAGCTCCAACGTTTCCGTATTCCCAACAGAGCCCGACGGCGATCCGCTCGCCGACTGGATCAACTCCTGCAAGAAGCTGCTCGATGCAATGCCGAACGACGTCCTCGTGCTCCCGTCACACAACGAGCCCTTCATCGGCCTGCACGAGCGCCTCGTGAACCTGATCGACGGCCACGAGCGCACGCTGAAGCGCATTCTCTCGCGCCTCAACGAGCCCAAGCGCGCCATCGATCTCTTCGGCGCCATGTTCGCGCGCAAGATCGGGCCGGACCTCATGGGCATGGCGACCGGCGAAGCCATCGCGCACGTCAATTGTCTCGTCGGCCGCGGTCTCGCGCGCCGCGTCACCGACGAACAGGGGATCGTCCGTTATGTCGCCGCCTGACGCGCCCAACCCGGAGCGCCGCTCCAACGGCGCGATGATCTGCTTCTGCCTGGGCATTGGCCTTTGCATTCTCGCCTACATGCTGGGCATCGGCGCCGTGCTCGGCGCGGCGATTTCTGGCGGCGATCCAGCCATCGTCGTGGGGTCCCTGTTCGCCGCCTTCGGTATCGCAATGCTCGGCCTCCTCGGCGTCATCCTCTCGCTCGTCGGCGGCGTCTGGATGATCGCCCAAGTCGTCGCCGATCAAAGCGGCGGCGCAGAAGAAAAGCGCTATCGCGATGTCGAGCGGTAGCGGGGGCCATGGACGTCGCAAATCACTCAGTCACGCTGATCTCGATCATTGTTGGTCTCGGCCTGACTGAATTACTCGCCAATCTGCATCGGCTGTTTCGCGCGCGCGCCCACGTGCGTTGGGATGCGCTGCCCTTTGTCTGGACGGCGGCGATTCTGGTGCTGCTGTTGAACTATTGGTGGTCGCTGGTGTTGGGGCGGGATGGTTCGCGGCTGGCGCACACAGCGGCGCAATTCGGCCTGCTGCTCATTCACCCGCTGCTGCTTTTCCTGCTGTGCGCGAGCGTTCTGCCCAAGGCTAGCGCCGAAGGCGTCGATATGCGCGCGGCCTACGAAAGCGAGCGCCAGGTCTTTGTCTGGCTCTTTGTCCTTTACATGCTCGGCAACTGGTCGCTCTCCTTGCTGATCAATCACCAAATAATTTGGACTCAGTCGACGGTTCAGCGGACGATCGCGTCGATTCTTCTTGTTTCGCTCTTGTTCGTGAAGGATAGGCGCTGGGATTGGATCGCCGCCGCCGGTGTGCTGATCGCGGTCATCTGGCGTATTGCAACCCAAGCAGTCAGATAGGGAGAACGCCAGCAATGATCTTATCCACGACATTCGAAGTCCAGGGTCGTAGCGTTGCCCAGCATCTCGACCTTGTGCGCGGCAACGTCGTGCGTTCGCGCTTCATCGGGCGCGACATCGTCGCGGGCCTGCGCATGATCGTCGGCGGTGAGATCCACGAATACACCAAGCTCCTGGCCGAAAGCCGCGAGCAAGCGCTCGATCGCATGGTTGAGCAAGCGCAAGGCCTTGGCGCCGACGCTATCATCGGCGTGCGCTTCGAAACCACCGATGCGGGGCAGGGCCAAGCCACCGAAGTGTTGGCTTACGGCACGGCTGTGAAGTTGAGTTGATTAGGCGTTCGGCGCCGGCAGTGCTGGTCTGAAGACCCGCGCAAATGGGGCCGCATGCGCCAAGCGCCAAGCCAGCAGCATCACAACGCCCGCCGAGACATCGATCATCAACCCGAACGCCAACACGAACACGATGTGGTGTGTGAGCAAATGCGCCGCCGGCGCCGCCGCCAGTTCGCCTAGCCGCCAATCCGCAGCGCGCCGCAAACCCCAATCGAAGAACGCACCCGCCGCGAGCACAACGGCCGCCAGCGGCACGTAATACGGCACATGCGGCAGATCGAGCGGCAGTCCCGCAATCATGTGCGGCGCCGTGAACGCAACGATGGTCACGCCATAGAGCGGCGTCGCCCATGCGTGCGCCAAAGCCTTGAACCGCGTCTCCGCCGGCCGTCCCGCCGCCATTGCCAAGCGCTTGGCTTCGGCGACGCTCCAGGTCGTGTCGGCAACCATGCGCCACACAAACAGAACGCCGATCGCGCCAGCTAATCCAACGAACGCGCCAACGATCAGCGCCGCAACGATCGGCCCCGCCATTTGCTCAAAATCGATCCGCACTTCGCCGCGCATCAGCACGCGCGCGCCAAGCGTAGCGAGAGCCAACAATGCGAGCGGGGGCCACAGCAACGCCGCTGCTCCCGCGCTCAGCGCGATCAGCAACGGCGTCACCGTATGATCAGAGAGTCTGCTCGTCATGGTTCATGGGGTATGAACCATCGTCGTGAAAGCCGCGTAAATGCGAGAATAACCAAGCGTTTACGCTAATTGACGGCAACTTTCGGTTAACCTTAGTTGCCGCGCCCGCTTCTGTTAGTGTTGCACCCGCCGCCGGCGCGCCTCGCGATCGTTCTCTTCCTGCGTTTGCGCGTTTTGCGCATCAGCCGCCGCGTTCGCTGCCGCATTCGCCGCGCCGACGCGCTCTGCATCCGCTTGGAACGTAGCGTCATTCGGATGGCCGACTGACCGAATCACGGCGTCATAGGTTTGCGTCGCGTCCGGTCCGCCATAGGTCATGCAGAGCGTCATCAGTTCGAAGCCGGGCCGCATTTCGAACCCAGCTTGAATGGGTCCCGTCAGGTCGGAACGCTGGGGCGACTGAATAACCGCGCGCTGGATCGGCCAGAACTGCGATGAATCCTGGGTGTGCGACTGCACTTGAGCAGAGTTGCTGGGAAAGAGCCTGCCGAAGCCATTGGCTAGAGTTTGCCAGAACGTGTCCGTAAATTGCGCGTCATTCGCCGCGGCTGCCTTCACCGCCGCTGCAGAGACGGTCGCCGTCCGCGGGCTCGGCCGCGAAATGATGTGGCACTCGTTGTTCGCGGTCCCCGTCACGACGTAGGTGTATTCCCCGCTCTGTTCGACGCTTGTCGTCCAGCCCGCAGGCGCATCAAACACCAACCGCCCGTTCGGGTCGCTCCAGGGGGCCGCCGAGGCGGCTCCGGTGGCGAGGGCAAAGCCAAGAGTGGCCGCGATCAGAACCCGCATTAAAGTTTCTCCAGCACTTCCGTCCCTTGCGCCTCATTTCCACCCCGGGGCGGCAGCGGTCAAGCTGGCTCGTCAGCATCCTTGGGGAGAGGCGGCCCTCCCGGACGGCCCCTTTTTTTATTGCTGCGAACGGCCCAGAGCTTCCATCGCCCGGTCTTGCAGCGTGTTGCGCATGGCCTCGTCCATAGCGGCGCGAGACCCCGCATCGCGCGCTTCCTGGTCTCTACGGCGGCCGCGCCGGCGGTCGTCGATGTTGGCCTGGAGTTCGGCGTCGTTCGTGCCTGCGATCGAGCGCAGCACGCCTTCATAGGTGGCGGCGTCGTCCGCACCCGTGCGGCTGAAGCAGAAGCCCCAGAATTCCACGCCAGGACGGAATTGGATCGCGGCGTGAACGACTTGGCCCTGCGAATTGTAGTCCGCGCGTTGGACCGGCCAGAACGCCGAGGTGTCGACGGAGCTTTGCATCACGGCTGCGTCCGCCGCGAGCACGGTCGGCAAGGCGCCCGGGATTTGCGCCCAGGCGGCGTCTCCGATCGGCGTCTCCCCGCCGGCGCGAATGCGCTCGGGCGAAATTCCGGCTGTGTCAGGGCGCTGCGACGCCATGATGTGGCATTCCTTGCCCCCGGCATCGGCCAGGATGTAAGTCATGCCCTCGGCGGGCAGTTGGCGCACGTTCCAGCCATCGGGCGCGACAAACGCCAAGTGTGACGCTTCATCCGACCACGGTCCCGCTGACGCCGGAGTTGCCAGCGCGAACGCCGCCATTGCTGCCGCAAGCACCATTCGCATTGAGCTCTCCCCAATGATTGTCCGGCCCAACCCTAGCGCCGGGCTTTCGCCAGTCAAAGCCGACGCGATGCTGGCGTGGAACTGTTTTGCCGGGCTGCTCAAGGCGCGTATTGTCACTCGTAAAGCGAGGAAAATGCGGCATGAGCCTGTCTGGGAAAACCCTCTTCATCACAGGCGCAAGCCGCGGCATCGGCTTGGCCATTGGACTCCGCGCCGCCCGCGACGGTGCCAATGTCGTCATCGCCGCCAAGACTGCCGAACCGCACAAGAAGCTCCCCGGCACCGTTTATTCCGCCGCAGAGGACATCGAGAAGGCCGGCGGCAAGGCGCTGCCGATTGTCGTCGACGTCCGCGAGCCTGACAGTGTGAAAGCCGCCGTCGACGCCGCCGTCGAACGCTTCGGCGGCATCGACATCCTCGTCAACAATGCGAGCGCCATTCAGCTCACCGGCACGCTGCAGACCGACATTCGCCGTTACGACCTGATGAACCAGGTCAACGCCCGTGGCACGTTCATCACCTCGCGTGCGTGCATCCCACACCTGAAGCAAAGCTCGAACCCGCACGTCCTGATGTTGTCGCCGCCCCTCGACATGAGCCCGCGCTGGTTCGCGGGCCACGTCGCCTACACGATGGCGAAATACGGCATGTCGATGTGCGTCTTGGGCATGGCTGAAGAGTTCAAGGACGACGGCATCGCCTTCAACGCGCTCTGGCCGCGCACCGGCATCGCCACCGCGGCCATCGAGTTTGCGCTCACGGGCGAAGAGGGCCTCCGCCACTGCCGCACCGTCGACATCATGTCCGACGCTGCCTACGCCATCTTCAACAAGCCGTCGCGTCAATGCACCGGCAACTTCTTCATCGACGACGTGCTTTTGTATCGGGAAGGCGAGCGCGATTTCGACAAATACCGCGTCGATCCTACCAAGGATCTCATGCCGGACTTCTTTGTCCCCGCCGATACGCCGCTGCCGCCTGGCGTCAGCATGAAGGCCAAGGCGTAGGCCGAAATCGCACGCCTCTCGACGACGTGATTGGTCGCGTCATCGTGCCTCGACCTACGTTGCCGGCGTGAACCGGGCCTTCATCCTCGCATGTGCGGCGCTCGCGTTGCTCGCAACCGCTGCGAACGCGCAGTCCTACGGCGGCGCTGGCCAGACCGTCGTGCGTTCGCTTGAGCATGATGGCCGCAGCCGGACCTATCGCGTCTACACCCCACCGAACCTCGCGCTTCAGCCCGCGCCGCCTGCGGTCATTCTTCTCCACGGCCGTCCAGGCACCGGCGAGGGCATGGAGTACATCACGCAGATGAACGCCGTCGCCGACGCGAACGGCTTCATCGTGGTGTATCCCGACGGCATCAACAATGAATGGACCGAGCACCTCGATCTGGTCGATCGCTCAATGGCGCGCGGCGCTCCGGACGACGTTTCATTCCTCCGTGCGCTCGCCGACGAGATCGCACGCAATCCAGGCGTCGACCGCAACCGCATCTTTCTCGGCGGCTTCTCCAATGGCGGCTTCATGACTCTGCGCGTGGCGTGTCTCGCGCCCAATACATTCGCCGCATACGCCGTCGTCAGCGCAGCGTTGCACACGGTGATCGAACAACGCTGCAACCGGGGCGCCGCACCGATCCTGCTCATGCACGGCGATAACGACCCCAGCATTCCGTACGCGGGCGCCGCCTTGCGCGACAACAACGGCCGCCGCGTGCCGGTCATGTTGAGCGTCCCCGACACCGCCCGCTTCCTGATGCGCCGCAATCATTGCAACACCGAGGGCGTCGTCACCACGGCACCCGAGCGCGGCCAATCGGCCGGCACCACAGCTCAAAAGTTCGAGCCGAGCGGTTGCGATCCAGGCAAGGAAGTCATCTTCTTCACCATCCTCGGCGGCGGCCACACATGGCCCGGCGTGCGCAATCTCCCTGACGGCCTCGGCCCCACCAACATGGATATCAACGCCGGCGAAGTGATCTGGCAGTTCTTCAGCACGCATCGCCGCGAGAATTAGAATTCGCTTGGACGAACGTGCGCCCTGGCGGCAGCCGCGCTGGTGATCTACCAAAGCGACATGCCGGACCTCTTCGTCCCCGCCGACACGATGAAGGCCAAGCCGTGATCCGCCTCGGCGCCGCCGCGCTCGCCGCGTCAGCGCTGGCCGCGTGCGTCGTGCTGCCCGGAGGCGAGGGGCCGCCACCGCCGCCGTGCGCCGTCACCGTGGACGGGTCGCTCAATGCCTCCGAATGGGAGGACGCGCAGCGCATAGAACTTACCAACGGCGCCACGCTTTGGCTGAAGCAAACCCAATCGCACGTCTGTTTCGCGGTTGAGCCCGGCGACGCCGGCCCGCGCTTCGTCGATGTCTTCATCGCCGACCGCGCCGGCACGCTCCACAACCTTCATGCGTCGATGCAAGTCGGCGAACGCACGCTTCCGGCGCGCCGCTGGACCGATGAGGAGCCGCCAACCGCGTGGGGCCAAACCACTGGATGGACCGCGAACGCCGCCACCACCTTGGATCCGGAAACCCACGGGCCCTCCATCGAGCAGGTGGCGCCGTTCGACGGCTATGAATTCGTCATCGATCGCGCCCACCTCAATCCCTGGCGCATTCGCGTTGAGGTCCGCGACTTCCACGGCGAAGCACGCGATATCGTCTGGCCCGCGGGGTCGCGCCGCACCGACATCGCCACTTGGGCCGTGCTGCCCTAAGCGTCGCCGCGCAACTGCGCGCTCAATTCCGCCGCGCGTCCGTCGCGGCCATCGAGCCAAATGCCGAAGAACGTGCGGCGGAAGCCCGGCCAGTTCACTTCGCAGCGTGGTGCGCCGTTAAAATAGAACCGCGCCGTGTTCGGCCCGGTGCTGACGCCCGTCACCCGATCGCCGCGCGTGATGTTCGGGAAGCAGCGCTCCAGCTGCGCCCGCAACGGCGCCAACGTCCGCGCATTGCCGCCGCCGCGTTGGCTCATTTCCGAGATCGAACGGTTCAGCAGCGTCGTTTGCCGCGCCGAGTGCTCATAGGTCAGCGTCAGCGCAAATGGGGCGTTCCACGAAAAGTCGCCGCCGACCGCGTAGGCCTCAGCATTGAACAGGCGGATCCCCAGCATGTGGTAGCTGGCCTCGCCCGTCTTCTGCGCACCCGGCAGCGCCGTCTGCACCTCCGCCGGCGCCGTAGCCCAAGCGGGTAGCGCGGCTAGTGAAAGCGCCAAGGCGGCGAGGGCGGAGCGGAACGCGCGCATCTGCATCTAACGCCCCATACGGACGAACGGCGCCAATGGATTGGCGCTAATCCGCCCGTGCTGAGGCAACCTCATCAGGCGTCAGCGCCACCGTCGAGATATCGATTTTGGCCGAACCTTCCACGATTTCCCGCGAGTGCGACACATAAAGGATCGAGCGGTTCTCGAGGTCCACGATCCGCCTGAGCGCAACGTTCTTGAAGAACAAGCTCTGCCGCTGGCTGAAAATCTCTTCGCCGGAGCGGTCCATGTCGACGCCATCAAACGTAATCGGCCCAATCCGTTGGCACGACACCGCCGAGTTCGACGGGTTCTCGAACCAATTGCCCTGCCGCAACCGGTCCAACGTGCTGCGGTCGAAGTAGGTCATGTGGCAGACGATGTTCGGGATCTCCGGATCGTGCAGCGCCTCAACCATGATCTCGTTGCCGAGGAGATCGTTGGAGAACTCGCCCACCGAGCCTTCGCGGTCGCCGCATGCGCCGAGCGCCAGCGCCAGAACTGCCGCCAATCCGATGAGCCGCATGAGCCGTCCTCCCGAAACGCCGACGAGAATGCGCCGCCGCCTGTCAAAGTTCCCAAACCTTTGACTTACGCGGCGTAGCCCCGTTACCCAAGGCCGGCGGGGGAGACGCAGATGAGATCACGAACCAAACTGGCTGGCCTCATCACGACCTGCGCCGTGCTCTGCCTGGGCGCCGGCGCCTCCGCGCAAACCGAGCCGCCGCCGCGCCCCAACTTCGTGCTCATCGTCATCGACGACGCCGGCTTCACCGATCTCGGCGCCTATGGCGGCGAAGCGCGCACGCCCAACATCGACGCACTCGCCCAGCGCGGCGCGCAATTCTCGCGCTACTATTCATCGCCACTCTGTTCGCCGTCGCGCGCGATGCTGCTGACCGGCGTCGACAATCACCGCACGGGTCTCGCCACCATCGAAGAAGTGCTGCCGCCCGAACATCGCGGCCAGCCCGGCTACACCATGCACCTCGAGCCCGGCGTCACCACCATCGCCTCGCGCCTGCAATCGAACGGCTATCGCACCTACGCCACCGGCAAATGGCATCTCGGCCACGCCGAGGGCGATCTCCCCAACGCGCACGGCTTCGATCGCTCGCTCGTGCTCGACGCCTCCGGCGCCGACAATTGGGAGCCGCGCCCGTACATGCCGTACTACCAAACCGCGCCCTGGTTTCGCGACGGCGCGCCCGCCGAGATGCCGGCGAACTACTACTCAAGCAATCTGATCGTCGATCAGATGATCGAGTATCTCGAAGCCGATCGCACCAGCACCGAACCCTTCTTCGCTTACGTCGCCTTCCAAGCCGTGCACATTCCGGTGCAAGCGCCGCGCGAATTCACTGAACACTACAACGATGTGTACGATGGCGGCTGGCAAGCGCTGCGCGAACAACGCTGGCGGCGCGCGCAAGAGTTTGGTCTCATCCCGCAAAACGCGCCGCTCGGCGCGATGCCTGCGGGTCTTCGTGATTGGAACGCGTTGCCGCCGGAAGAGCAGGCGATCTACGCGCGCAGCATGGCCGTCCACGCCGGCATGCTCGAAGCGATGGATGCGCAGATTGGCCGTCTGATCTCCTACTTGCAGGATCGCGGGCTCGACCAGAACACCATCTTCATCGTCGTCTCCGACAACGGCCCCGAGCCCAGCAATCCGATCATCGAAAACGGATTCACGCTCTGGATGGCGACGCACGGCTACACCCGCCACGTAGAAAATCTCGGCGAGCGCCGCTCTTACGTCTTCATCGGCCCCGAGTTCGCCAGCGCCACCGCATCGCCTGGCACTCTGTTCAAGTTCTACACCGCCGAAGGCGGCGTCCACGTTCCGCTCATCGTCGCCGGTCCCGGCGTGCAGCCGGGCCGCATCGACGCCCGCGCCTTCGTCACCGACATCGCACCAACCATGCTCGAACGCGCGGGCATCGCCACGCAGGCCGACGAACGCATCCCCATCACCGGCCGCAGTCTCTCAAGCCTGCTCTCCGGCGCCGCGACAACGGTGCGCAGCGACGATGACGTGATTGGCATCGAAGTCTCCGGCAACAGCGCGCTCTATCGCGGCGCCTACAAGCTCGTGCGCAATCAGCCGCGCTGGGGCGATGGACACTGGCGCCTCTTCAACATCGAGACCGATCCCGGCGAAACCCAGGACCTGGCGCAGTCACAACCCGAACTCTTCGCCTCGATGCGCGAGGCCTACGACGCCTACGCCCGCGCCAACGGCGTGCTCGAACTCCCGCCTGGCTACGACGTCCAGCGACAAGTCGCCCGCAACGCGCTGATGCGGCAACTCCAAGCCTATTGGTGGGTTTTGGCGCTCGCGCTGGCCGTTGCGCTGGTCCTGGTCGTCGCCGCCGTCAAAATAGTCCGCCACAATCTGCTCCGGCCGACGGCCAACAAAAGCTAAGCCCGGGAACGTTTCCCGCCAGTCGGCGTCAGATGCTGCAAGAGGGCAGGCATGGACGCAGCACGCGACTACGACTCCATGGGCGATGTCGAACTCGTCCAACGCGCTCACGAGCGCGACGCACACGCCGTGCGCTGCATCACCACCCGCTACAATCAGCGCCTTTACCGCGCCGCCTGGAGCGTGTTGCGCAACCGCGCCGATGCCGAGGAGGCGGTGCAAGACGCCTACGTCAAAGCGCTTTCCCGCGGCGGCTACGAAGGCCGCGCTTCCCTCAGTTCCTGGCTCACCCGCATCGTCCTCAACGAAGCCATCGGCCGCAAGCGGGCCGGCGATCGCCTGAAGCGCTCGCTCGCCGCCGCCGACATCGCCCAACTCGACGACTACCGCGAAAAACTTATGAGCATGTCCTTCACTTCGCCCGAGTTTCAGCTGCTCCGCGCCGAACTCGCCAAAGCACTGGAAACAGCCATCGCGCGGCTCCCGGAAGACTTCCGCGTCGTCCTCGTGCTGCGCGACATCGAAGGCATGAGCGTCGAAGAAACCGCCGAAGCGCTCGATCTCCTCGCCGCCACCGTGAAGACGCGCCACCACCGTGCGCGCCAGCGCCTGCGTCAGGAGATCGATCCCGATTTCCGCGCCGTGCTTGCCGAAACGCTCCGCTTCGACGGCGACGATTGCGCCGCCATGACCGACCGCGCGCTCGCCGCGCTCACATGAAGGAGACAAGCATGATCGTCACAGCCATCGCGCTTTTCCTGATTGCCGCCTTGCTCGGCATCTACATGGCGCTGCGCATTTTCGGCGGCGGCATTCCGCCCTGGGTCGCCGTGATCTTGCACGGCGTCTTCGCCGCGTCCGGCTTACTCGTGCTGCTCTACGCACTCTTTACCGGGACGCAGAGCACCGCCGTCACCATCGCCGCCGTGCTGCTGGTGATCGCCGCACTCGGCGGCTTCTTCATGTTCAGTTACCAACTGCGCAAACTGCCGCCGCCTAAGGCCGTCGTCGTCATCCACGCGCTCGCCGCCGTCGTCGGCGTGCTTGCTCTTCTCGGCAACGTCATGGGCATGGTGTGAGGGTTCACCCGCTTCACCCAGTCAGCGTGCATGCGCCGATCGCCTGCATTGTGCTGACGCCGCTCGCAGACCTCATCGCCGCCGCCACCCATCGTGCCGACCTCTGGATCGTCAGCGCCTATCTCAGCGCGGGCGCCGTCGTCTTCGGCCTGATCGCCGCCACCTTCGGCGCGCTCGATTTCGAGCGCGCCTTCGCAAAGGCGCCCAAGACGGTGATCTGGCACGCCGCCCTGATGACCGCGTCCGTATCCGCCGCCGCCGTGAGCGCGCTCGGTCGCTTTGGGGAAAATTTCGCGGTCCAATCGCCTCCGCAGCTCTGGAGCATCGCCGCGGGCGTCGCCGGCTTCCTCATTGCCGGCGTTGGCGGCGCCCTCGGCGGCGAATTGGTCTACCGCCACGGCGTCAACGTCGAGCGCTAGTGCTCTGCCAGCACTTGCCGAGCCGCCCCGCGCCGTAGCAAGACAAGTGGCAAGGGGTGGGGAACATGCTGATCTGGATCGCGGCCGGCGCCGTGCTCGTGCTGGCCGTCATGGTGCTGCTGATGGCGCCCGCGCGCTGCACCATCCTGATCGACACCGCCACGTCCACCGCGCGCGTCGAGCAGAAGCTGTTCTGGGGCTTCGGCCCCCTGACCTTTAAGCGCATCTTGCCGCAGATCGACGAAGCGGTGCCGATGCCCGCGTTCTACGATGTCTCCCGCATTGGCCCCGCGCTGATGACGCCAGGCCTCGCCGACGCGACGTACAAAGCCGTCAGCGACCTCTTCAAACTGAAGCCGTCACTGGCGCGCTTCGAACTCTTGATGAACTTGCCCGATCCCGCGCAAACCCGCGTCATCGACACCGCCGCGCAAGCGGCTCTGGCGATGGCGCCGGCCGCCATCCGCAACGCCGCGGCGATCGGCAGATGCGAGACACCCGGCGCGGAGCTTCACGCCAAGTTCGAAGTGCTGGCGACGCCTGGTCAGATCAATGCGATCTACAACAATCTGAAGGAGTCGCGCTCCGGCCACGAATTCCGCAAGCGCCTCAAGAAGAAACCCAAGAGCCCCAAGCGCCCCATCCGCGAAGTCGAAGCGCCTTAGCGCTTCGCCTCGCCTCCGCGCGGCAAGAACTTCTCCAGCGCCTCCAGCGTATCGGCGTCGCTCGGCCCCTTGTCCCAGCGTATCCGCGAAATCCGTGGAAACCGCATCGCAACGCCCGACTTGTGCCGCGTCGAACGCTGCAGCCCTTCGAACGCCACTTCCAGCACCAAGCCCTTTGTCTTGGTGTGCGTCACCTCACGCACCGGCCCGAACCGGTTCTCCGTGTTGTTGCGCACGAACTTGTCGAGCTCGATCAACTCTTCATCGGTAAAGCCGAAATAGGCCTTGCCTACTGGCGTGAGCACACTGTCTTCGGTCCAAACCCCAAACGTGTAGTCCGAATAGAACGAGCTTCGTTTCCCCGAGCCGCGCTGCGCGTACATCAGCACAGCGTCGATCACCATCGGATCGCGCTTCCATTTGAACCAATAGCCCTTCGGCCGCCCGGCCAAATACGGCGCGTCGCGCCGCTTGATCATCACACCCTCAACCGCCTCCGCATCGACGCCAGCCCCGCCGGCGGCCGGATCAGCGCGCGCAAACGTCAGCTCATCCCACGTCGCGAACGGAATCATCGGCGAAAGATCGATCGGCGCCAGCGGATGCTCGTGCACGAACGTCTCCAGCTTCTCCCGCCGCACCGCAAACGGTAGCGCCCGCATGTCCTCGTCGCCCAGCGCCAAGAGATCATAGACGCGGATGAACGCCGGAAACTCCGCCATCATCTTCGCAGTCACCGTCTTGCGATTCAGCCGCTGTTGCAGCGTGTTGAAGTCGTGCACCCCGCCTCCGCGCTTGATCAGCAATTCGCCGTCCAGCACCGCATCAAAGTCGAACGCCTTCACCAGATCCGGAAACGCGCCCGATACATCGTCACCCGTTCGCGAGTAGAGCCGGGCCACACGCTGACCGCCAGCGTCCCTCCCAGCCGCCGCCTGCACCCGTATTCCGTCCCACTTCCATTCCGCGCTGAATTCCGACGGATTGAGCGGCGCCAACTCCTCAGGCTCGATCGGATGCGACAACATCGGCGGATAGAATCGCACAGTGGTGGAAACACTCGGCGCCTCGCCGCGTCCTTCGAGCCACGCAAACAGATGCGGGTAGGGCGCCGCATCCGCGTGCCAGACATCCTCGATCTCGTAAGCGTTCTTGCCACCCATCTGCGCCAGCGCCGTCCGCGCCAGCCGCGCCGAAACTCCAATCCGCAGCGCGCCGGTAATCAGTTTCAGCAGCGCCCAGCGCCCGTTCTCATCCAGCCGATCCAGCCAATCCGCCACCACGCGCGGCAATTCCTCTTTCGGTGTTTCGCGCAATCCCTCGATCACATCGCTCAACGAAAGCTGCGCATTCGCCCGCGTCTCGTCCGCCGGCCACATCAGCGACACCGTCTCCGCCATGTCGCCCACAAAATCCCACGACAGCCCGAACAGCACCGGATCGGTACGCGCCTCCGCCAGTGTGCGCACCAAAGAAGGCTTCGCATTCTTGAACGACAACCCGCCCGTCATCGCCGCCAACGCCCAACCGCGATCGGGATCAAGCGTAGTGCGGAAATAATCTTCGAGCAGCGCAAGCTTGCCCAAGCGCCGCGGCTCGTACGCCAACCGATCCAGCAATGCCGCAAACCGGTTCATGCCGCCGCACCCGCAGGCTCGCCTTCATCGCCATAGCCAACCAGATGCAGCGCCTTCGCCTTCAGGCCTTGCTGCTTACACCAATGCGCCAACGCATCCGCTTCGCCGTGCGTGATCCAAATCTCACCGGCGCCCGTGTCGCGTATCGTGCGCTGTAGATCGCCCCAATCGGCATGATCCGAGATCACCAGCGGCAACTCCGCGCCTTGCTGACGCGCCCGCGCCCGTATCCGCATCCAGCCCGACGCCACCGACGTCACTGGATCCGGAAACCGCCGCACCCATGGCGTCTGCAACGCGCCCGGCGGACACAACACGATCGCGCCCGCATAGAAACTCTTCGGCGCGATCTCGACATGGCGCACGTCGCCCAGATCAACGCCCAGCGATTGATAGAGCGTCGTCAACTCCACCAGCGCGCCATGCACCCAGATGGGTTTGTCCCAGCCACACGCGCGCAATGTCGCCATCACCCGCTGCGCCTTGCCCAAAGCATACGCGCCGACGACATGCGCCCGCTCCGGAAACATCGCCACCGATGCCAGCAACTTTCGCACCTCGTGCTCCGCACTCGGATGCGTGAACACCGGCAACGCGAATGTCGCCTCGGTGATGAACACATCGCACGGCGCCACGTCGAAGGGCGCACAGGTCGGATCAGGCTGGCGCTTGTAGTCGCCGCTCGCCACCACGCGCGTCCCGCCGCACTCCGCCACCGCCTGCGCCGAACCCAGCACATGCCCCGCCGAATGCAGCGAAAACGTCACGCCGCCAATGTCGAGTTTCTCGCCATAACGCAGCGCCTGCGTAGCGCCCGCGAACGCCGCTCCATACCGCGCGCCCATGATGGCGAGCGTTTCCGCCGTCGCCAACACGCGCCCATGCCCCGCGCGCGCGTGATCGGAATGCCCATGCGTGATCAGCGCACGTTCCACCGGCCGCGTCGGATCGATGTAGAGATCAGCCTTCGGGCAATAGATGCCCTGGGGCCGAGGCTGGAGGATTTGCGCGGGTTGCATGCTTCTCCGTTAGATAGGAGTGATAGCGCGGATTTCCGCCATTCGGTCGCGCGTGACTTGCGCAATGCGCCAACACCCAAGACGGTGCGGCGAGGGAGTTCCGTCATGCGCTCATTGCTCGTCGCCGCGTTCGCTCTCGCAGCATGCGCCACCACGCCAGCGCTCGCGCAAACTGCGCGCGGCGGCCACGGCGGCGTCTCCGCACAGCTCGACGTCCTCAACGCCGAATTCTCCGCCGCTTACATGCGCGGCGATGTCGAAGCCATCCTCGCCGCCTATAGCGCCGACGCACTCGTGCAAACGCCAGAAGGCAGCGTCATCGCCACACCAGAAGCACTCCGCGCCATGTGGGCGCCCATCGCGCAGATCCAGCCGGGCACGACGCACAGTCTCACCTCGACCTTCCGGCAGTTCATGGGCCAGGACGAAGTGCTTGAGGCGGGTCGTTATGCGATCACTTCACGTGCCTCAGACGGCGAAGAGCACTTCCGGCTGGGCTGCTATACGTTGCTCTGGCGCCGAATAGAGGGGCGTTGGCTGATCCACTACGACACGTGGACCATTCCGCGCGATCATCAGCCCCATTGCGAACCAACCTGACTGAGATTGTCGGAATAGGACCCGGTCATTCGTCTTTGAGGCACTAGCCCAAAGGCCCCATGACCCCTATGTCCGCCGCTCCTAAGCCAAAACCCCCGAGTCGCATTTTGCAGCCCATCATTTCCGTGAAGGACGTGAGCAAGACTTATAAGTCTGGCTTACAGGCCCTGAAGCCGATCAATCTCGACATCAACAAGGGCGAGATTTTCGCGCTGCTCGGCCCCAATGGCGCCGGCAAGACCACACTCATCAACATCATCTGCGGCATCGTCACGCCATCGGGCGGAACCATCACCGCCGACGGCGACGACATTCAGCGCGACTACAAATCCGCGCGCAAGAAGATCGGCCTCGTCCCACAAGAGCTGCACACCGATGCGTTCGAACGCGTCATCGACACCGTCACCTTCTCGCGCGGCCTGTTCGGCTTTCCCGCCAACCCCGCACACATCGAGAAAGTGCTCCGCGATCTTTCGCTCTGGGATAAGCGCAACGAAAAGATCATGGCGCTCTCCGGCGGCATGAAGCGCCGTGTCATGATCGCAAAGGCGCTCAGCCACGAACCGAAAATCCTCTTCCTCGACGAACCCACCGCCGGCGTCGACGTCGAGCTCCGCCAAGACATGTGGGAAATGGTACGCGGCCTCCGCGAACAGGGCGTCACCATCATCCTCACCACACACTACATCGAAGAAGCCGAAGAGATGGCCGACCGCGTCGGCGTCATCAACAAGGGCGAACTCATCGTCGTCGAAGAGAAGAAGGCGCTGATGCGCCGGATGGGCAAGAAGCAGCTCACGCTCGATCTGCCCGCGCCGCTGAAAGCGCTGCCTGAAGGCCTCAACGGCTACAATCTCGATCTCTGCGCGGAAGGCCGCCAGATCGTCTACAGTTTCGACGCTCAAGCCGAAGACACTGGCATTCCGGGTCTCCTGAAGGGCCTCAGCGAACTCGGCATCGACTTCAAAGACCTCCACACCGAGCAGAGCTCACTCGAAGACATCTTCGTTTCCCTGGTGCACAGCAAATGAACCTCTACGGCGTCCAAGCGATCTACCGTTTCGAAATGGCGCGATGGTTCCGCACCATTGGCCAGAGCCTGTTCTCGCCGGTGCTGTCGACCTCGCTCTATTTCATCGTATTCGGCGCCGCGATCGGCTCGCGCATGATCGATATCGGCGGCGTGAGCTACGGCGCCTTCATCGTGCCGGGTCTGATGATGCTGACCATCCTGATGGAAAGCGTCTCCAACGCCTCGTTCGGCATCTACATGCCGCGCTGGGCCGGCACGATTTATGAGCTGCTGTCAGCGCCCGTCGCGCCCATCGAGGCCGTGCTTGGCTATGTCGGCGCCGCCGCGACCAAGAGCGTGGTCATCGGTCTCGTCATTCTGGCCACCGCGCGCTTGTTCGTGCCGTTCGAGATTCAGAACCCGATCTTCGCTGTGCTTTTTCTTGTGCTGATCTCGGTGTCGTTCTGCCTGTTCGGCTTCATCCTCGGCTTGCTGGCCGACGGCTTCGAGCGCCTGCAGATCGTGCCGATGCTGATCCTGACGCCGCTCACGTTCTTGGGCGGCACGTTCTATAGTCTCGATATGTTGCCGCCGCTCTGGCAGAAGATCACGCTGTTCAACCCGATCGTCTATTTGATCAGCGGCTTCCGCTGGGCCTTCTACGGCGACGCCGCTGCCGACGTAGACATCTGGGTCAGCATCGGCGCGACCGGCGCCTTCCTGCTGATCTGCCTCAGCATCATCTACTGGATCTTCAAGACAGGGTACCGGCTGAAGAACTGAGAAAAAACGGCCCGTGTCCGGGCCGTTTTCCGTTTCAGCCTGAGTTATCGTCCCTGCCGCGGCGCGCCGCGCCGCGCGATCCATTGTTCCACCGCTGGCATCGCTTCGGTGATGGTGCGCGCCCGCAGCCGGATCGCTGACGCGATGCCCGCAGCCGTGCGCTGTGCGCCATCCGGCTGGTTGGACGCGTACTGGATCAACGCCGCCGCCACTTCGGGATCGGAGCTGTTGTCGGCGATCGTCGTCGGATATTCGAGCCGCGACAGCGGATCAAGGAAGTCCTCGACCGCTGCGCGGTTCGCCACCAGGAAGTCCCACGCCATGCGCGGATGCACTTCCGAAACACTTCGCAGCACCGTCGGCCGCAGCTGACGCGGGATCTCGTCACCCAACACCATCTGCAGCGTGCGCCGCGCCAGCGCTTCGTCGCGCGCCTTCGTCACGCGATCCCACATCCGGCGTTGCTCGACGAAGTCCGGCGTCGACCGCGCCGCCTGCACCAAAGCTTCGTACTCGGCTTCCGTGGCGTTCGCCGCGGCAACGTTGAGCACCGCGTCACGAATGCCGCCAGCCAACGCGTTTGGATTGGCGGCACGCCGCCGCGCTTCCGCGATCACCGCTTCGTCGCCAACCGCCGCAAGCGAACCGATCAAGGTTGCGCGCAGCTTGGTCTCGTTCGAGCTCTCGCCCTGACGCGCATCCCAGCCGACGCGCGCGAAGTAGGGCTGCAGCCGCCCGCGCACATAGGCTCGCACCGCGTCCTCGCTCGGCCGGCCTTGCGCATAGGTCGCCAGCTGCACCAGCGATTCCGCATTGTTCGAGACAACCACCGGATCGGCATCAACCGGCAGACGGGTCGCGAGTTCGAGATAGTCCGTCATCGGGCCATCGCCCGAGCGGCCGAACGCGAAATAGTCGAGCAGCAGGCCCAGCTGATCCGCCGAGTCCAGTTGCGGGAACGCTTCCGTCAAACGGCCGAAGTTAGCCGCGTCGTACTTCACGCGGAAGAACGCGCTTTGGCCGGCGTTGACGATGTACGTGCCGCACGAACCCACATCGATGGTCGACTGCGCCTGCGGCGGCAGCACCGCGCGCACCGGCTCGCCGCCGACACGCGTCGCCACCACCGGGATCGACCACAGCTCATTCGTGCGCGACGCCTCATCCAGCGCAAAGCGGCGCTGCGTGATTTGGATCGTGCCGTCGCTGTTGCGGCCACGGCAGTTCGCGCCTTGGACCGTCAGCAGCGGGAAGCCCGGCTGCGTCGTGTAGCTCCGCGCAATCTCCATCACCGGCACGCCCGACGCCGCTTGCACCGCAGTCCACAAGTCCTGCGTCCGCGCGTTGCCGTAGAGGTGCGCATTCAGATAGTCACGCACGCCCTGACGGAAGCCTTCTTCGCCCACATAGCCTTCGAGCATACGGAGCACCGCGAGGCCCTTGTCGTAGGTGATGTCGTCGAACGCGAGGTTGGCGTCGTCGATGGTGTTGACGGTTTGCACGATCGGGTGCGTGCCTTCGCGCGCGTCGAGCGCGGCCGCGTCGGCCGAACCGTCCGCGAGTTGCGAGAGCCAAGGCTGCCAATCGGGATGCCGCGCCGCGACAGCCTTCGCCGCCATCCACGAGGCAAACCCTTCATTGAGCCACAGGTCGTCCCACCAGTTCATGGTGACGAGGTTGCCGAACCATTGGTGCGCGATTTCGTGCGCCACAATGCTAAACACGCGTTGGCGGTCAGACTCGTTCGAACGCGCTTCGTCGAGCAGCAGGTACTGGTCGAAATAGAGAATGGCGCCCCAATTCTCCATGGCGCCGAAACCGCCGGCGCCTGGAACACCAATCATGTCGAGCTTCGGCAGCGGATACCGAATGCCGAAATACTCGTGATAATAGTTGATCGACTCTTCGGCCGCCTGCAGCGCGTATTGCCCACGCGCCGTTTGCCCGCGCCGCACGACGACGCCCACTTGGATGCCGTCGACATCGCGCGTGATGCGCTCGAAATCGCCGACCGCGAGGAAGAGCAGGTAGCTCGGCATCGCAGGCGTGTCTTGGAACGTCGTGCGTGAATTGCCGCCGGAGAGGCGCTGCGTGCGCGCGACTGGCATGTTGCCGACCGCCATTTGATCGGTCGGGTGCGTCACCGTCACGGCAAACACCGCACGCCGGTTCGGCTGGTCCCACA
>Ga0068862_100001393_pt1 | contig 22407 bp, 17 predicted proteins | sample KBSSwiS52_FD_66598 | JGI IMG/M metagenome (GOLD analysis project Ga0068862, IMG submission 66598) | Switchgrass rhizosphere microbial communities from Kellogg Biological Station, Michigan, USA - KBS Switchgrass S5-2 | ecosystem: Host-associated > Plants > Roots > Rhizosphere > Soil ... | reverse complement strand
TCTGATCTACGCTGCCAGCGACGAGATCGCCGCAAGCGAAATCGGTCACGCCAGATCCGAGCGCGATCACTTCGCCGGAGAAATCTCCGCCCGGAATCGCCGGAAACGGCAGCCGACCGCGTTCCTGCAACTTCCAATCGACCGGATTGATGCTGGCGTAGTGCACACGAACGAGCACCTCGCCCGCGGCCGGCACCGGCACGGGAACTGACTCGATACGCAGCGCCTCCGGCCCACCGGCGGCATGGATACGCGCTGCGCGCATGGAAGTGGGCGCGTTGGCGCAGGCTCCGGCGTGAGCAGGAGACATAGACATGAGCAGCGCGATCAGCGGCAGCAGCTTCGAAGCGTTCAGCAGCATTGGAGGTCCTGACTACAAATATGAGCGGCAATGGACCGCCGCTCGTGTGGAATGTTGCGAAGGGAAGCGGCGAAACGAGCGTTGCGGGCGACGAACCGACTCAGTGAGTCTCCGGATGCCCGAAAACCGCGGCCTGCCCTGGCAGCCACGGATCATGTGTGTCCGTCCGAAACTTCTTCATCTCGGCACGCATGCGTTCAAGCACCGCGCGGTGCGCGGGATCGGCCGCGAGATTGTGCACTTCCGCTGGATCCTTCCGCAGATCGTAGAGCTCCTCCGGCGGGCGATGCAGAAACGCCTGCACCGTGCGGGCGCCGAGTCCGACTGCGGGCCGCGCGGCAATCGCCCGCCATGTTGGCGAAGACGCGATGTCGCCCGCGATCGGAAACTCCAATGGCGAGGCAAGGTTGACGATGTACTTGTACTCGCGCGTGCGCAGCGCCCGCATGGGGTAGTACTGCTGGATCTCATGGAAGCCATGCGACGCGAACACGCGACCCCATTCCGGCGAACCGGCAAACTCCAGGATAGGCAGGATCGATCTGCCCGGCAGCGGCTGCGACGACTGCGGCGCTGACACACCCGTCCAATCCAGTATCGTCGGCAGGATGTCGACCCAGCTCACCATCGCTTCGTTGCGCACGCCCTGCTTCTTTTGCTTGGGCGACCAGATGATCAGCGGCAGATGGATGCCTTCGTCGTAAAGCGTCGTCTTGGCGCCTGGGAAGGCGCGGCCATTGTCGCTGAGATAAATCCAGAGCGTGTCGAAGCTGTGCCCCGTTTCGCGCAACGCATCCATCAGCAACCCGACGCCGCTATCGAGCCGACTGATCGACTCGTAGTAATCCGCCAGGTCCCGGCGCACTTCGGGCAAGTCCGGCAGATGCCCGGGCACGATGACCTCCGCAGGATCGTAAACCTCGCGCTTGATGCCCGGCCACGCACGCGTGTTGCCGAAGTTCTGTTCGGCGCGATGCGGATCGCTGAAGCCGACGACCAGGAGGAACGGCCGACCGGCGCTGCTGGCGACGAACTTGCGCGCTTCGCCGGCCATGAATGCAACGTCGCGATTGCCCGGGCGCTCCGGCGCCAGCTCCTCATCGAACGGCAATGCATTCTCCGGAAGGATGTGCTTCTTGCCGACGAGCCCCGTGCGGTAACCGGCGGCCTTCAAAAGCTGCGGCAGCGTGCGAACCGACGGCAGCAGATGCTGGTTGTGGACGTCGTGCGCCAGCCCATACATGCCGTTCGAATGCGAGTACAGCCCGGTGTAGATCACCGAACGACTCGGGCTGCAGGACGACACAGTCGCAAATGCTTCGGTGAACGCCGTGCCGCGAGCGGCAAGACTCGAGAGATTCGGCGTGCGTGGAACACGATCGCCGTAGACGTTCAGATCGAGACCCTGATCGTCCGCGATGATCAGCACGACATTGCGCGTCTGCGCGATGGCGGCCGACGAAATCAGCAACAGGAGCCAGAACACCCGGACCATGCGCCCGATGGTACGCGGCGTTCACGCCTTTTTCACGACTGGGGTGCCGCCCGGTTCACGGCTCCACAGCAATCTGTCATCAGTGCCCGATTACCCTGAACTTGGAGGAATGATGAAGACGTTTGCTATTGCTCTTGCCACGCTGCTGACCGGCTGCCTGGCCGCTACTGCGCAGGCCACGGTTCCCGTCAAAGGCGTGCAGCAGCAAGTCGTGCGCTACGGCGACCTGAACCTCGGCAGCCAGGCCGATGCCTCGATCCTCCTCGGCCGAATCAAGTCGGCTGCCCGCACCGTATGTGGTCTGCACCAGGGAATGCCGATGCCGATCGAGATCCAGGCCCGTCTGCGAGCCTGTGCCGACGATGCGACCGCACGTGCCCTCGCCGACGTCGACGCGTCTGCGTCGCTGCAGCGCCAGCGCGAAGTCGTGGTTCTGAACGCGTTCGAGTAACTCTGTGATACCGTGAGGCCCCATGCATCGGTGGGGCCTCGCGGTACTGGTCATCTTGAGCTGCTCGGCGGCGGCCAAGGAGCAGTTGTACAGTCCACCGCGCCTCGACAACGGTCAGCCCGACATGCAAGGCATGTGGGTGGCCTCGAATGCCACCCCACTGCAGCGTCCGCCCGGTTTCTCTACGCTGGTTATCGACGAGGCGCAGGCCGCGAAGTTGCTGGCATCTTTCTACGCGCGCTTCGAGGATCGCAGCACGCCCACTGAGCCCACCGAGTATTTCGACGTTCATGACATCGAGCGAGTTCGCGGCCAGCTGCGCAGCTCGATCATCGTCGACCCGCCCGACGGACTGATTCCCGGCAACGATCTTTACAAGCAGCAGGTCGTTCGCGCGAGGACAGGTGTGCTCTCTGCAATGGACGGCCCTGAGCAGCGCCCGGCCGCGGAACGATGTCTTGCCTCGCAGACGACGCAGCCACCGATTCTCGCGATACGCAACGGCGTCAATCTGCATCAAATCGTGCAGACAGCGGACTCGTTCGTCTTCGTGTCGGAGTTCGTCGGCGCAGCGAGGATCATCCGCCTCAACTCGCAACGCTCTGCGGCGGCGGTGACCTCATGGCTGGGCGACTCGATCGGCCATTGGGAAGGCGCCGTTCTGGTCGTCGAGACCCGCGGCTTCACACCCAGCGATCATTTCCGGATGGGGAGCACCGGCGATTTCCTCGTCTCACCCCGGACGGTCGTCACGGAGCGCTTCGCTCGCGTTGCCCCGGATCGGATCGACTACACGTTCACGGTCGAGGACCCGACCTACTACACGCGGCCATGGACTGGCGAATCGCACTTCCTGCGGCGCGACGAGCAGCTGCTCGAATACGCCTGCCACGAGGCGAACTATTCCCTGCTGCACATTCTCGAAGGCGCCCGCGAGCGAGAACGCCAGTGACGCACCTCGACAGTGGATCGGCTGACGACGCCAGCGCGCTATTCGTGTCGCTGTACGACCAGCTTCGACGCATCGCGCGGCGCGAGTTGCGACGGAGCTCAGGCGTCGCGCTGAGCGCCACGACGCTGCTGCACGAAGCGTATTTCAAGATGAAAGAGCGCTCGGATTCGGCGTTTCCGGATGAGCCGCACTTCCTCGCCTATGCCGCACGCGCGATGCGCACGCTCGTAATCGACTATGCGCGTAGCCGACAGGCGGCTAAGCGCGGCGGAGCGTTCCACATCACGCGCCTGCCGACGGAGATTCCCGAGCAGCAGACCGAGGCGGCCGATCTCGAGCGACTCGGCACCGCGATCGACAAGCTGGCGGTTCACGACAGCGCGCTGGCGCAGCTGGTCGATTTGAAGTTCTTCTGCGGTTACTCGCTCATCGAAATCGCTGCGATGCGCGGCATCTCGGAGCGGACGGCACAGCGCGACTGGGACAAGGCGCGCATGTTGCTCAAGCAAGCGCTCGAAGACGGCAGCATCCTCCCCGGCTGACCTCCGGCTCGATCGCTCAGCCCAAAAAGGGATATGCCCTTTCGGGCTAAGGCGGCCGGCCAGTGTCGCCTTTCCCTCCCATTTCCCGTTTTCATCGATAGGGCGCTTTTGTGCGCTTTTTTTATCCACCCATTTGGAGGAACGAGAGATGAAGACCCGGGTCCTGATGATTACCGCGTTGCTGGTCGGCTGCCTGGCCGGCACCGCCCAGGCTACGACCACTGCTGCCAAGAATGTGCCGTCCGAAGTCGTGAGCTACGCCGACCTCGATATCGCAAACCACGCTGATGCCGAAATCCTGCTGCAGAGGGTCAAGGCTGCCGCTTTTCGCGTCTGCGTCCGCAGTGGAGTCCTGGTCTGGTTGGACTCCCACAACCCGGTGCAGCAGTGCGCCAAGGCCGCGACCGCGCGCGCTATGGCGGACGTCAATTCGCGCTCGACGACCGCAGCCATCGTGAGCCTGTAATCGCCGCACTCCAGTCCCTTCGTATGCCCTTTCGGGCTAAAGCCGCCAGCTCCTGGCGGCTTTTCTTTCGACCCTTCGTTTCCTCCGCCCGAGCGCGTTGTGCGCTGTCGATTCATATCACCCACTGGAGGAACGAGAGATGAAGACCCTGGCCCTAGTCTTTTCCACCTTGCTGTTCGGCTGCCTCGCCGGCACCGTACAGGCCACGACCACGGCTGCCAAAGATTTGCCGTACGAAGTCGTGAGCTACGCCGACCTCAACATCGCGAACGAAGCTGACGCCGCGATCCTGCTCGACAGGGTCAAGGCTGCTGCCCGTCGCGTCTGCAGTCGCGATGTCGACTCGAGCCCGCTGGCGTTCTACAAGCCGGTCCGGCGCTGCGCCATTGCGGCGACCGCACGTGCCATGGCGGACGTCAACGCGCGCTCGACATTCGTCGCTTACGTGCGCCCGTAACCGCACCACCATCTCAGGAGAACTCTCATGTTCAAATTGCCAAAGCTGGCAGGTGTGGTCGCGTGCGCGACGCTGGGCTTCTCGGCGCTCGTTCATGCTGACGCTGTCACCGACTGGAACGCGATCACCATGGATGCGGTCACCGCTGCACGTCCTGGCCCCCAGGGCATGCTCGACGTGGCGCTGGTTCACATCGCCGTGCACGATGCCGTGCAGGCGATCGAAAAGCGCTACGAGCCGTATCACTTCGAAATGGCGAACGCGAAAGGCTCGCGCTCCGCAGCGACGGCGGCCGCCGCTCACGGCGTGCTCGTTGCAATTTACCCTGCGCAGGCGAGCACGCTCGATACCGCCTACTACAACTACCTCGCCCAGCGCGGACTGAACGGCGATCCGGGACTGGTAGTCGGCGAGAAGGCCGCAACCAGCATCGTGCCGCTGCGACGCGCGACGCCGAATCCGGCGCCGCCACCGTTCGTCGGCTCGATGGAGATCGGCGTGTGGCGTCCCACCGATTCGTTCATCGGTGCGCCGCCGGCACCCGCACCGTTCTCGCCGATGGTGACGCCGTGGCTCGCGGAGACCACTCCGTTCACGCTCACCAGCCCTCGGCGATTTCGCGTGGGACCGCCGCCCGCGTTGACGAGCGAGCGTTACACGCGCGACTACGCAGAGGTGAAAGCGATCGGTGCATTCAACAGCACCGTACGCACGGCGGAGCAGACGGATCTCGCCTACTTCTACAACGACAACTTCTTCGCTCAATGGAACCGGGCGCTCAGAGGCGTCGCGCAGCAGCGGGTGCAGAAGATCGGCGACAGCGCTCGCTTGTTTGCCCTGGCAAACATGGCCGGCGCCGATGCGCTCATCACCTGCTGGGACAGCAAGCGTGCCTACGTGTTCTGGCGGCCGCTGACGGCCATTCGCGAAGGTGCCAACGATGGCAATGAATTCACGGTCGCTGACCCCACGTGGCAGCCGCTGGTGAATACGCCCAACTATCCAGACTACACCTCGGGCGCCAACAGCCTGGTGGCTGCGATGACGCGCACGCTCGAGATGTTCTTCGGATCGGATCGAGGCCCGCTGGAAGTCACGAGCCTGCATCCGCTGGCGGTGAAGAAGACGCGCAGCTACGCGCGCTTCTCCGACGCCGCCGACGATGTGGTCGAGGCCCGCATCTACCTCGGCATTCACTTCCGCTTTGCTGACGTCGCTGCACGTCGGCAAGGCACGAAGGTGGCCGAGCATGCGTTCGACCACTTCCTGCTGCCGCTCGATCGCTGGAACCGCTGGGAGCACTGACCGGGAGGGAGCCTAAAGCTGAGCCCGGCCTACAACCCCGTGTAGGCCGGGCTTCAGCCCGGCTTGTCCCCATCCCTCGCGCACCGAAAGCCCACATCATCCGTGCGATTGTCCGGCGACGCCTGGTACCGCCGCGATCCGCCGATGCGCTCGACCGGCTCGTGCCAGCCGCTGCCGCGAATCACTCTCTTCTCGCCCGTCGGTGGCCCTTTCGGATTGCGCACGTCATCGACCGAAAAGCTTTCGGTGAACCAATCGCCGACCCACTCGGAGACGTTGCCTTCGAGATCGTAGACACCTTCGCGACTGCGCCCCGCTTCGAGTACGCCGACGCGCTCAAGTCCGCCCTCGTACGCATACTCCGCCTTGCGTGCATACGCGGCCCTGCCGGCGCCGGGCTCTTCGTTGCCCCACGGATATTTGCGCTGATCGCTGTCGCGCGCCGCCCGCTCCCACTCCGCTTCCGTCGGCAGACGGCGGCCGGCCCAACGGCAATAGGCATCTGCGTCGTTCCACGACACGCCGACGACAGGAAGCTCGCCATGCTTCTTCAGATCCACGCTCTCCCACTCATCGGGCGGTGCCAGTGCGCCGTTCGCTTTCAGGAACTTCGCGTAGCGCGCCGTCGTCACCTCGAGCGCATCCATATAGAAAGGACTGACATACACCTCGCGCATCGGAAAGAACTCGTCGTCACCCATCGTGAACACGCCGCCTTCGATGCGCACGAGCGGCACGCCGTCCTTCGTAGAGACCGACGCGCGCTGCACGAGCCAGTAGGAAGCGATCGCGACCGGGATGAGGATCGCAACGGCCCAGGTTGCGATCTTGCGCAGGCGCCGACGATTGTGAGCGCGCGCCAGCTGCAGGACGGCATCCGAGACACTTGCGGTCACGTTACCGACTGGCGTGAGGCAGGTGACAGACCTTAAATACGCAGGAATATCCTGACGTGGGACGTCTGCGAGGATGACTGGCAGCACCCGACCGTCGGCGCGCGGCCACATTCGCTCCGCAACCGCGAGCTCGCTCAGCGTGTAGCTGCCCGCATCGACGGTGTGTGGCGTCAGAAAGCAGACGAACAGGTCGGTGCGCTCGATTGCCGCGCGGATACGCGAGTCGAATGCCTCGCCGGGTTTCAGGTCTTCGCGATCGTAGAAGATGTCGTGACCCTGCTCCGCGAGCGCGTAGCGGATCGGTTCGATGCGGGGGCGGTCCTCGGACGCGTAGCTGAGGAATATTCGCATTTGGGTTGAAGCGTAGCGTGATAACGTCAGATTTCAAGATGAACGGAAGGCGGCATGAGCTATTCGATTCGAACCCGCGACCAGCACCTGGCGAATGACGGCAATCCCAAGCGCATCCTGGCGCTGGATGGCGGCGGCTTGCGCGGCATCCTCAGCCTCGGTTTGCTGCAGAAGATCGAGAACGTGCTGCGCGAGCGTCACCAGGCGGGCGACGACTTCCGGCTGTCGCACTACTTCGATCTGATCGCCGGCACTTCGACCGGCGCCATCATCGCCGCGACACTCGCGATGGGTTGGACGGTCGAGGAGATCCGCAAGCGCTATATGGCCCTCGGCGAGCGCGTGTTCACTCGCTCGCTGTTGCGACAAGGAGTGCTGCGTGCGAAGTACGACGACATGACGCTGATCGCCGAGCTCAAGAAGGTCTACGGCCAGAAGACGACGCTCGGCGGACCGGAGTTGCAAACCGGCCTGCTGGTGATGACCAAGCGCCTCGACACCGGCAGTCCCTGGCCGCTCTCCAACAATCCGCGCGGCCAGTACTTCGCGGCCCGCCCGAACGGAGTCATCGGCGACGGCGACTATCCTCTGTGGCAGGTCGTGCGCGCTTCGACAGCCGCGCCCGCGTACTTCGATTCGCAGCAGATCACCATCGCGCGGGCCGCCGGCTCAAAGTCGGTGACCGGCGAGTTCGTCGACGGCGGCGTCAGCCCGTTCAACAATCCGGCGCTGCTGGCGATGATGTACGCGACGATGGTCGGCTATCGGATCAGCTGGCCGACCGGCGCAGACAAGCTGCTGATCGTCTCGGTCGGCACTGGTGCGGCAGATCCCACCGTGACGCATGCGAGCCTGGCAGCGAAGCAAGCTGTGGATGCGCTGCTATCGCTGATGAACGACACGGCAACCCTGCAGGAGAAGCTGCTGCAGTGGCTGTCGGATGGGCCGACCGCCCGTCTCATCAATCGCGAGGTCGGTAACCTCGAAGGCGATGTGATGAACGGCACCGCCGCCCTCACCTACCGCCGCTACAACGTCGACCTGCGCGCCGGCAGCCTGCGGGAACTGGAACCGGCGCTGCAGGATCCGAAGGTGATCGAGTCGTTGAGCGCGATGGACTCGCCGGCCAATATGACGATCCTGCATCGACTGGGCACGCTGGCCGCGCAACGCGATATCATTCCCGAGCACTTCCCGGCAGCGTTCGACTTGAGGTCGTAGCCGCGCGGGCAACAAGAACTAACAAGCGGGGTTTGTGCAGGCATGGCTGAGACAGCGGGGATGTCGCAGGCGCGTTCGCAACTTATCCAGCAATTGTTCGAAGAAGCACGTGCGCTCAAAGCCGGCGAGCTCAACGGCTGGCTGCAGGAGCGCTGCGGCGATGACCTCGCTCTGCAGGAGGAGATTCTCGGCTTGCTCGCCGGCGCGACCGAGGGAAGTGCCGTTTTCGACCAGCGCATCGATCGGGCGCTCGCCGGCACCTGGGCCGACGTCGAGGATCTGGAGCCCGGCCGCCTCATCGGACGCTACCGGGTGCTGCGTACGCTGGGCCGCGGCGGGATGGGCGCCGTCTATCTGGCCGAGCGCGCCGACGAACAGTTCCAGCAGCAGGTTGCAGTCAAGCTCATCGGCGGCAGGGTCGCAGGAGGTGCACTCGCGCGCCGCTTCCGGGCCGAGCGGCAGATCCTGGCCAACCTGAATCACCCGAACATCGCCCGCCTGCTCGATGGCGGTGCCGGCGAAGACGGCGTGCCGTATCTGGCGATGGAATACATCGACGGAATCCGGCTCGATCGTTACTGCGACGAGCACGGGCTCGACGTGCGGCAGCGGCTGCAGCTGTTCCAGCAGGTCTGCGCAGCCGTGCAGTATGCGCACCAGCATCTCGTCGTTCACCGCGACATCAAGCCTTCCAACATCCTCGTCACCGCCGAAGGGCACCCCAAGCTGCTCGATTTCGGCATCGCCAAGCTGCTGGACGCAGAACAGACCGGTGAGGTCGACGACCTGACGCGGATCCATGAGCGCATCTGGACGCCGGGATACGCGAGCCCCGAGCAGATGCGCGGCGAGCGCATCGGCACGGTTTCGGACGTGTACTCGCTGGGTGTGCTGTTGTACTACCTGCTGACCGGAATGCAGCCGTACGCGCTGTCCGGCCGTAAACCGGAAGAGTTCGTACAGCTCGTCGAGACCATGGATCCGTCCCGGCCCAGCGCTGCGGTCGACAAGTCGTTGTCGGGCTCGCGCACCCTCGCACGTGCGCTCGCTGGCGACCTGGACAACATCGTCCTGCGAGCGATGCACCGTGAGCCGGAGCGCCGCTACCCCTCCGCAGCTGCACTCTCCGAGGATGTGCAGCGCTACCTCGATGACCTTCCGGTCGAAGCGCGGCCCGACGCCTGGAGCTATCGCATCGGCAAATTCGCCCGGCGTAACGCAGTGGCGTTGACGGCGACATCGGTCGTGGTCGTTTCGATCGTTGCCCTGGTGGCCTTCTACACTGTGCGTCTGACCGCCGAGCGCGACGTCGCCGAGCGCGAGCGCGCCGTCTCAGCAGCCGTGTCGCAGTTCATGCGCGACGTGTTCCGAGTGGCCAGCCCCAGCGCCGCGCGCGGCAACTCGGTCACGGTCCGCGAAGTGCTCGATGCCGCGGTCAAGCGCATCGACACTGACTTGCACACCGAGCCGCGGCTGCGAACGCAGCTGCTGGTGTCGATGGGCCAGGCCTACAATGGGCTCGGGTTGTGGGATCAGGCCAGTCAGTTGCTGGAGCGTGCAGTCGAACAGGAGCGCAAGAGCTTCGGCGATTCGCACATCGAGCTGGCAGAAGCGCTCGCCGCGCTCGCCACCGCGAATCACAACTCGAACCGCTTCGACATCGGTCTGGAGCAATACCTGGAGGCGCTGAAGATTCGCGAAGCACTCGGTCGCATGCGCGATGCGGACGCGGCGGGACTGCTCAATTCCATCGCGGGATCGTTACGAGCCCAGCAGCATTTCGACCAGTCCCTGGAATATTCGCAACGCGCCGAGGCGATCGCTCGCGCGCTGGATCCGGCGCGACCCAGAGTGTTGGGTCAGGTATTGCAGGGCTACGCCATGACGTATCTGTTGACCGGCGAGCACGCACGCGCGGAGCGGCTCGCACGCGACTCGCTGGCACTGCTGCGCGATGCAGTCAACGACGATTACGACTCGTATGCGACCTCCATTTACGCGTTGGCGGAATCGCTGCGTCGACAGTACAAGCTGGAAGAGTCCGCGCGCCTGCAACGCGAGTTGCTCGACGCGCAGATCGACCGCCTGGGCGCGGATGCAACACTCGTCGCCCGCACCTGGAACAACCTGTCGCATGTCATGCGCGCCAGCGGCAGATACGACGAAGCCCGGGATGCGTTGCTGCACTCGATCGAGATCTATGCGAAAGACCCGCGCGAGAACGCCTTCGACCTCGCCGTCTCCTATCACAACCTGGGTGGTCTGCAGAACGAGGCAAGAAAGCCGAGTGAGGCGCTGCCGTGGCTGCAGCGCGCTCTGGAGATCAGGCAGCAGATCCACGGACCGCGCAGTCCGCAGCTCGTCAGCACACTGCTGGAGATGACCGCAGCACGCCGCGGGCTGAACGACATCCAGGGCGCGACGACCACCTTCGCCCAGGCCGAGTCGCTGGCGCGCGAGACGATACCGCCGACCGACAAGCGCTACGCGCAAGTCTCGCTGGAAGGGGCGCGCCTGGCGCTCGCGCGCAAGGATCCGGCTGCAGCCGTCACTGCTGCACGCGCGGCGTTGGCGCGAATCGATGAGCAGGATCCCGGAAGGATGGCGACGATTCAGTGCGTGCTCGCGGAGGCGCTGGCCCGCACCGGGGCGGTCGGCGAGGCGCGCGAGTTGCTGACCAAGGCGCTGGAGACGCGTCGGCGGATCATGCCGCCGGAGCATTGGATGATTGCGGAGACGGAGAAAAATTTACAACGGCTGCCTGGAAACTGACCTGTAGGTCGGGCTTCAGCCCGCCTCGTTACCTTCCCGTAACCTCCCCGGAACCCCGCCCCTATCAGCAACATTACTACGAGCAATTTACAGACTCACGCTCGTAGCGATCTCCTCGATGCTGCGCATTCTTCGTCTGCTGGCAGTCCTGCTCGTCATCGCGCTCGCCGGATTCGCAATCGTCGGCGTCGCCAATGACCGCAAGCTGGGCGGCGCCGGCTTCTATTCCGGACTCGATGAGCTGCTGAAACGTGCCGCCGCGGTTCGCGAAGCAGCGAGCCCGGAGTATCAGCACGAAGTGCTCGGATCGCTGCCGACCAATGCCACGGCCGGTCCGGTGCTGCGCCTCGACGATCACATCGCCGAAGCGCGCATCGTCGACGAGCCGGTACGCAACGATGCCCTGGCCGGCTTCGAGCACGTTTTCACGTACGACTTCGACACGCCCGACGAGCTCGTATCGGCTCAAGGCATGCTCAAACCCACCGTGCGCGACGGCGTGCTGGTGGTCGAGCACGTGAAGGGCGACTACCTGCACAACGCGCGCCCCATCGAGATAGTGACCGACGACGTCGGCGAGATCATCGTCCGCGCCAAAGCAACCAAGGGCACGCACTTCACGCTGGCATGGAGCCCGATGGCGAAGCCGGAGCTCTGGTTGCGCTATCGCGTCGACATCCCGCTGATTGCCGACGGCAAGTTCCACAACTATTCCATCAATGCCCGCAACGCCCTGCGGCGCGGGCTCGATGAGGGCAAGGAACTGCACTTCATCGCGCTGCAGCCGTCCGACGTGCCCGGCGACCGCGTCGAAGTCGACTTCATTCGTTTCCTGTCGACGCACAGCAAGTATCTGCGCAAGCCGCGTGACGTATCGTACGAGTCGGTCGCCGGCGAAATGCGGCCGGTGATGTCGATGCTGCCGCGTCAGACGCTCGAGTTCAGCGCCCGCGTGCCGAGCCAGGATCCGCGCATGAGCTTCGGCACTGCTGTCATCGGCAAGGACTCGCGCATCAGGTTCTCGGTTCAGGTCGTCAGCGACTCGAACACGACCGAGCTGCACAACGAGACCGTCGAGGCGCCCGGCGCCTGGCATGACGCGAGCTACGATCTGCGTCAGTGGGCCGGCAAAGACGTCGCTCTGCGACTGAGCGTCGATGGCGAGCCCGGCAGCGTGGGGGTATGGAGCAGCCCGACGCTCTACGGACGTCCGCCGCAGCCGCTGCGCGTAATGATCATCCTCGAAGACGCACTGCGCGCCGATCGACTCTCCTTATATGGGCACGACCATAAGACCTCCCCGTTCAAGGAAGAGCTGCTGCAAACGCAAGGTGCGGTGTTCCTGCGGGCGCGCTCGCAGGACAACGTGACGCGAACCTCGCTGCCGTCGATGATGACCTCGCTCCTGCCGAGCGTCACCGGCGTATGGGGCTTCGCGGACATGCTGCGGCCGGAGTTCCTCACCCTGGCCGAAGTGCTGCGGCAGCAAGGCTACGCGACCGGATCTTTCGTACAGAACAGCAACGCCGGTCCGGCCTCTGCCTTGCAGCAGGGCTTCGACACGACGATCGACGAGGAAGCGCACGGCACGACCGAAAAACTTCTCCAAGGCGAGCAGCTGTGGAACTGGCTGCGCAGCCACAAGGATCGCAACACTTTCGTCTATCTGCACATCGTCGATCCGCACGGACCGTATGAGCCGCCGGCGCCGTTCGACGAGGCCTATCGCATGCTCGAGCCAGGCAGCGGACGAGTCGTGCAACGCGTCGACTCGCTCGACGCCGACTACGTGCAGCAGCCGACCGCGGCGACCCGCGCCGCGCTGTACGACGGCGAGATCCGCAACAACGACGACAAGCTGCGCGGCTTCTTCGATCGCATGAAGGCGGAAGGCCTGTTCGACGACACGCTGTTCATCTTCACCGCCGATCACGGCGAATACCTGGGTGAGCACGGCTACTTCGCCCACAACCCGCCCGGCTACGTGCAGAACACCGGCGTGCCGCTGATCGTGTATCACAAGCAGAAAATTCCGCAGCAGTTGCGGGTGGACGAGCCGGTGCAGCTGCTCGACATCATGCCGACCGTCCTCGACTTCGCGAACGTGGACACCAGCGGCATGGTCATGCAGGGCGACTCGCTCCTCGGCCTGATCCAAGGCCGCGACCGCGGCTACTGGAAGTCCCGCGTCATCGCCTCCGAGGAAGTCACCACTCGCGATCGCGCCAGAAGCTGGCGCAACACGGGATTGCGCGTCTGCGGCTCGCTGTTCTACGGCGACTGGCACTTCATTTCATCGCGCTCGTTCTGGCCGCACAGCGGTTTCGTGCCGGAGTCGCTGCGGTTGAAGGTCTTCAACCAGGCCGAGGATCCGCAGGAAACCCAGGCGTTGTCGCGCTTCTTCGCCGACGCATACCTGCGCTACCGCTTCACCGCCGGGCTCGACGAGCTGCAGTCGCTCGGCGAGGACGCGCAGCGCCGCTTCCGCAGCACGCAAGAGATCAACTACGAGTTCGATCCTGACACTCTGGAGCACCTCAAGGCCCTCGGATACGTCGAATGAGCAATCTGTTTTCGAGCTTGCGCCGGCGGCTGCAGTTCGGAGCTCCGGTGATCGTCGTGACCGGACTGCCCCGCTCCGGCACCTCGATGGTGATGCGCATGTTGCAGGCAGGCGGAGTCGAGGTGACGACCGACGGCGAGCGGTGCGCCGACGAGGACAATCCGCTGGGCTACTTCGAAGTCGAGCGCGTCAAGCGTCTGCAGCAGGAACAGGACAAGTCGTGGCTCAACCAATCGCGCGGCAAGGCTATCAAGGTGATCTCGCACCTGCTGCAAGCGCTGCCCCACGAGAACTACTACAAGGTGATCCTTTGCGAGCGCGATCTCGATGAGGTGCTGTCGTCGCAGAACGTGATGCTGCAGCGGCGCGAGCAGGTCAATCCCATCGACGACGACGAGGCGCGCGCGCACTACGAGCGACACCTCGCCCACATCAGAGTCTTCATGAAGGTCAAGCGCAACATGGAATTTCTCGCGGTCCGCTACGACGAGGCGATCAACGCTCCCCGCGCGTTCGCGCAGCGCCTCAATGACTTCCTCGGCGGACATTTGAACGTCGATCGCATGGTCGCGGTCGTGGACAGCAAGCTGTATCGCAATCGCCGCGAACGCGCGCCGATCGCCCGAGCCTCGCTGTCGCTCGTCATGCTCGCGGCCGCGCTCGGCGCTGGGCTGTTCGTAGCGCCTGACACTGCGCAGGCGTATGTTGGACCTGGCGCAGGTTTCGCGCTCGTCGGCTCATTCCTCGCACTGCTCGCTGCGATCGTGTCCAGCATCGTCTCGATGCTGCTGTGGCCCATCCGTTCGTTGCTGCGCTGGCGGCGGCGGCGCAAAGCGATGAGCCTCGCGAGCGCACGCCGCGTGGTCGTACTCGGCCTTGACGGCCTCGACCCGACACTCGCCGAGCGCTGGATGGCGGAAGGTCTTCTGCCGAATCTTTCGGCCCTCGCGAAGAGCGGTACGTTCACCAGGCTCGGCACGACGTATCCGGCGATCTCGCCAGTCGCGTGGTCTTCCTTCATGACGGGCGTCGATCCGGCACGCCACAACATCTTCGACTTTCTCGACCGCGACGTCCGCACCTACAAGCCGCGGCTGTCGAGCTCGGACATTCGCCCGGCAGCGCGCACGGTGCGCGTCGGCGAGTGGTTGATCCCGATCGGCCGGCCGACCATCAACAACATGCGCAAGAGCAAAGCGTTCTGGCGCATTCTCGGCGAGCACGGCATTCCATCGAACGTGTTGCGCGTCCCGCTGACTTTCCCGCCGGAGAAGTTTGCCGGCGCATTGCTCAGCGCGATGTGCGTGCCGGATTTGCGCGGCACACAGGGATCGTTCACGTACTACACGACCAGCGACGCCAAGCCGAGCGAGGCCGATGCCGCGCCTGAGCAGACTGGCGGCGAGCGGCGCCGCATCACTATCGAGCAAGGCGTCATTCGCTCTGGCCTCGCGGGACCGGACAACCCGATCCGCGCGGAAGGCAAGCCACTCGAGATCCCGTTCGAGATCAGCGCAATCGACCCGGCGAAGAAGACGTGCGTCCTGACGATCGGCCGCAGGAAGTTCGCGCTGCGCGAGCGTGAGTACAGCCCGTGGATCCAGCTCGACTTCAAAGCAGGCTTTGGCGTCGCAGTCCGCGGCATCGCGCGCTTCTACGTCACATCGATCGAGCCGGACTTCAACCTGTACGTCACGCCCATCAACATCGATCCGGGCAAGCCTGCCCTGCCGATCTCCTGGCCGCGCATTTATTCGATCTATCTGTCGAAGCTGCTCGGCGAGTTCGCGACGCTAGGCCTGGCCGAAGATACCTGGGCGCTGAACGAAGGAGTGATCGACGAGCAGGCGTTCCTGCAGCAGGCGCTCGATCATCACGCCGAGCGCGAGAAGATGTTCTTCAACGCGCTCGAGAAGTCGCGCGATGGCGCAGTCATCTGCGTGTTCGACGGCACCGACCGCCTGCAGCACATGTTCTTCCGCTATCTCGACTCCAAGCATCCGGCGAACCGCGGCCGCGACACGGAAAAGTATCGCGACACGATCCTGCAGATGTACCAGCGCTGCGACGAGATGATCGGGCGCGTGCAGCGCATGCTCGGGCCGCGCGATCAGTTCATGGTGATCTCCGATCACGGCTTTCAGAGCTTCCGGCGCGGCATCAACTTGAATTCGTGGCTGCAGCAGCAGGGGCTGCTGCACCTGGATCCGGCCAAGCCCGCGAGCGGCGACTGGTTTGCGAACGTCGATTGGACTCGCACGAAAGCCTACGCGCTCGGCTTGAGCGGCCTGTTCATCAATCAGCGCGGTCGCGAAGCGCATGGCATCGTCGAGCCCGGCGCGGAAACCGAGGCGGTCAAGCGGCAGATCGCCGCGGGCCTGACCGGCCTGCACGATCCAGCTGCCGACGAAGCCTCCATCAATGCCGTGTTCGATCCGGCGCAGGTCCACTCCAGCGGACCTTACGGCGGCAACGGTCCCGACTTGATCATCGGCTACAACCGTGGCTATCGCGCGTCGTGGGAAGGCGCGGTCGGCCGCGTCACGGACGAAGTGTTTACCGACAACACCAAGGCGTGGAGCGGCGATCACTGCATCGATCCGCGACTCGTCCCCGGCGTGCTGTTCTCGAACTGGCCCATGCCGGAAGGCTCACCGCAGATTCAGGATCTCGCGCCGACGATTCTCTCGATGTTCGGCATCGGCAAGCCAGACCACATGACAGGGCGCGTCCTGCCAGTGCAGGCACCGGCTGGGGTATGAAATCACTGTTCCACGGCTTGCTCGCCCTGCTTGCCGCGGTCCTTTATGCCTGCGGCGCCTCCGCCGGCGCGAACTCACCGACGCGCATGGTCATCCTCGGCATCGACGGGATGGATCCAAAGCTGCTCGGGCAATACATGCAGGAAGGCGTCGTGCCGAACCTGTCGCGGCTCGCATCGACGGGCGGGCTCATGCCGCTCGAAACCTCGAATCCGCCGCAGAGCCCGGTCGCCTGGTCCACCTTCATCACCGGCATGGATGCGGGCAGTCACGGCATCTTCGATTTCCTGCACCTCGATCGCGAGAACCTCACGCCCTACATGTCGACGTCGCGCATCCAGGGCACGTCCATCACGTTGCCGATGGGCCGCTGGCGCATTCCGTTGAAATCGCCGCAGACGCAGCTGCTGCGCCAGGGCACTGCATTCTGGGAGCTGCTCGAAAAGAACGGCGTGCACACACGGCTGTTTCAGATTCCGGCGAACTACCCTCCCGTCAAAACTTCCGGCGAGGCGATCTCCGGAATGGGCACGCCGGACCTGCAGGGAACCTCCGGGACGTTCACGCTCTACACGAACGCGCCGGAATGGAAAGCCGGAACCGTCTCCGGCGGAATCATCGAGCATGTCGCTTTGCACGACGGAGTCGGACACGGGCACGTCACCGGACCGCCGAATGCGCTGCTGAAAGCCAGTCCGAGCGTGCAGGCCGACCTCGAAGTCGTCGTCGATCCGCAGAATCCCGTTGCGCTCGTGCGCGTCGGCGACGGCAAGCTGCTGCTGCAGGAAGGCGAATGGAGCGAGTGGCTGCCGGTGCAGTTCGATCTGATGCCGCACATCTCCAGCGTCAGCGGCATGGTGCGCTTCTATCTGAAGCAGGTTCGGCCGCATCTCATGCTCTACATGACGCCGGTCAACATCGATCCGCGCGCTCCGGCGCAAACCATCGCTATCCCGGCAAAGTATGCATACGACCTCGCCGAAGATGCCGGCCCGTTCTACACCGAGGAAATGCCGGAGGACACGAAAGCGCTGCGTGCCGGTGTGCTCACGCCACACGAATTCCTCGCGCAGACACAGCTGGTGCTGGATGAGCGCAAGCGTCTGCTCGATTCGGAGTTGCGGCGCTTTGCGAGCGAACCCGAGCGCTCGCTCATGTTCTTCTACTTCAGCAGCATCGATCAGCGTCATCACATGCTGTATCGCGAGGCTGATCCCTCCGATCCGCTGCGCCCGAGAGACACCGCAGAGGATCTGACGAATGCGATGCGCGACACGTATCGCCAGATCGACGAACAGGTCGGCAAGGTAATGAACGCCGTGGGCGAGAACACCGCGATCGTCGTGATGTCGGACCACGGCTTCTCGTCGTTCCGCCGGCAGGTTCACTTGAATCGCTGGCTGGAGCAGCACGGCTACCTGCGCCTGACCGACAGCTTCAACCGCGACAGGTACGAGTGGCTGCAAGGCATCGACTGGTCCGCGACGCGCGCATTCGCTATCGGCCTGAACTCGCTGTATCTGAACGTTCGCGGCCGCGAGAAGCACGGCATCGTTTCGCCCAAACAGCGCGCAGCGCTGGCGCAGAAGCTCGCACAAGAGCTGGGGACGTGGGTGGACGAGCAGAACGGTCAGAAGGTCATCACGCAAGTGAGCCTGCGCGAACAGATCTATCACGGCCCGTTCGTCGAAGCAGCCCCCGACATCATCGTCGGCTACGCCCCGGGCTATCGCGCCTCCTGGGACACGACGACCGGCAAAGTGCCGCTGCCGCTGATCGAGGCCAACCGCGACGAATGGTCCGGCGATCACTGCATCGATTCGCGCGCCGTGCCCGGCGTGCTGCTCAGCAATCGGCCGCTGCGCGCGAGCTCCGGAAGCCTGGCGGACCTCACGGTGTCGGTGCTCGGGTACTTCGGAGTCGCGCCCGCCGCCGGCATGACGGGCAAGCCCATGTTCTGAGGAGTTACGATGTTCGGTGACAAGAAAGTCAGTCTCGAGAAGGAGCTGTGGGAGCGGGTCAAGCGCTTCGCCGCGCTCGCCGGCTATTCGAGCGCCGATGAGTTCGTCGCGCACGTGCTGGAGAAGGAGCTCGCCGGTCTGAAGGCGACCGACAGCGACGAAAACATCCGCAAGAAGCTGAAGGGTCTGGGCTACATCGAGTAATACGACGATGTGGCCCACCGTGAGCACGGTGCTGAACGCACCGTTCAACGCGCTCTTCTGGCTCGTGCACTGGCTCCCCGCGCAGTGGCAGGTGGTCGTGCTCGCGCTGCCGGGAGCGCTGTTCGCGCTTGCGATCTACAAAGTCGTCTCGAACCAGAAAGCCATTCGCGACGCCAAGAACAAGATCGTCGCTCATCTGCTGGAGCTGCGATTGTTTCGCGACGACCTGCGCGTTCTGCTGCGCGCCGAAGGCCGCGTGTTCGCGAGCATCGGCCGCTACCTCGGCCACTCGCTGCTGCCGATGGTCGTGATGCTGCCCGTTTTCCTGCTGCTGCTGATTCAGATCGAGTCGCGGTTCGCATTCCGCGGCCTGGCACCGGATGAGCAGGCGCTGATCACTGTCGGCGTAGCGTCGAATCAAGCCGTCTCCCGCCTGCCGGTCAAGCTCGATGCCGGGAACGGGTTGCGGGTCGCGACCCCCGCACTGCGGGCGGATTCGAGCCGCGAGATCTACTGGCGAGTCCACGCCGTCGCGCCCGGCTCGCACAATCTGAAGCTGCGCATCGGCGGCGAGCAGACCGATCGCGTCGTCAGCGGCGAAGGATCGGCCGCCATGACGATGGCCTATCGCGCCAACGACATGCGCACTCTTCTTTATCCGCGCGCCGCTGCGCTGCCGGCGAACGGCCCGGTCACCACGTTCGCCATCGACTATCCGCGGGCACGCGGCGAATTCGCCGGACTGTCATCGACGTCCTGGCTGTTCTTCGGCATGGTCATGGTGTTCGCGTTCGCCCTGCGGCGAGCGTTCGACGTGAGCTTCTAAGTGAAGTACAGAGTCACGAGGAATATCAGGAACCGATATCCCGGCACTGCCGCCGCGATGACCACTGCAAGCACGGCGACTTTGAGAGCGCGAACGAGGCCCTTGGCCTGGTAAACGACCGCGGTCGCCACATACAGGTACGTTGCGATCACGGCGATCAACGCGACGAACGAGCCCGAGTCGAACCAGGGCGCACGCAGACCGGATCCGCCGAACACTGTCTGCAGCTTCGTGAACAGCAGCAGGATGCAGGAACACAAGAGCAGAAATGCGAGCAAGTGCAACGCGAAGACGAGGTGAGTCACGAATGGCCGGTGGCTGCCGGCGAACAGCGGGATGAGCAGCAACGTAAAGGGCAGGACCAGAAGAATGACCAGCGACTTGGCGTTGACATCGACCGCATGGTCGAAGACCGGCGCGTAGGTAGCGAGCGTCGCGTGCTCGGCTTGCAGCTTGTGCGCTACCAGCGTTCGGGCGAACTCGCTCCAGTCCTGGTCGTACATGTGGGAGTGCAGCGAGTTGGAGAAGACCGGAGAGCCGCTGAACGACTGCACCGCGAAGAACACGACGTTGACGATGAGGAACAGCTGAAACGGCCCGATATAGGGCCTGCGCGGCCCGGTCACGTACGCGCAGGTGATGGTGCCCGGCCGCGTGATCAGCACCCGTAGAGAGCGCAACAGACGACTGTCCACGCTGGTCACGGTTTGCAACACCTGACCCATGAGACCCATGAATGTCAGGTCCTTGGCCTGCAGCACCCTCTCGCCGCAGTCCGGGCAATGCTGCGCGTTCACGTCGATCCCGCAAGTGGGACACCGCCACTGCCGGGTGGCGAGCTTCGTGGATTCGGGGGTCGACATTCGGCAACAATACTCTCATATGACGACCGGCTCGGATAAAGACCTCGGCATGGATCGGCCGATCGCGCGGCGCGACTTCCTGCAAGGCGCCGCGATCGGCGTGGGCGGCATGCTGCTCGGCGGGCTCGCTCCGCAGCTGGTCGCTGCCGCTGCAGAGGTCGCGGAACAAGATCGCGCCGGCTATTACCCGCCGACGCGCCTCGGCATGCGCGGCAGCCACCCGGGAGCATTCGAAGCAGCGCACGCGCTGCGCGACTCTCAAGCGTCGCTCGGCCCGAGCACCGACACCGGCGAGTCGTTCGATCTCATCGTCGTCGGCGGCGGCATCAGCGGCCTTGCCGCGGCACACTTCTTCCGCGCCGCCTCGCCGCGCGGGCGCGTGCTCGTCCTCGACAATCACGACGACTTCGGCGGTCACGCCAAGCGCAACGAGTTCCACGTCGGCGGCCGCGTGCAGCTGTTGAACGGCGGCACACTCTCTATCGAAAGCCCTCGCCCATACGGCAAGGTCGCTGCCGGCCTGATGCGCACGCTCGGCATCGATGCCAGAGCGCTCGACGACGCGTGCAGCAACAAGACGCTCTACTCATCGCTCGGCCTGCACCCGGCCGTGTTCTTCGATCGCGAAACGTTCGGCGTCGACCGGCTCGTCGTCCGCAAGGGTGAAAGCCGCGCGGACACGGCGGCTTATCTCGCGCAGACGCCGCTGACCGGGCAAGTGCGCAAGGACATTCTCCGCATCGAGCACGGCGATGAGGACTACATGCCCGGGCTCACCTCGGCGCAGAAGAAAGACCGCCTGTCGCGCATCTCGTACGAGCACTACCTGCTGAAGATCGTCAAGGCCGATCCCGGAGTGCTGCCTTACTACCTGCACGTCACTGACGGTTGGTGGGGCTGCGGCATCGACGCCGTATCCGCGCTCGACTGCTGGGGAACCTGGTTCCCGGGTTTCGAAGGTCTCAAGCTGGACTCCGGTGAAGCGCCACGCATGGGCTTCACCCCTGCCGGCTTCGCCGCGACCGGTGGCTCCGACACGTTTCACTATCCCGATGGCAACGCGTCGATCGCACGACTGCTTGTTCGTTCACTGATCCCGACCGCAGTACCCGGCCGCGACGCGCGCGATGTCGTGGGTGCCGTAATCGACTACACCAAGCTCGATCGACCCGAGTCCGCAGCGCGGATTCGTCTCAACAGCACGGCGCTGCGCGTCCGGAATAGCGGCACCGACCGCGTGGAAGTGACCTATTCGCGCGGCGGTACCCTCTACCGGACGACGGCCCGACGGTGTGTGCTCGCCTGTTGGAACATGATGATTCCCTACCTCTGCCCGGAACTGCCCGCTGCGCAGAAAACAGCGCTGCATCAACTGATCAAGACGCCGCTCGTGTATGCAAGTGTGGCGCTGAAGAACTGGCGCGCATTCCAGCGACTCGGCGTTCGCAGCGTGGAAGCGCCCGGCAGCTACTTCTCGAGCTTCCAATTGAACGAGGCGGTCGACATCGGCACCTACCGGAGCGTCCGCTCGCCCGACGAACCGATCCTCGTCCGCATGGAGCGCACGCCGGCAAAATACGGACTGCCCGAGCGCGAACAGCACCAGGTCGGTCGCGCCGAGCTGCTCGCGACGCCCTTCGAGACCTTCGAGCGCCGGATCCGCGACGAGCTCGGACGTGCACTTGCCGCCGGCGGCTTCGAACCCGCACGCGATGTCGAAGGAATCGCCGTCAATCGCTGGCCGCACGGCTACGCGCCGGAATACAACAGCCTCGTCGACGGCGACACGCCGCCGGAGCGCATGCCGAATGTCGTCGGCCGGAAACGCTTCGGAGGGATTTCGATCGCCAACTCCGACGCCGGCATGGGCGCGTACACCGACGTTGCCATCGAGCAGGCACATCGCGCGGTGCACGAGCTGATCGATCTGTGAACTTAACAGTGCGTGTATACCGCGCG
>Ga0068862_100001391_pt1 | contig 22411 bp, 19 predicted proteins | sample KBSSwiS52_FD_66598 | JGI IMG/M metagenome (GOLD analysis project Ga0068862, IMG submission 66598) | Switchgrass rhizosphere microbial communities from Kellogg Biological Station, Michigan, USA - KBS Switchgrass S5-2 | ecosystem: Host-associated > Plants > Roots > Rhizosphere > Soil ... | reverse complement strand
GTGTCGACGTTGGAAGAGATCGAGCGCCAGCATTTCATCCAGGTGCTGCGCAAGACGCGTGGCGTCATCGAAGGGCCGCACGGCGCTGCGCGGCTGCTCGACCTGAAACCCTCGACTGCGCGCTTCCGCATCAAGAAGCTCGGGATCAGGCGAGAGCACTACGAGAGTTGAACGCACGAGTGGCGAATCCCACAAGGACGTGACGTTCCCTGGGGAGGGGCCGTGACAGATCTGGCGGGACTGCAACTATTACGGCGTATCGAGGAAGGCGTCGCCGGCAAGAGCGGCGAGGCTTTCTTTCGACAGATCGTGCGAGACATCACGCTCGCCCTCGATGCTCACGCCGCGTTCACGTCGCGGCTGCTACCCGATCGGCGCGCGCAGATGCTGGCATTCTGGGTGGATGGCCGCTACGAGAAGTGCAACAACTATTCACTGGCGGGCACGCCCTGCGAATTCGTCTACAACGGTCGCATCACTTCCTTCGCACGCGACATCGGCAACGTTTTCCCTGTCGATCGGGAGTGGTTCGCGGACTTGGGCGTTCACAGCTATCTGGGCGTGCCGATCGTTTCGGAAACGGGCGAGGTGCACGGCCACCTTGCCGTCATGGACAAGCCGGAGCGTGACTGGCGCGAGGCCGACGTCGACATCCTGCGGCTGTTCTCGCTGCGCACGGCAGTCGAACTCGAGCGCGCCAAGGCGCATCGCATGCTCGAAGAGTCGAACGCGCAACTCGCAGCCGCCAAGGCGGCGGCGGAGCAGGCGAATCAAGCAAAGAGCGTTTTCATCAGCCAGATGAGTCATGAGCTGCGCACGCCGCTCAATGGCATTCTCGGCTACGCACAACTGTTACGGCGCTCGCCGGAGCTGACCGAGCAGCAGCGCGACGGGCTGACGATCATCGAGCGCTCCGGGGAGCACTTGCTGACGCTGGTCAACGATCTGCTCGATCTGGCAAAGATCGAAGCCGGCAAGCTGGAGCTGCGGGACGAAAGCATTGATCTGGAGAGCCTCCTGCAGCACGTCACGGATCTCATCCGCGTGCGCGCGGACAAAGCGGGATTGCGCTTCGCTGTCGAGCACCCGCCGGCGCTGCCGAAGCGTATTCGCGGCGACGCTCGCGCATTGCGTCAGGTGCTGCTCAATCTGCTCGGCAACGCGATCAAGTTCACGGATGCGGGCGGCTGGGTTGCCTTGAAGATCGCGCAGACAGAGCGCCGTTGGCAGTTTCAGATCTGCGATTCCGGGATCGGCATGACAGCCGATCAACTCCAGGGCATCTTTGAGCCGTTTCATCGCGTCGAAAATGCCGAGCGGCGCGTCGAAGGCACGGGGCTGGGACTCGCGATCACGCGCCGTCTGATCGAGGCCCTCGGCGGATCCATTATTGTTGCCAGCGAACCCGGACGCGGGACCACATTCAGCGTCGATCTCGCTTTGAACGTCGATACATGCGCTGCAGACGTTACGCAGAGCGCGCGCACGGTTGTTGGCTATGCAGGTGCGCGCCGCAGCGTACTCGTCGCTGATGACGATGCTGCGAGCAGAGGGTTGGCCGCAGATTTTCTCGCGGGATTGGGATTTGAAGTCCGGCGCGTACCGGATGGGGCGGCGGCCCTGGAGCAGCTGCGTAGCACCTCGGTCGACCTTGTGATCACCGACCTGGTCATGCCTCGCGTTGATGGGATGGAGCTGATCCGAGCTGTACGCTCGGCACAGAGCGCGCGCGTACCGAAGATCATCGCTGTCTCGGCAAGTGCCTCCGACTACACGAGCCAGGAGGCAGTGGATGCCGGCTGCGACGCATTCCTGCCGAAGCCGCTGCATCTGGCGGATCTTCTGGATCACATCACTGATCTGCTGCACGTCGAGTGGCAGTACGAGGATGCCGCCACGCCCGTCATCCAGCGCAATGCTGCAGGGGACACCTTTGCCCTGCAACGCGATCTCGCCGCTGAGCTCTATCACCTGGCGATGCAGGGCGATATCGCCGGACTGGTCGAGCGCGCCACCCAACGACTGGGTAGCGATCCGAATGCCTGCGGTTTCTGCGACGAGCTCCGTGCGCTCGCGAACGAATACGACACCGGCGGCATCCGCCGCATGTTGAGCGCTCACTCACCAGCCTGATATCCGCGGGCAGCTGCGGTTGCCCACAACGCGTTGAGGCTGCAACGTCGTCCGTTGCGGAAACAGCGCAAATTCCCGCTCCAAAGCCCGGTTAGCGCCGTCTCAGCCATTGGCACACGCATTGCAATTCTCCAGGCGTCAACAAACTGGAGTCACTGTAATGAAAAATTCGAACCTGTTGCATGCCGCGATGACGAGCCTGCTCGCCATCGGCGCCGCGTCCGTTGCGATGTCCGTTTCCGCTGAAGAAGCGAAGCAGGAACAGTGTGCCGGCGTGATCAAAGCCGGCAAGAACGACTGCGCGACCAGCACCAACGCGTGCCACGGTCACGTCACTACAGACAGCCATCCGGAAGCATGGATCTATCTGCCGGCTGGCACGTGCGAGCGCATCCAGGGCGCGCACCTCGTTAACGTCGTCGACCCGACCCCCAAAGGCAAGAAGAGCTGATTCCCCGCGGCTCCTCACGCCAGCGGATCGCGGCGCAAGCCGCGGTCCGCCTCTAACGGAGACTCATCATGCGCAAACGTACTGCTCTCGAACCAAGGCTCATGGCGCTCAGCGAGGCCGAACTGTCGGCACAGCGAAAGAGCCGTTCATGGATTCCCCAATCGACCCCGCGTGCGGCGATGGATCCGACGCGCTGGTCGCAGCGTGCACTGCAGGAGAAGTACTGGCGCATGGTCGAAATCTGGACGCAGCAACGAACCGTGCACTAGCACGGCATCTCAATTCATCGGCGGTAGGTAACAAGATGAACAACACATGGGCACTGGTACTCGCTGCAGGAGAGGGCAGCCGGTTGCGCGCACTGACGACACATCGCGGTGTCGCTGTGCCGAAGCAGTTCTGTTCGCTCGTCGGTGGTCCTTCGCTGCTCGAGGAAGCGATTCTGCGTGCGGAAGCGATCGTCCCCAGACAGCGAGTCTGCACGGTCGTTGCCGAACAGCATCGAGTGTGGTGGGAAGAGGCGCTGCGTTTCATGCCGCGGCGGAACGTCATCGTTCAGCCGCAGAACCGCGGAACTGCAGTCGGGTTGCTGCTGCCGCTGCTGCACATCGCTCAGCGCGATCCGCAGGCGCGCGTTGTCATCCTGCCGTCGGATCACTATGTTCGTGACGAAGCCGTGCTCGCACGCTCGTTGCGTCAGGCGGCCAGCCGGCTCGCGTTCGATACAAAGAATCTCTGGCTGCTCGGGATATCGCCTGAGGAAGCCGATCCGGAGCTCGGATACATCGTCCCGGGCAATCGCGACGAAGCCGGCGCGCTAAGCGTTGCGCAGTTCGTCGAGAAGCCGCCGATGACGCTCGCGCGGCTGATGATCGAGCGCGGTGGTCTCTGGAACGCCTTCATTCTCGCCGGTGCGGTCTCGGCGATCCTGCGCTTGTTCTACCTGCGCTACCCGCAGCTGTTGAACGACATGCGCGCGGCCGTTCATCTGGATGCCTCCAGCCCTGATGAAGCCGTCGCGGCCACGGATCTGTATCCGCGTCTTCCTGAACTCGACTTCTCGCGCCACGTGCTGGAAGGCAGCGAGACCGCCTTGCGTGTGTTGCCCGTGCCTGCTTGTGGATGGAGCGATCTCGGTACGCCGCGACGAGTCTCGGAAGCTCTGCGCCGGCTGTCGCCGAACGGCACGGCCAGCCAAGAGACCGCATCAATCCTCAATCTGGCCGCGCAGCACGCGCGCCTGCAGCTGGCTGTCTGACCGCCGGAGCTCGCCATGAGAATCGCAACGTTGTTCATCGCATCGCTCGTCAGCGGCTCCGGCATGGCCGCTGATATCGCCAACACTCCGACGCTCACTCTCGATGGCGCAAAGGCAGTTGCTGCCGCCGCCATCGAGCATGCCCACGGCAAGTCGGCGCCCGGCGCTGCCATCGCGATCGTCGATGCGGGCGGCACGCTTGTCTACCTCGAACGACTGGACGGCACGTTTCTGAACGCCTCCGAGATCTCAGTGGGCAAGGCGCGCACGGCCGTGCTGTTCGGCAAGCCGACGCGAGTGTTCGAGGACCTGGTGAACAAGGGTCGCTACGCAATGCTCGATGTGCCGGCAGTCGCGCCGTTCACTCCGCTTCAAGGCGGTGTGCCGATCGTCATCGGAGGCAAAGTCGTCGGCGCAATCGGCGTCAGCGGTGCGGCAAGCGCTGCGCAGGACGACGAGATCGCAAGTGCCGGCGCAGCCGCCTTCGAAGAGACTCATCAAGCCAAGGTCAGCTTCGTTCCGCGCGACCAGGTCGACGCGGGATTTCGCCAGGACGCCAATCTCATCGATGAATCGGGATTCCGGGTCAACGCCAGCCGTCGTGATGGACCGGGCGAGGCGGAAGTCCACCTCAGCGACACCGACATCTTCTACGTGTTGCAGGGTCGCGCGACTGTGGTGACCGGCGGTCAAGTCGTGCAGCCGCGCAGCCTGTCCGCGACGGAAGTGCGCGGGACCGAACTGAGCGGCGGTGAAGAGCGGCACATCAGCAAGGGCGACGTCATCACGATTCCGCGCGGCGTGCCTCACTGGTTCAAGCAAGTCGACGCGCCGTTCACGTACTACGTGGTCAAGGACGCGGAGTGAGTGTCATGCGTATCACCGCAATCCTCTACATCCTGTTCGTCTGGCTCTTCACGCCTCATACCGAAGCACGTGCTGACGATGCGCGCGTCGATGCGCCCATGGCGCAAGTCGACCTCGCGACCCCGGCAGGCCTCGATGTCGTGCAAGGCGCGTGGCGCTATCAGGACGTCGAGCTGATCCCGACGCAATTCGGCGGCGCAGCGACGTGGGATTACACGCCGCACGCCGGCGCGCGCGATTTCGATGACTCCGCCTGGCAGAAGATCGAGCCGTCCACGCTCGCCACACGGCGCGGCCACGGGCGCATCTCATTCAACTGGTATCGCCTGCTCATCACCGTGCCGGAGCAGATCGACGGCACTGCGCTCGCCGGGACGACTGCCTACTTCGAGACTTCGCTCGACGACTATGCGGAAGTGTGGGTCGATGGCGAGTTGCCGCGTCTCACTGGCCAGAACGGCGGCTCCGTCGTCGCCGGATGGAATGCGACGAATCGGCTCGTGATCGGACGCAACGTCAAACCCGGTCAGAAGATCCAGCTCGCGGTGTTCGGCATCAATGGGCCGATCTCCGATCCGCCGACCAACTTCATCTGGATGCGCCTGGCGAAGCTCTCATTTGAGAAGGGCCAGAGCGTTCCGCTCGCTGTGCCGTCGCAGGAAGTCAATGTCCGGGTCGTGCGGCTCGATCCGGCGCTCGATGCAATCGTTCCGGCCAACCCAAAGATCTTCAAGCTGGCTGAAGGATTTCAGTTCACCGAAGGGCCGGTCTGGTCGCGCGACGGCGGCTATCTGCTGTTCAGCGATCCGAACGCGAACCGCATTTACGCCTATGAGCCCAAGGGCGGCGCGCTGTCACTGTTTCGTCCCAACAGCGGCTATGAAGGCGCTGACATTGCAGAGTACGGTCAGCCTGGCTCCAACGGGCTGACGTTCGACGGCAAGGGCCGACTGACCATCGATCAGCACGGCAATCATCGCGTCGTGCGAGTCGAGGACGATGGTCAGCTCACGGTGCTCGCCGATCGTTACGACGGCAAGCGGCTGAACAGCCCCAACGATCTGGTCTACAAGTCCGACGGCGCTGTCTACTTCACGGACCCGCCGTTTGGCCTGCCGAAGTTCTACGACGATCCGCGCAAAGAGCTGCCTTACAGCGGCGTGTATCGCTCGCGTGGCGGCAAGGTCACGCTGCTCACGCGCGAGCTGAAAGGGCCGAACGGCATCGCATTCTCGCCGGATGAGAAGTACCTCTATGTCGGCAATTGGGATCCGGCGGCGAAGGTTGTACTGCGTTTTCCGGTCAAGCGGGACGGCACGCTGGGTGCCAGCAGTGTCTTCGCGGATCTCACTCAGGAAGTGCCGGGTGACGAGGCCCTCGACGGCATCAAGGTCGACAAGCTCGGCAACTTGTATTTGTCGGCGCCGGACGGCCTGCGCATCTATTCGAGTGCGGGCAAACATCTCGGCACGCTGATTGCTCCGCGGCCGGTTCACAACTTCGCCTGGGGCGGCGACGACGGGCGGACGCTCTACCTGACGGCGCGCGATCGGCTGTATCGCATCGCGCTGCTGGTTGAGGGAGTGCGGCCGTGATCGTCTTCGAGCGCGACGCGCTGCAGGACTTCGAGCTGTCGACACGTCGTGAGTGGCTCGCGACGAACGGCATTGGCGGCTTCGCCAGTGGCACGATCGCTGGCCTCAACACGCGGCGCTATCACGGCTTGCTGGTGGCATCACTCAATCCGCCCGTGCAGCGGACGTTGCTGCTCGCGAAGCTCGATGTGACCGCGACGTATCGAGGCAGGAGCTACCCGCTCGCAACCAACGAGTTTGCGGATGGGACGATCGCACCGCGCGGCTTCGTCCAACTGGATTCATTCACCCTCGACGGTCAACTGCCGGTCTGGACTTGGCTCGTCGGCGACGCCCTCGTGGAGCAACGCGTATGGATGGCGCATGGGCAGAACACGACGTACGTCAGCTTCCGCCTGATCCGTGGTTCCGAATCGGTCCAGCTCGAGCTCGCACCGCTCTGTGCGTATCGCGACTTCCATTCGCAGCATCGCGGTCATCGCGACACGCTCGTCACTGCGGTGGACGACGGCATTCGGGTCGACTCTTACTTCGGTGCAGTTCCGTATCGACTGCTGTCGGATCGCGGCGAGTGGCAAATCGCACCCGAGTGGTACTGGAATTTCAAACATCGGGTCGAATCCGCACGAGGACTGGACGATCTGGAGGATCTCGTGTGTCCGGCGCGGCTGCGGCTGACGCTGGATCCAGGCGCAGCAGCGACCATCATCGCGACAGCCGAGACGACTGAGCCGCTGTCGCCGAGCTCCAGTCTCAGAGCTGAGCAGGCGCGACAAGACGAGCTGCTGAAGGGTGCGCCCGATGACATCACCGTTCGGCAACTGATTCTTGCGGCGGATCAATTCATCGTCGGTCGACAAGGTGGATCGACGGTAGTGGCCGGCTACCCGTGGTTCAGCGATTGGGGACGCGACACCATGATCGCTCTGCCCGGACTCACGCTGACGACCGGGCGGCACGACATCGCGGCGACGATCATTCGCACGTTCGCGAAGTTCGTCAGCGAGGGAATGCTGCCGAATCTGTTCCCCGACGCAGGCCATCCTCCGGAATACAACACGGTCGACGCAACGCTGTGGTACTTCGTCGCGATCGACGAGTACCTGCGCGCGACGAATGACCGTGCGCTGCTGGACGAGATCTATCCGACTCTGCGCAGTATCGTGCGCTGGCACCAGCTTGGAACGCGCTATTCGATTCAAGTCGACCCGATTGACGGCCTGCTGCGTGCGGGCGAACCGGGCGTCCAGCTCACGTGGATGGATGCAAAGGTCGGCGACTGGGTCGTGACGCCCCGCATCGGCAAGCCCGTCGAGATCAATGCGCTCTGGTTCAACGTGCTGATGATCATGCGCGATTGCGCGACGCGTCTTGGTGATGCCGAGGCTGCTGCCGAGTACGAAACAGCAGCTCAGCGCACTGCGCGCAGTTTCGGCGAGCGCTTCTGGTTTGCGGCAGGCGGCTACTTGTATGACGTCGTCGACGGTCCGCAAGGCAACGACGACAGCCTGAGGCCGAATCAGATATTCGCCGTGTCGTTGCGTCACCGTGTGCTCGACGCTGCTCGCGAAAGATCAGTAGTCGATGCTTGTGCACGACATCTGTGGACGCCCGTGGGACTGCGCAGCCTCGCGCCGCACTCGGTGGGATACGTCGGCTCCTACGTCGGTGGTCCCCGCGAACGCGATGGGGCTTATCACCAGGGGACCGTGTGGAGCTGGTTGCTGGGCCCATTCGTATGTGCGCACTACCGCGTGCACGGCGATCTCGCACAGGCCCGCACCTATCTCGACGGCATCCGCGCGCACCTGCGCGACGCGTGCGTCGGCCAGATCAGCGAAATCTTCGACGGCGATCCGCCGTTCACCGCCGCGGGCTGCTTCGCCCAGGCGTGGGGCGTTGCCGAAATTCTTCGAGCATGGGGAGAGTTGCATGAACGCGAAACTGAGCAGCCGGGCAGCGGCAAAGCACGCCGCCGTCCAGCAGCAGCCCGAGGGTAGCTCGCTGACCGCTGAGCAGCAGCGCCTGCAGGAATGCACGGCGACGCAGCCCGCGTGGAAGAAGTGGGGGCCGTACCTGAGCGAGCGCCAATGGGGCACGGTTCGCGAGGACTACAGCCCCCACGGCAATGCCTGGGAACACTTTCCGCACGACCACGCGCGCAGCCGCGTCTATCGATGGGGCGAGGATGGTCTCGCCGGGTTCTCGGATGACCAGCAGCGCTTGTGCCTGGCGCTGGCGCTGTGGAACGGCCGCGATCCGATTCTCAAGGAGCGGCTGTTCGGATTGACGAACAGCGAAGGCAATCACGGCGAGGACGTCAAGGAGCTCTACTACTACCTCGATGCGACGCCGACGCACTCGTACTTGAAGATGCTCTACAAGTATCCGCAGCGCGAGTATCCCTACAGCGATCTCGTTCAGCAGAACCGCACTCGCGGTATCGGCGCACCGGAGTATGAGCTCCTCGATACCGGAGTGTTCGAGGACAATCGCTACTTCGATGTCTTCATCGAGTACGCACGCGCTGGTGTCGATGATGTGCTGATGCGCGTCACTGCGCACAATCGCGGTCCCGATGACGCGGCGTTGCACGTGCTGCCGCAACTCTGGTTTCGCAATACTTGGCGCTGGACCCAGCACGCTTCGCGGCCGAAGCTGCGACAGCAGGGACACGATCACATCGTCGCCGAGCATGCCGAGCTGGGCACCTATCATCTTTACGCTGCGAAATCGTCAGCGAGCGAGCGCTACGAGCTACTGTTCACTGACAACGAGACCAACTCAGCACGTCTCTACGGCCACACCAACGCCGGATTCGTCAAAGACGCGTTCCACGAACGTGTAGTGAATGGCAACGAGGCCGCGGTGAATCCGGGCAAGGAAGGCACGAAGGCTGCCGCCTGGTATCAGCTCACGGTTCCCGCTGGCGGCTCGATCGAGCTGCGTCTGCGGTTGTCGCAGGACGCCAAGTCGCGGCCGTTCGCTGACTTCGACAGGGTGTTCGAGCAACGTGTGCAGGAAGCCGACGAATTCTACGCGGCAGTTCAGCACGACATTCCTGACGAGGATCGTCGCAGCGTGCAGCGACAGGCGTTCGCCGGGATGATCTGGAGCAAGCAGTTCTTCTACTACGACGTTCCGCAGTGGCTGCAGGGCGACCCGACTCAGCATCCGCCGCCAGCGCATCGCAAGCGCGGTCGCAACCGCGACTGGGCCCATCTCAACAACGCCGACATCATCTCGATGCCGGATAAGTGGGAGTACCCGTGGTATGCCGCTTGGGATCTCGCATTCCACACGCTGCCGCTCGCATTGATTGACGCGCAGTTCGCGAAGGAGCAGCTCGTGCTGCTCACGCGCGAGTGGTACATGCACCCGAATGGCCAGATGCCAGCTTACGAGTGGGCGTTCGGCGACGTGAATCCGCCGGTGCATGCCTGGGCTACGTGGCGCGTCTTCCAGATCGACCGCAAGCAGCGCGGTGACGCCGGCGACCTCGCGTTCCTCGAGCGCGTGTTCCACAAGCTGATGCTCAACTTCACCTGGTGGGTCAACCGCAAGGATGAGGAAGGGCGCAACGTCTTCCAAGGCGGCTTCCTTGGCCTCGACAACATCGGCGTGTTCGATCGAAGCGCTCAGCTGCCGACAGGCGGTCACATCGACCAGGCCGACGGCACGAGCTGGATGGCGATGTACGCACTCAATCTCATGCGCATCGCGCTCGAGCTTGCGCAGTACAACGAGGTCTACGAGGACATCGCGACGAAGTTCTTCGAACACTTCCTGCACATCGCCGAGGCGATGAACAACCTGGGCGAGGAGGGCATCGGTCTGTGGGACGACCAGGACAAGTTCTTTTACGACGTCCTGCACACGCCGGACGGGCGCATGACTCCGCTCAAGGTTCGCTCGATGGTCGGCCTGATTCCGCTTTTCGCAGTGGAAACACTCGAGCCTGAGCTGCTGGACAAGGTGCCGCAGTTCAAGCAGCGACTGGAATGGTTCCTGAACTATCGACCGGACCTCGCGCAACTCGTCTCGCACTGGCACCAGGAAGGGCGCGGCAAACGCCGGCTGCTCTCGCTGCTGCGTGGCCACCGCATGAAGCGCCTGCTCTCACGCATGCTCGACGAGAACGAGTTCCTCTCACAGTACGGGGTGCGAGCGATCTCGAAGGTGCACGAGCGGCAGCCATATCTCTTCCGCGTCGACGGAATGGATCTGAGTGTTCGCTATCTGCCCGCCGAGTCCGACTCGGGACTGTTCGGCGGCAACTCGAACTGGCGCGGTCCGATCTGGTTCCCGGTCAACTTCCTCATCATCGAATCGCTGCAGAAGTTCCATCACTACTACGGCGATGACTTCAAGGTCGAATGCCCGGTCGGCTCGGGCCGGTTCGTCACGATCAATGACGTGGCCGAAGAGCTGGGCGCGCGGCTGACGCGGATCTTTCTCAAGGACGAAAACGGCCGTCGCCCTGTGTTCGCACAGTATCCGCGACTGCAGGAGGACCCGCATTTCCGCGACTACCTGTTGTTCTTCGAGTATTTCCACGGGGACGTCGGACGCGGCGTCGGCGCAGCCCATCAAACCGGATGGACCGGCCTGGTCGCAAAACTTCTGAAGCCCCGTGCATCCACCACACCGATTGAAGGTACATCGCCATGAGCACCGCCACTTCGCATCTGCCGGCCCCCGCCATGCCTCGCTGCGCGCCGCAACGAATGCTGCAAGGTCAGAAGGCACTCGTCACGGGCGCGAGCTCGGGTATCGGTCGCGGGATCGCGCTCGCGCTCGCCGAGGCCGGCGCCGATGTCGTCGTCAACTATTCCTCCGGCGAGGACAAGGCGCGCGTCGTATGCAACGACATCGAGAAGTTCGGCGTACGCGCGATCGCCGTCGGCGCTGACGTTTCCGATGAGTCGCAGGTCCAGAAGATGTTCGCTCGCATGTTCGACGAGTTCGGCACGATCGACATCCTCGTCAACAACGCCGGGCTACAGCAGGACGCGCCTTTCGAGGAATTGACGTTGAAGCAGTGGAACAAGGTCATCGGCGTCAACCTGACCGGTCAGTTCCTGTGCTCGCGCGAAGCGGTGCGGGAGTTCAAGCGTCGCGGGGTGCGGCCGGAAGTGTCGTGCTCGGCTGGCAAGATCCTCTGCATCAGCTCGGTCCACGAAGTGATCCCGTGGGCCGGTCATGTGAACTACGCCGCATCGAAAGGCGGAGTAATGCTGATGATGAAGAGCATCGCGCAAGAGGTCGCGCCTTACCGCATCCGCGTGAACAGCATCTGTCCAGGCGCGATCCGTACCCCTATCAACATGGAAGCGTGGGGCACGCCTGAAGCCTATGCTGAACTGCTGAAGCTCATCCCGTACAAGCGCATCGGCGAGGCGGACGAGATCGGCCGCGCCGCGGTGTGGCTGGCCTCCGACTACGCGGACTATGTCCACGGCATCAGCTTGTTCGTCGACGGCGGCATGACGCTGTACCCCGGTTTCGAGACCGGCGGCTGATCATGAACACACGAGACGGCATCAGCGCGCTGCGAGGGCATTGGCCCGAGTACCTGATCGAAGGGTGGGCCCTGGGCATGTTCATGATCTCGGCCGGCCTGGTCACGACGCTGTTCGACTATCCCAGATCACCGTTGAATCAGGCATTGCATGACGGCGACCTGCGGCGCGTGCTCACGGGTATCTGCATGGGTCTCACGGCGATGGCGCTCATCTACTCGCCGTGGGGCAAGCGCTCCGGTGCTCACATGAATCCGGCTGTGACGTTGACGTTCTTGCGGCTGGGCCACGTCGCTCCCTGGGACGCAGTTTTCTACATCATCGCGCAGTTCGTGGGCGGCACTCTCGGCGTATTCGTCGTACTCGCGGCGCTGGGCAATGCCTTCGCTGAGCCGCCGGTGCGCTATGTCGCCACGCTGCCCGGCATGCAAGGTGTCTGGGTGGCGCTGCTCGCAGAGCTTGCGATCTCGTTCGCGATGATGACGGCGATTCTGCGTGCCTCGAACTCTCGGAAGCTCATGAGCTACACGGGGATATTCGCCGGCATCCTCGTTGCGATCTGGATCAGCATCGAAGGCCCGCTGTCCGGCATGAGCATGAATCCGGCCCGCACTTTCGCCAGTGCCTTGCCGGCAAATGTCTGGAGCGGATTCTGGCTCTACCTGATCGCCCCAATTACTGGAATGCAAGCCGCCGCGGCGCTGTTCACATGGCAGCGAGGTCGCGATGCGGTGAAGTGCTCCAAGCTCATTCATTCGACCGATCAACGCTGCATCCATTGCGGGTATGAGCCATGAACCAATTCGACGCCATCATCATTGGCTCGGGCGCGGGAGGTTCTGCAGCTGCCTACAAGCTGGCGACGGCAGGCCTGCGAGTCGCCGTCGTCGAGAAAGGCAGCGAACTGCCTCGCGACTCCAGCACGCTCGACTTCGACAAGGTTGTCCATCGCGGTCTGTTCAAGAGCAAGGAGCAATGGTTCGACGGACGCGGGCGCACTTTTGCGCCGGAGGAGTACTTCAACGTCGGCGGCAAGACCAAGTGGTACGGCGCCGCGCTGTTGCGCTACGGCCGGCACGAGTTCGATGCCGATGTTGCGCATCAGTGCCTTGGCTGGCCGATAGAGTATGACGAGTTGCGGCCGTACTACGAGGAAGCCGAGTCGCTGCTCGGTATCCGCACGTTCGACGCGGAGCCGGATCTTTCCAGGATCCTTGGACGACTGCGAGGAAACTCCAGCGCCTGGCGCAGCGAGGCGCTGCCGCTCGGTCTGGCGACCTCGATTCTCGAGAACCGTCTGGAAGCGAGTCGCTTCGACGGGTTCGCTTCGGTTGCCGGGCTCAAGGCGGATGGCGAGAGCGCATTCCTATCCAAGCTGCGCGGCAACCCCAATCTCAAACTCCTGACGGGTGTACCAGCGGTCGAACTGCTCGGAGAGAACGGCAATCCGCGCCGCATCGTTGGTGTCCGACTCGCAGACGGCCGCGTGCTTCAAGCCAAGGCCGTCCTGCTCGCGGCAGGTGCCTTGCACTCGCCCCGCTTGCTTAGTCACTACCTCGGAGGTAGCGGCCTCGCGCAGCAGCTTCCTTCTGCAGTGAATGTTGGACGCAACTTGAAGTTGCACTTGCTGACCGCAGTAGTTGCCGTCTCGCTGTCACGAAAGACAGATGTCATCCGCAAGACGACACTGCTTCTCAACGATGCACTCCCTCACAGCAGCATTCAGCCGCTCGGCTTCGACGGCGAGCTCATCGCAACGCTGGTACCGAAGGTCGCGCCGAGAGTCATCGCGAGGCTGATCGGGCAGCGCGCTTACGGCTTCTTCTTGCAAACGGAGGATGGCTCTCATGCAGACAATCGCGTAAGCGCCGGTGCTGTCCCGACGATGGATTACGACGCAACGCGGCTTGCGCCAGCGGTACAACAGCACGATCGCTTGGTGGCGACGTTCAAGCGCGCGCTTGGCAGAGCCGGCTTGCTTGCATTCTCGGAGCGCATTGGCCTTGCCGGTACTGCGCATGCCTGCGGCACTCTCGTAACCGGACGGGAGCCGCAGCGCTCGGTCGTCGACGCGAACGGCCGCGTGCACGACATGGACGCACTCTATGTCATCGACGGCAGCGTCCTGCCGAGATCGAGCCGGGTCAATCCATCCTTGACGATCTATTCGTGGAGCCTGCGCGTGGCGCGCGCGCTGGCGTTGCGTCTGCAAGAAGCTCGGACCGACGAACGTAAAGAGGTAGTGGTGTCATGAGGCTGCGGATTCTTGTCGTCCTGAGTCTGCTCGCCCTGAGTGCGGTCGTCCGTGCCGACAGTGGCGGGGCAGGGCCGATCGTGGCCTCCATCGACTCGATCGGCATCACCGTCGACGACATGGATCGTGCCGTCGACTTCTACACGAAGGTCCTCGGATTCGAGAAGCTCGACGCGCGCGAGGTCGCCGGCGAGCAGTACGAGCACCTTTACGGTGTGTTCGGGCTGCGGCTGGCGATCACGAGGCTGCGGCTGGGTGACGAGCGGATTGAGCTCATGCAATTCATCGCGCCGCGCGGCCGCCCGGAACCCGCGGACTCGAAAAGCAACGATCGCTGGTTTCAGCACATCGCCATCATCGTGTCGGATATGGACCGCGCCTATACGTGGCTGCGCGAGCACAAGGTCGAGCATGCCTCTTCAGGTCCGCAACTGCTGCCGGCGTGGAATCCAAATGCGGGCGGCATCGCAGCGTTCTACTTCCGCGATCCGGATGGCAATCACCTGGAGGTGCTGCACTTCCCGGACGGCAAAGGCGATCCCAAATGGCATCGCAAGTCGGAGCGCCTGTTTCTCGGCATCGACCACACTGCGATCGTGGTCGCCGATACCGATGAGAGCCTCGGCTTCTATCGCGATGCCTTGGGTCTGCGTGTGGCCGGCGCAAGTGAGAACTACGGTCCGGAACAGGAGCGCCTCAACAATGTGTTCGGCGCCAGGCTGCGGATCACGGCTCTGCGAGCAGCGAGGGGACCGGGTGTCGAACTTCTCGAATACTTGGCTCCGCGCACGGGACGGCCGATGCCGGTCGACTCCAAGCCGAACGATGACTGGTACTGGCAGGTGAATAGCAGCGCCGCGGTTGTGGCCGCCGATGGCGCCGTCCGTCACGGACACTACTCATATATATCTCCTGGCCCGCAAGCGGTCGAGGGAGATTCCCAGCTCATCGTTCGCGATCCGGACGGTCACGCAATGTTGTTGCGCAATCACTCTCCGACTGTGAGTACTTCGCCATGACTTCTTCCCAGACGCCTCTCAAGAATCTCGTCATCGTCGGTGGCGGCTTCGCCGGAATCACCCTCGCGCAGCAGCTCGAGCATCGACTGCCGCCCGGCTGGAAGCTGACCCTGGTGAGTCAGGAGAATTTCATCACCTACAACCCGCTGCTGCCCGAGGTGGTCGGCGCGTCCATTCTCCCTGGTCACGTCATCGCTCCGCATCGTCAGATGATCCATTGCAGCAACGTCTGCATGGCACAGGTAACCGAGATCGATTACGAGGCGAAGCAGGTTCACTACCTCGGTGAGGGGAGCGGCGTACTGCCGTTCGACCAGCTCGTTCTCGCGTGCGGCGTCAACGCCAATCTCGATCTGGTGAAAGGGATGTCGCAGCATGCGTTGCCGCTCAAGACTCTCGGCGACGCGCTGTTTTTGCGGAACCGGATTGTTTCTCGATTGGAACAGGCCGAGCTGCAGCCGAACCCTGAAGCACGGCGGTGGCTGACGACCTTCGTCGTGATCGGTGGCGGCTTCAGCGGTGTCGAAACGGCCGGGGTGCTGACGGATTTCCTGCGCGCGAGCCTCAAGTACTATCCGCGGATTCAGCCCGATGACATTCGCGTGGTCTTGCTGCACGGGCAGAATCGCTTGCTGCCCGAGTTGTCAGCATCGTTGGGCGAGTTCGCCGGGCGTAAGATGCGCATGCATGGCTTGGACGTGCGGCTCGAAGCTCGTGCATCGCGTATCGACGACCGTGCAGTAACGCTGGCGAGCGGCGAGATCATTCCCGCAGGTACAGTGATCTGCACGATCGGCACGCAGCCGAACTCGCTCGTCGCGGATTCATCGCTGCCCAAGGAGCGCGGACGCGTGAAGGTCAACGAGGACATGTCGGTACCAGGATTCGATGGCGTTTGGGCGCTGGGAGACTGCGCCGCAGTGCCGAACAAGCTCGACGGCAAGATTTCTCCGCCGACCGCGCAGTTCGCCGATCGCCAGGCACGCCAGCTGGCGCGGAACATCGCAGCTCACCTGCAAGGTCGCGCTACGACCGCATTTTCCTTCAAGCCGGTCGGTCAGCTGTCGACCATCGGGCATAACAAAGCCGTTGCGGAGATGTTCGGGATCAAGCTCTCGGGCTTCGTGGCCTGGCTGCTCTGGCGCGGCGTGTATCTGCTGAAGATTCCAACACTCGCGCGCAAGACCCGCTTGTTTCTCGAATGGAACTGGGCGATGTTCTTCCCGCCAGATATCTCGCACTTGGGTTATCGGCGCACGCGTCGAGGTACGCCGGTGGCAACGACCAGCACCGGTCGCGCGGCAAATGGGTAGGTGTTGTGACGATCACGGTTCGCACTGGCGACGCTCCGCAGATTGAGGCGTTCCTCGCCGAGCGTATCTACGAGTACAACGCAGCCGCCACGGGACACGATGACGGCGAGTCGTTTACCGCGGTCCGTGAAGGCAGCGCTGGTGACATCGAGGCCGGTGTAAGCGGCTACACGTGGTGTGGTTGCTGCTACATCGCGTATCTCTGGGTCGCAGAGACTTTGCGCGGCCGAGGGATCGGTAGCGAGCTGATGCAAGCGGTCGAGAAGCACGCGCGCGCGAAGGCATGTCGGGTCATGTTCGTGGCGACCCACAGCTTTCAGGCGCCGGAATTCTACCGTCGCATGGGTTTCGAGCAGGTGGCGTCGATGGTCGACCATCCCGTCGGCCATTCGAGCATCTTCTACGCGAAGAGATTGGACGCGAAGTGAGGCGCTAAAGGGGCCTGTTCATCAACCACTGGAGGGCCTCCAGTTTCTGCTTCTCGCTGACGTGCGCGATTCTGATCATGATGTTGAAACGATTCACCGCGACGAATGAGTCAATGCAACCGCCGCTGCAAAAAATCCTGGCTCAGTAGCCAGGCTGCGTTAGCAGCGACTGGATCGTAGGTTCTGCCTGCATTGAACAGCGGTTGCGCAAAGGCGTGGTCCGCGCCGGGATAGACATACACCTCCGCGCCCTGGCCCGCCGCGTCTGCGGCTTTGGAGAATGCCGCGGAGTTCTCCGCTGCGGAGGTTCCGTCATGAGAGCCGACGACGAGCAGGGCCGGGCCCGCAAGCTGCCGTAGCTTTGCTGGATCGTTGATCGTTTCTCCGTACCACAGCACGGTTGCGTGTACAGCAGGATTGCGCAGAGCGGCCGCAAGTGCGTGCTTGGCTCCCATACTGAATCCCATGACAGCAACGGGCCGACCGCTTTGGGCGAGCTGAGCGATTGCGCCGTCTATCTCCCGTCCTGCAAGGTCGTCTCGGACTGACTGAAGAAGCTTGCTCGCTTGATCGTGTGTCGTCGCGACCTGGCCGCCGTAGAGGTCGACGGCGAGGACTCGATATCCCTGTTCGCCCAACTTTTCCGCCGCTTGCGTATAGAAGGGCGAAACGCCGAACCAGTCGTGTACCAAGACCACGCCCGCGCGTGCGTTCTGAGGTCCGGATGCATATGCGGTGAACGGTTCAGAACTGGCCGTCAGGAGCGTGAGTGCCGCGGTTCGTGCGAACAACGGCTCCGCGGCCAGCAACAGCAGCAATGCAAGACAGAAGCGAGCGCTTGATCTCACGAGGACACCTTCCCGAGGTGAAGGCCGGAGGCCGGTGCAATGACAGTGTGGAGTAGACCGGCAAGCGCCGATCGTTATTGCATGACGCTCTGACTCTCGCGACGGCGCCACAATCGCGTGTGGGATTCCGCCAAAAATCACTTGCGAGCCGCAGTGCGTTGCGGTCGATCGGAGTGCCACGTCCGGGCGATAACCCACGCCCAAGCGCACTGCATTTCCCGTCGCGTGCCCACAGGATTGCTGGTTTGGAGATTCATCAGAGTCTTCTGCCGCGACGAGTGGGCGTCTTTCGATGAGTCGAGATGGGCCAAAGCGAATGGTTACGCGTTGTCTATGCAATAGTCCGCCTGTTCCGGAGATTGATATATGCATAGCTCATTGCGACACCCTGCGTTCGCATTCTTACTGGCCAGCCTCGCGGCGGGTTGTGCCAATGTCGACGCAGTGCCCCAGGAGCAGGGCGCCAAAGCCCAAACCGACCGTGCGAAAGCACCTGCATTGAGTCAGGAGCGGCTGATGCTGAGCGCGGGATACAGCATGTTGTACAAGGATGCCGGCACGCTCGATCTCTCTGAGTTGATCCTCTATGTGAAAGTCGAATCGGACGCCATGGAGAAGGTCACTACTGCCGTTGCTGAGGTTGGTGGCCAGCTAAAGAAAGATCTGGAGAGAATTGCCAAAGACTATCCCGGCGTGCGAATCGATCTCGACCCCTTGCCGGAAATGGAAAAACGCAAGCGAGCTGCGCTTGCCAAGGATCGAGCGCGCTACTTCGCGCCGGTCATCGGTCATGGCGGTCGTGAATACGAGCGCACTGTGCTGATCGGGTACGCCAACGGTATCAACCACGAGCGCCACCTGTGTCAGGTGATGGCCGAAGCCGAGCCCGACGCCGGCCTGAAGAAATTCCTGCTCGACGCCGAGAAACGCTATGACGGCGTATACGACCGCGTCATGGCGTTGCTGGACAAGGAGTACTTCAAGGACCCGAACGGTAAGACGAAGGATTAGACGATTCAATCAGCGAGTCCGCCCGGATCCATGCGGCGCCCAGCAAGGCAAGATTCACCGCACTCGAAGCACGATCTTCCCGAGGACGTGCCCGGCCTCCAGGCGCTGGTGTGCCTTCGCGGCGTCTGCGAGTTGGAATTCAGCAGCAATCGGTACCTCAAACTTGTGCCCCTGGATCGCCTGGTTGAGACGCTCGAACGCCGGTGCATCATAGGAGGCATCGTAAGGGATGACGGTAAAGCCGTTGCGCGCCGTGGGCTCAGGAGATACGCCGCGCGGAAATGCCAAGCGCCCGCCTGGCCGCAGCGCCGCGATGCAACGATCGAGCGCATCGCCGCTGGCGAGCGCAAGCACAGCATCCGCACCCTCGGGCGCGAAAGTGCGCGCCGCCGCCGCGATGTCACCCTTCCGTCCTTCGACGGAGGCATCAGCCCCCAGCCGGCGCACGAGCTCGACGCCGTCGTCTCCCGAAGCCGTCGCGAGCACTCTGGCTCCGCGCAGCTTAGCGAGCTGAACCGCGAGCGTACCGACCGCACCACTGGCCCCGTGGATGATGAGCGTCTCACCAGCCTTCAGGTGCAGCGCCTCATCAATGCCGCTGAGGGCCGTGAGGCCGCTCACGCCGAGTGCACCCGCATGATCCAGTGCCATGCCTTTTGGAAGGCGCGCGACACGAATTGCAGGGACTGCGACGTACTCTGCGTAGAAGCCACCCTTCGGGTTATTCCAGTTGTATGAGTACACGAGGTCGCCAACCTGGAAGCGGGTTACGGCGGAACCTACGGCAGCAACCGTACCGGAACCGTCGCTGCCGAGTATGAACGGAAAGTGCGGGTTCTGGACGTAGCTCAGCTTCCTTCGGATGTCCGCGTCCCAGATCGCCACGCCTGCCGTATGCACTGCGATGAGCACTTCATCTGCCGCTGGCACCGGCACGGGCAACGTGTGAATGGCTAGTACGTCCGGCTCACCTATCTTGTCGAACGCGGCGGCACGCATCGAGCCTGGGAGCTCGGGCCGTGCAGCTGCACCCGCAGTCGCGGACACGGTTGTCGTGGGCTCCGCGGTCATGCTCTCGCGCGGAGTTGTCACCATGAACAGCGCGAAAGCTATGATCGAAAAGGACAGGCGTGGGTACATGAGCACTGACGCTACCTCCGTAGGGGAGCGACATTCTAAATCGCCTGGTTCGCGCTCCGTCTCAACGCGCGCACACCTCGTCGCAAATCGAAATACGGTCGCCAGCTCCGCCTATCTGCACCAGTTCACCGTGGTCGCATGGCTCGTGTCTGCCGACTGATCTGCAGGCGTTTTCGCCATCCAACGTCAAATTTTCGAGAGGCGACCTGATCGGCCATCGATACCCCACGGACTTCCGTGCTTCACGTCGCGAGTGAGTTCCCGATTCCTAACCCGAAGGCAGCGCGGAGCCAGGTCATCGGCGCGATGACAATGGGCGTGGGCGCGGCGCTGATGGAAGAGCTCGTCGTCGACCGGCGCGTCGGAATCTTCGTCAACCACGATCTCGCATCGTATGAGGTGCCAGTGCATGCCGACATCCCGCACCAGGACGTGATCTTCCTCGACGAGACCGATCCCGCGTCCGCACCGATGAAGGCAAAGGGCGTCGCTGAGCTGGGTATCTGTGGAGTCGCGGCCGCTGTGGCGAATGCGATCTACAACGCGACCGGCGTACGCGTGCGCGAGTACCCGATTACGTTGGACAAGCTCCTCGACCGATTGCCGAGCGCTTCATAGCTGGCAGAGATCGACCACGTTCACTCACTTCGTGCAGAACGGGATCAGTCCCATTGCAGACTTGATCCCGTTGACGATCATCTGCTCGAACTCGCGCTGTCCGGGGAAATCCGCACCTTCAGTAAATGCCGCGGGATCATGGCCGAGCGTCGTGAGCCACGCGCGGCCGCCGTCGTAGTACTGGCACCAGGCCACCGGGTGCAGGTCGCCGTGGCCTGGGTGGACCTGCGCACGCGTTTTCAACGTCTTCTCGTCGACCGCCAACAGAAACTTGACGTGCGTTGGGAAGGGCTCGAGGTTGTACCACTCGTCCCGGTATGGCCACGACTTCGGCAAACCATCGGTCGATGGATCGCTGCGTGCGATACTCTTCACTGTGCCGTCCTGATGCTCGCCGTGATCGTAGAAATTCGTGTCGCCGAGAAGTCCTTCGTACCACGGCCAGTTGTACTCGGTGCCGAACGCGTTGTGGATGCCGACGAAGCCGCCGCCGGCACGCATGTACTGGCGCAGAGCAGTTCGTGCGGCGTCCAGGTTAGCGCCGGTCGATGTATTGAGCGCTAACGAGGGATCGATCGCGCGGCTGTGCGCGAACAAGGCATCGCGGCTGGTGCTCGCAAAGATGACTGCCTTGTAGCGATTCAGGTTGGTGAGGCTGGTCACGTCCTCGGTCCAATCCGCTTCGATGCCCTCGCGTGCGAGCCACGCGCGCAATGAGCTCTGCACTATATTGCCCGGACCGAGGGTTGGATTGAGACCAGCCGCGAGTGGCGGTCCAAGATTCCCGTGACGTGGTCCGGCGGTCCGCGTGTAGATCAGCACGCGATTGCCGTCGCGCTTGTCCTTCGCCCAATCGTGGTAGCAGCGCGGATCTGTGCCGCGGCAGATCTCTGCGGCCATAGCCGAGCCAGCGAGCGCGGCGCAGAGCACGGCCGCGCCGACCACATATATATGTGTCGCCATCAGCGAAGCTTGACACACATGTACTAGTTCGTACACTGCTGGCCCTGCGTGACGCCGTACGCCACTCTCATCGCCGCGCTGCTTCTGTGCGCGGCTTGCACGACGCAGCCGACTCATGAGTGTGAGCCGAGCGACGGCCACAGCTTCATCTGCGGTGCGCCGCGTCCCGAGGACCTGGCGCGCGTTCCGAACACACGCTGGCTCATATTCAGCGGCTTTACCGACGGTGGCGGGCTCAAGCTGGTCGATACGCGCACGCGCACGATGCGTCGCTGGTACACGGGGGACAGCACGCAGCTCGCGTTCGATCGACAACGATTCGGGTCCTGTCCATCGCCGCCTGACCCGGCGATGCTCAACACCCAGGGCTTGAGTCTCAGAACGATCGGCGAGTCGCAGCACGATCTGTACGTCGTCAATCACGGCGGGCGCGAAAGTATCGAGATCTTCCGGGTGGATTCTGCGCACGACGAGCCACAGATCAGTTGGATCGGTTGCGTCGAAATGCCGGCGGCGACGCCGGCCAATAGTGTTGCCACATACTCGGATGGGACTGTTCTCGCGTCGGTACTGACCCACCCGGGAACGTCGATCACCGACTTCGTGCGAGGTGACGCTACCGGCGGCGTGTATGAATGGCGGCCGGGCACGAGGGCGTTCCGCCTGCTGCCGGGCACACGCTTGCCGGGCAACAACGGCATCGAGACCTCAGCTGACGATCGCGAGTTCTATGTCGTCGCATTCGGCTGGCACGCAGTAGTCATCTACGCGCGTGACGACACGTCGCAGCCGTTGCGCAAGGCCATCGCGCCCGGGTTCATGCCCGACAACATTCACTGGGATGGCGCACGGTTGATCCTCGCGGGCATGCAGTACGACGAGCCAGCCTGCGGCGGCATTCGCCAGATCATCGACGGCAAAGCCGACGACATGCGTTGCCATCGCGGCTACACGGTATCGGCACTGGATCCGCAAACCCTCGAATTCACGA
>Ga0068862_100001388_pt1 | contig 22464 bp, 18 predicted proteins | sample KBSSwiS52_FD_66598 | JGI IMG/M metagenome (GOLD analysis project Ga0068862, IMG submission 66598) | Switchgrass rhizosphere microbial communities from Kellogg Biological Station, Michigan, USA - KBS Switchgrass S5-2 | ecosystem: Host-associated > Plants > Roots > Rhizosphere > Soil ... | reverse complement strand
GACCGCGATTGGCACGTCTCCCAGCACTTCGTCGCGTTTGCGCGCGGTCACCACGACTGGTTCCAGGGTGCGGTCGTCAGCACCCTCGGTTGACGTTTTTTGCGCGCCTTGAACGTCGCTCTGCGCGATCGCAGGCGAGGCTGCCATCATGAGAACGATCGCCGAGCCACCCGCTAGCGCCATGAAGGCCGGGCTGTGAAGCAATTGATGGCGAATATCGATGTCTTTCCTCCCTTCACCCCGAGGCAGCGCTTCGCGAACCTCGCTTTGACCTCTCGTCTACGCGCTTCGTTCGGCGCTTCGTTCGGCGCTTCGTCCGAGCGCAGACCGCCGCGTTGGCGCGCACCCGACGTTGATCGGAAGTCCTTGTGCTCTCCGGCCTGGCAGGAACTGCCAACAACCCGAAGGGCGTTCTATAAATGAAACGATCGTACCGTCCGTACCGTAGGGTCGGGTTTCGACATCGTCAAGGAGCAAAAAGCATTTGACTTAGACCAGGTGGCGCTTAGTCTTCAACGGAGGAACGAACGATCCATATATGAAACGGGCCTCGTGCTAAGGTGGAGGCGTGGGAGAGGGTGACTGTGGAGGGCGCGAAGGCCGCGTCTCCGATCGCCTGCGACGTGAACACAAGAGAAGAGTGAGACAACGACAATGAAGTTCGGCATCAATCTTTCATCCGCACTCCCCAGGCCCTGGGGGCCCGGCGCGGAACACAAGCTGATCATGGACTGCATTCGCACCGCCGAGCTCGCCGACCAGCTTGGCTTTGATTACTTCTGGGTCGGTGAGCACCATTTCCTCGAGGAGTACCACCACGTTTCCGCGCCGGAGACACTGATGGGGGCGCTGGCGATGGTGACCAAGAACATCCGCCTGGCGCACGGGATTATGACTCTGCAGCCGAAAATGAATCATCCCGTGAGGGCGGCGGAACGCATCGCGCTTGAGGACCACCTTTCGCGCGGGCGAATTGACTTCGGCTCAGGCCGGGGAAGCGGTCTTAAGGAGTGGAGCGGCTTCGAGATCGAGGAGCAAGGGACAAAGGAGGCTTGGGACGAGTCGCTCAGGGCGATTCTCGCCATGTGGCGGACGGAGGAATTCGCTTGGGACGGAAAGAACTTCAAAATTCCGCTATGCAACGTGATTCCAAAGCCATTCCAGCTGCCCCATCCCCCGCTGTGGCTCGCATGCACCAATCCCGAGACCCAGCGTCTCGCCGGCGAACGAGGAATGGGTTCGATCGCGTTCCTCTATGCAGGTATCGAAGATGTTGCTGAGAGGGTAAAGATTTACCGGGAGGGTATCGCCAACCCCGTTAACCGGTACAGTTCCGAGGTGAATGATTGTTTCGCGTTCTTCGCTAACTGTGTGGTTGACGCAGATGAGGCCAGAGCGAAAGAACTTTATTTCGAGGCGTCTGAAAAGCAGCGGGCGGCATTTACGACGCATGGATGGACATCAATAACGGGAACGACGCTGCGCACCGAGGTTAAGCGCGAGATCGCGAACAAAGGATCGGGGGTTGACTGGCAGGATGTGCTTGAACGCGGCGGGAGCGTCGTGGGCAACGTCCAGCGAGCAGTTGATACGCTGCAGAACTACGCGGCGATCGGGATCGACCTTACGGTTTTCAACGTGTTCCCAGGCGTGACCGGGATTGAGGAGGTCGAGCGGAACATGCGCGTGCTCGCCGGGTCGGTTCTGCCCAAGTTCCGAGAGACCGTCAGGGCTGCGTGACACCCGGCAAGCGCGTTGCGGACGATAGGCCGCCATGGGCGTTGCAAGCTGTGCTTTCGCGCCCGCTCGTTTTTAGTACGCCTTACGGAGAAAAAATGTGACATCAGGGGCGGCGGCGCGACACCCCGGATATGGCTCAAGGGCCTATTGCTGGTATGCGGCGTTCATCCTGACTCTGGTGTATACGCTCAACGCAGTCGACCGCGGCCTGCCCAGTATTCTACTCGAGCCGGTGCGGCATGAATTCGGCCTAACCGACAGCGAGTTGGGCTTATACTCGGGGCCTGCATACGCGTTGGCATATTGCCTGGCGATATTGCCTATGGGGTATGTGTCGGACCGCCACAATAGGCGAAATGTTCTCGCGGTGATGCTGGTGCTCTGGAGCACGCTGACGGCCCTCGCCGCCATTACGCGGAGCTTTACGCAACTCATCGCCACTCGTGCCGGCGTTGGGGCGGCCGAGGCGGGGACCGTTCCGCTTATCCTGCCGATGATTTCCGATATCTTTCCAGCCAAGGGGCGTGGGCTAGCCCTTGGTGTCCTGTACGCCGGAGCTCCAGTGGGCGTTTTTCTGGCGAGCGTCGGTGGCGGATTCGTCGCCGCCGAGTATGGCTGGAGAGCGTCCTTCCTCATCTGCGGGCTCCCTGGCCTTCTCGTGACCGCAGTCATGATGCTGACAGTGCGCGAGCCGCAGCGCGGAGGAGCGGACAGCGAGTCCGCCGTTTCGGGCCCAGATCAGCAACCTCCCGGTTTGATGGAAGGGATGTCGTTCCTGCTGAAGTCGCGTGGCGTCCTCTGTCTGATTGCTGGCTGCGCGCTGCTGGGGCTGATCGGCATCACCATAACCACATGGATGGGCTCATTCTTCGTGAGGGTTCATGGAGTCGGGCTGAAGGAAGTTGGCCTCATACTCGGCGTCGGCATTGGTCTAGGGGGGATGTTGAGTCCGCTTGTAATGGGGTGGATCGCCGACGTCATTGGCGTTCGAGATGAGAGGGGGCCCATCCGGATGGTCTGGATTTCGGCGCTGCTATCTTTCGGCTTCAGTGTTGGGATGCTGTTCACGCCGACACTTGGGTTCGCAGTGGTGCTTTTCATCGCCAGTGACCTGACGAGGTTGGGATATGCTCCCCCCATCTACTCGGTGATCATGGCTCACACCCCTGCGCGCCTACGCGGCAGCATCATGTCAGTATTGGCCTTATCGACGAACCTCATGGGTTTTGGAATCGGTCCTTTGGTAACCGGGATGATCTCCGACTTCTATGGAGGCGGGCAAGCCATCAAGTATGCACTCGCAAGCATATTGGTGTTGTTTGTCCCTGTCGTGCTGCTGTTCTTTTACGCATCTCGGATCCTGTACGGCCGGCAGCGCGCAATGACCTTGCCCGTCGAGAGGGAGACATAAGACCGCTCGACGCGAGGCGTTAGCCAAGCCGTCAAATTTCTCGGCGAACGACATCGATCCTCCCCAGCTCGACCAGGCAACGGCGCGCCATATGAAGGTCCCGAGCCTCGATGAGGTCCAAGAATGAGCGCTGAAGCTCCCTCATTTGTTGAGCGTCATAGGGGGCGCTGTCGGCCGAGGCTGCAATGGCGTCGAGGGGGACCAGCAGAATGCCGAGGAGTGCGACCAACACTTGGTCCTCGACGGCGTTGGCTAGAAAACGATACGATCCAAACAAGTCCGGCGGTTTCTCGTCAGTCAGCGCGGCGCGCGCCTTGACGAGCTCCTTCCGGGTGAGCTCGTTCCCCTGTTCCAGATCGTTTACAACCAGCGTGGTGGCCGAGCGTCCGAGACGATGGACGGTCCGGCCGAGGACGACGGGCGACGGCCGCTGCGTCGTCGCGATGAACAAGCCCACGGCATTCACTATGGCCTGCGGATCGGGGGTCCGCTTGAACAGCCCACCATCGTTGCCGCGTCGAACGCGCACTATGCCGTATCGCTCGAGCGTGCGGACGGCCTCTCTGAACACCCCGCCGCTAACCCCCAGTCGACGGACAATCTCATCTTCGGATCCGATCCGCCCCTCGCGGTCCGGAGGGTCTCCGGCGATACTGCTGGCGATGAGCCGCGCCACTGCCTGAGGCTTTTTCACGAGCCGACCGTCCGCTCCATGCATGGCGAACTTCTGTCCCAGCATGGTGAGGCGAACGATCGCATCTTCGACGTCGGTAGGCGGCGTCGAAAAGCGCTCGGTCCAATGGACGTGGGCGGCGGAAAGCTGATGCTGAATGGCCAGCATGCGACTGTCGTCGAAGGATATCAACGCCTCGACAAGCTCCCGCCTCAAATCCGCGGTTTCGGCGGAAAGCTGACCGACGTCGGATTCACTGGCCCCGTTCCAAACGCCGATATCCGTGTTCGCCTGCAGCAAGGGCGTCATGCACAAGGCCAGTGGAGGCATTTGGGCGAGAGATAGGATCTCCTTGTTTAGGGTGGTATTGTGTTTTGCGTAGGAAGCTGGTGAGCGGTCATCAGGCAATTGCGCCAAGAGACGAAGCTTCTGGGCATCGGCCCTCGTGGCCCGCCTGGCGACGGCCTCGCAGAGGATCTTCTCGATCGTCAGTCGAGCGTTCTGGATCTGGCTGCCCTTGACCCCTGCGAACACAAGATAATTTCGCAGCATCGAGTTCCGAGTGTCGGCGGCGGGAATCCCGACGAAAAGTCCACCGGCCTGTCCACGCCTACATTCGATAAAGCCGTCCATCTCGGCGATGGCGATCGCTTCACGCACGATCGCGCGGCTGGCGCCGATCTGACGTGCAAGGTCTTCTTCGCGTCCGAGATAATGACCTGCGCTCCAGCCAGCTTCGATCAGTCGCTTCTCCAACTGCCGAGCAATTCGCTCGCCGGCCTTCACCAGATTAGCTTTCAAGGCGGTACTCTTGGATCCTATGTCATGGGTGGGCGGCTGCGACGGCGGGCCAGTTTGCTGCTCGGTCGACCTTCGATCATGCGCTCGTGTCGCCCACCTAGGCGAACCCGGTCAGTCCTTCATCCAGCGGCACCGAGAGCGTCTTGGTCGCCGAGGCGATCATCAATGTTTGGCCTATCGCGAAGATGATGTCCATGAGCTGGGGTGGCGAGAGTTCTCGCGACAAAACGCTCCAGGTGGCGTCGGTAATGAAGCTATCGCGACGAAGTTCGTCGACCGCGCGAATAAGCGCGGCCTCGTAGGCGGTCCAGCCTTCCGCGTCCGCGCCCTTTTTGACGCGCTCGATCTCTGACTCCGACACACCCGCCGAGAGAGCCAGCCGCTTATGCTGGCCCCACACGTACTCCGCTTGCGTAACCCACCCAACCCGGAGGATCATGATTTCTCGATCCCGCGCAGGAAGCGTCGAGCGTTGAAATATATATGTCGTCAGAGGGATCAAAGCATCGAGGAAAGGAGGATTGTTTGCGAGTAGGCGAAAGATGTTGACCCTCGATTGAGGTCCGCGGGCTTCCAGAACCTCGCGTTGTTCATCGGTGCAATTATCGGGGTCGATCATGCGAATTCGGGATTGTGTCGTCATTTCTTTGCCGCCTGGTGGAATTTCGAGCTAGAAGTTGTCGAACCGCTGGGTCGAATGGTGCCGAGTCATCGAGGAACCTGGCGGCCCCATCTGCATATGGTTTCGCATGTTGCGACGGTGAAACAGCCAGAGTAACGGCTCGTCGAACCGACCGGTTTGCGCGTCCGCCAACACGAATCTCTCCAGTTCCACATCACCGTCATGCCAGTTTTGCGCTTTGATGCCGGTGACCTTGAACAGATCGTCCAAGTCCGCCTTAACGACCTCGCCGTCGATCTCGTTGACTCGTCGCAAGTGTCGCACGGTCCGGAACATGAGCCGAAGTTGGTGCTTCAACTCGGGCTCTTGCGTGTCGACCAAGCCGATCTGGCGTATCAAGTGATCGAACGTCGAGTCCTGGCGAGTGCGACGCGGCTCGGGTGTTTCAATCTGGGGAAGCTCGACGCCCATCGCCTCCGCAAGCGCCTCCGTCGCATGCAGATTGGTCTCGCTGGTCCACTGCATATTCGTCATGAGATCGGTATCGGCTACCGGATCAAGAATTGCCGGTCCGAACATCAGCAAGTTGCCGGTCGTGCCGGCGAAGTGGTGGCGCTTGATCGTCTCCAGATCGATCTCGCGACCGCTGAGTTCCTGATAGCGCGCATAGATGCGCTTGAAGTCGCCGAAGGGAATGATCGTGTCCCGCATGCGCCAGACGGCGAGATCCATCATAGGGTCGCCCAGATGACCGAACTCCAGGTCCAGAATGGCGTTCAGGCGCCCATCAGAGTGGTGGAATTGGCCAGTGTCCCAGAGGATCGGCGCCTCGCGGCCGCGACTCTGAGGCAGGTGCCGCAGGAGCCAACTGATGCAGAACTCCGCAAACGGCATCGCGTGCTTCTTCTTCCCGCGGAAGATGGAAATGGCGCGCAGTCGTCCAACCGCGGAGGAGTCCTCCGGCCTTTCGGCGCGAAATATACCTGCATTTGCGAAAGGTTCAATGGGCAGGCTGTGGATGCGAGCCAGAGCCTGCAGATATTCATCCACCACTTGATCACGATCTTCCGGCGGGGTTCCGTCGAAATTGGGCTGTCCGGGGACCTTTTGCATCGCCACCGCGTTGATACTGTCAAGCCATCCGTACAGTTTTGGGACCGGAATCCCGAAATCTGACAGAAGTCCATGAAATACGAACTCGTGGGTCAGCGGAAAGATGGAGGTGTCTACTCTATCACCCCGAATCACAAGTTCAATAGTACCATCCTCGTGCTCACCTTTGACGAACCAAGTGGGCCTCCATCTCGCCTGTCGACGGACTTCGCTGACTCTAACACCTAGCGTCGTCTCGACCGCTTGGGTGACTTCTTGGGGTGAGGGGATGCCCATAGGCCTTCTCGATTGTCAGAGCAAATTCGTGAGGTGTGGCCCCCCGCGGGCGCTCCTCGGCTGCTCGGAATGTTTCCTGCTAGCATTTCGCCGTCAACCCATTTCCGTCCGACGCTGAAGTCGGTTGACCGCCTAATGCTAGTATTTAATGATCATCCGGCGTTGGATTCCGGCCGGCGCGGAGGGCCACGCCGAGTTAGCGGGGCGGCGATCGCTGGCCGAATAGAACGATATTCGCGGTTGGATGGCGGCGCATCCAGACGCACCAATGATGTAGGCTAACGCGGGAGGAAACACCCTTGAGGCAGGAACCACGGATTCCGCTGGTCAGCGAGGCAAACTGCACCGAACAGCAGCGGGAATTACTATCTAAAGGGGGAAAGTACAATCTTAACGTGTTTCGCGCCCTAGCTAACCACCCCGACTTGGTGCGACGTTGGGAGCCTTTTTCGGCGCACATCTTTTTCAAAACGTCGCTGCCGGTGCGGGACCGTGAACTGCTTACACTTCGCTCCGCTTGGCTCGTACAGTCCGAGTACCAGTGGGCGCGACACGTGAAGTATGGCACGGAGGTCGGCCTGACGGCGGAGGAAATTGAGCGGGTGAAGGCCGGGCCAGATGCGCCGGGGTGGACGGACCACGAACGAGCTGTTCTGCGGAGCGTCGATGAAATGCGCGAACACACCGACATCACGGATGCGACTTGGGCGACGCTTTCCAATCGCTATTCGAACATTGAGCTTATGGATCTGGTCTTCAGCAATGGACAAAACTTCATGGTCGCGGCGGCCTCCAAGATTTTCAGAATCCCGCTCGATCCTGACGTGAGGGATTTCGGGTGGTCGGACGCTGAGGCGTCGTCAGGCTGATTGCGGCGCCGTTTTGCAGGGGGTGCGTAGACCCCACCGCCTCAGCAATCTCGCTGGGCCAATTCCAGTGCAGCGAGCGCCGCCGTAACAGTGACGCCCCCGTCGACAGCCAGACACGCTCCCGTCACAAACCGGGCCTCATCGCTAGCAAAGTACAAAGCGGCCTGGGCGACATCCCAGGCGTCGCCCTCTAGGCGTAAGGGCGCTACACGTCGGCGGAGCTCTCGGGTCTCAGCGTCCATCCGGGCCACCATTGGCGTATAGAGGTGTCCAGGGCAGATCGCATTTACCCGTAGTCCGGCGGGACCGTAGACTAGCGCTAGTTCCTGCGTCAGATTAATGAGTGCGGCTTTCGATGGCCCGTAGGCGAAACTTGTTCCCTGCACGCGCAGCGCGGCGACCGACGCGATATTTAACACCACCCCACCTGGCTTTAGGAGCGCGGCCTGCGCCGCGCGGGTCATCAGAAGCGCGCCTTTGAGATTTACATCGAAGACGCGCTGCCGGTAGATGATGTCTAGCTCTTCGAGACGATTCCCCCCGCCCGCGATGCCGGCGTTATTGACGAGTATGTCTACCCGGCCAGTGAGCTCCACGGCCGACGCGATGATCTGCCCGCATGCCGCCTCTTCGGAAACATCTGCTACAAATACGGACGCCCGCCCATCCGTTGCCGCGATCAGTGCTTGAGTATAATTGGCACGATCTTGGCTGGAATCAACGACGACGACATGTGCGCCCTCGGCGGCGAACAGCTGCGCGATAGCCATGCCGATCCCGTCTCCCGTAGGCACGCCTCCGGCTCCGGTCACGATGGCGGTTTTCCCGGCTAATCGATCGAAAATCTTCCGAGGTCTCGGCATTCAGTGCGGTCCAGCCCAAGTCGCGACGGGCGAGCTGGCGATGTCAATAGCTAGGCTTCTTGGCTGCCGGCGTAAGCTGGATCTCGTGGCTCCAGCACGACGGGTCTTGTTCGTGAAGGTAGTAGAAGGCCTCTGCAATCTTGGTTGGGTCGATCAGGGCCGCGGCGCCATAGGAGGCCCGGGTCCCAGGTGAATCGATGGCGCCGTCGATGATCACGTTAGCGACATGAACGCCATGCTCCGAGTATTCTTCGGTCAAGGCCTGGGCTAGCGCTCGCATCATCACGCGAGGATAGTAGAGAGATTCTCCAGTATGGCGTTTGCGGCCGCGCAGCGATTGCGGATTGTTCGAGAGGAAGAATGAGCCCCGTCGGCGCTTTCGCATTGCCGGCAAGACTTCCTTGGCGACCAGGAATGGACCGCGACAAGAAATGTCTATCGCGGTCTCAAACATCTTCAATGGGAAAAACTCTAGCAGTTCCTGCTCAGGCGGGAGGGCGCGGCCTTCCAGGTAGCCCGCATTGTAGACCAGCACCTCGGGATCGCCGGCCTCGCGTCGGATCCGGTCGAATGCAGCGCTGATCGAGCCGGCGGAGGAGAGGTCTAACTCGGCAATCATGCTCTGGCCGCCCTGGTCGGCGATGGCCTGAGCCAAACCTGCCGCGTTCGCGGCCGTTCGCGTGGTCATCACCACCAAGAAGCCCTCGGTCGCGAACTTCTGGGCGATGGCGCCGCCGATCCCCCAGCGGGCGCCAATCGGCATGTCGCTGTCATCCACCGCCGAGCCTTGAACTAATAGGGTGTTGCGCCCGTCCGCCTGCCATTTTGAGGTGGCGCCGACGACCACGGCAACGGATCTGCCCTCTTTGTTGCTCGTCCCCGTCATTTAGCCTCGCCCAATTCGCGCAAATCGTTGTTCCAATGAGTGTCGCTGTCGCAGCAGCTTCAGTTCGGCGCTCACCCCGGGCGCCATGCGAGCAATTTTCACTTCAGGACGAGCGGATTAACTGGCGAGCCGACCGCCCCGGTCACAGCGAGCGGGGGCGCGGAAAACAGGAAGGCGTAGCGATTGTCGTCGGCGCAATCTTGCGCCAGGCGCTCGAGGTTGAACATTTCTCCCAGTGGGCATCCCATGTCCCGCAGGGCGAGCTGATGGAATGGCAGGGGCATGAACGACGCGAACATCTCAGCTGTGAGTACCTCGACGGCGAGGTTGTCGGCGCCCACGGCTGCAACTTTTCTTTCGTATAGCCATTCGGCGCAGGCGGGGCTGAGGCCGGGCTGAAGGCCGTTGAAGGCCTTCCGATCACTCCGCAGCGTAAAGCACCGGATGTGGCCCGTGCGAACCAACACGACGTCACCTGGCTCGACCTGTACGCCCTGCGCTTCGCAAACCGCCTCCAGATCATCGACCGATATTGCGTAGTCGATTGGGAGCTCGTCGACGCCCCGGTGCCTGCAGAAATCGAGCAGTACGCCGCGCGACATGATCCCGACTTCCGCCATGTGTTCGACACCGTTCCGCAGGGCGCCGTGGACCGTCAGCGTGTCGCAGGCCTTGCATCCGTTATAGAGGACTCCGTCATAGTGCACGTGGGCCAGGGCATCCCATTGGGTCGCCGCCTGAAGCGGCATATGGATGACGTCGTCGGAATAGTAGCTGCGCCCGCCCTTGCCACCACCCGTGCTCGCTCCCATGGGAGCGAACAGTTCGGTTGGATAGAGCAGGGGATTGAAGCGCCGGCCACTTCCCGTCTGAGGGCCATTGCGGTCAAAGCGCAGGCCGAGGCTGAAGCGCTTACCCACCTTGGCTGCAGCCACGCCGCGCATGAGCGCCTCAGGGCTGATGTGGTTGAGTGTCCCGCACTGGTCGTCGGGGCCCCACCGGCCCCAGTTCCTCACCTTGTCGGCCAGGGCTTCGAAATCTTTCGGCGTCATTTCCCCTCTCCAAGCGCAAGCGTGTTCTCCCATACCAGGCGCGCTGCGCCGTCACGAGCTTGGCGCGCGGTTCGTTTGGAAGTGCAATGGCGCGATCGACGACACCCTATGATTATGGTATTTGGAGGTCAATCACTGATGGAGCCTTCCGGGCTCTTGACAGCATCAGGCATCTGGAGGTGTCATTCCGCATGGTATTTGCGGTGCGTACAGGACCATTCCCCGACCCTACTGCCCGACCGCGTCTGCGCCGATGCGCGGAGAAAACGAGAAGGAAAGATGTATCATGAACAACGCACGTAGTGAGTATACAGGGGGGTCATTTCAGACATTCTCGTACGAGATGCCCGAATTCCAGAAATCAAAGAAGGTAGTCGTACTGGCGCGGACTGACAGGATGATGGCCGCAGTACAAATTTTACGGGAAGGAGGCGAAAACAACCTCCATTCCCACCCTAATCAAGATGGTTTCTGGATGGCTTTGAAGGGGCGGGCCAAGTTTTATGGGGAAGGCGATCACCTCATCGCCGAGATCGGTCCGCTCGAGGGGATTCTCGTACCGCGGGGCACATCCTATTGGTTCGAGAGCGCCAGCGACGAGGTCCTGGAACTGCTCCAGGTCGAATGCTTCAACGTTCCGATGAACACCATCGACGCCGTTATATCCGATCGGGTCAATCATCAACCACTGAAGGCCGCCACCCAGCAACTGCTCGAGGCCGACGCTGAAACTGGCGGATGACGAAGTGCGCGGCTTGGGCTCAGACACATAGCAGCGCGTCGGGCTGCGCCGGCGATGAGTTAACGCACACCTTCTGAGTGGAACGGGAGTCCGCAATGCACAAAGAGGATGGCGTCGCTCGTGAGGGGTAGGTCGAGAGCTGCTCTGATCCCGTCTCGACCTCTTGTGGCTGGGAGATGAGCCGCATCTTTGATCTGGTGGTCCGAGGAGGGACCGTCATCGATGGCATGGGCGGTGACGCCTTTAGTGCTGACATCGCGGTGAAGGAGGGTCGGATCGCGGCGGTCGGCCAGATCCCCGAGACGGGCGCCATTGAGATCGACGCCGCTGGCCTTCTAGTCACGCCAGGTTTCATCGACATCCACACCCACTATGATGGCCAGGCGACTTGGAGCGACCGGTTGACACCTTCGTCGCTACATGGGGTCACGACAGTGGTCATGGGCAACTGTGGTGTGGGCTTTGCGCCCTGCAGGGCTGAGGATCGCAACTGCCTGGTTGATTTGATGGCGGGCGTGGAGGACGTTCCCGAGGCGGTCATGGCCGAGGGTTTGCGCTGGGATTGGGAAAGTTTCCCGCAGTACCTGGACGCCGTCGCCAGGCGCCGCCACGACGTAGAGATCGCGGCAATGGTGCCGCATGCAGCCCTTCGGGTCTATGTCATGGGCGCGCGCGCTCTCGCGCGCGAGCCAGCCACTCCGGCTGACGTCGATGATATGGCAGTCCTGTTGCGCGAGGCGATGGCGGCGGGCGCCATAGGCCTGGGCACATCGCGAGCGCTTCAGCACCGCGGCAGAAGCGGCGCAACAATTCCATCCGCCGCCGCCGACGAAGCTGAGCTGCTTGGCCTTCTGCAAGTCGTCGCCGAAGCACGGGGGATTTTCCAGATCAACTCAAACATGGGCGAGGCGGCGCAAGCCGAACGCGACTTCCAAATACTACGTCGCCTTTGCTCTGCTACCGGCGTGCCAATCTCCTACAGCCTTTTCCAAAAGCACCGGGACCCGGAGGGATGGCGTGCGGCGTTAAGGCTGAGTGAGCAGGCCTGCGCAGATGGGTTGCCGATCCGTGCGCAGGTGCTGGGCCGGCCCACGGGGGTATTGTTGGGGCACCGGCTTTCAATGACGCCGTTCGATGATTGTTCGACGTACGCCGCCATTGCAACCTGGCCCGTGAATGAGAAGCTTTCCGCGCTCCGCCAGCCGGCCATACGCGAAGCCATTGTCCTTGAAGCAGGCGCAACCGAACAGGCCCGCTACCACCACATGTTCGAGGTGGCGGACGACATCGATTACGAGCCGTGCCCGGAGGCCAGCCTGGCCGCGATCGCGGCGGGACGCGGCGTGCCGCCCGCAGAGATCGCCTATGACATTTTGATCGAAGGTAACGGCGATGGCATTTTGCTGGAGGCCATACAGAACTACGCCGGCGGCAGTCTCGACGCATGCTATGACATGATGAAGAGTCCGCACGTCCTGCTAGGACTGGCGGATGGCGGAGCGCACTACGGGCTGATCTGCGACGCTAGCTATCCGACGACCATGCTGGCCCATTGGACGCGGGATCGCCCCCGAGGTCCGACTTTCGACCTCCCGGGCATGGTGCGAAGGCTTACCTCCGCGAACGCGGAGGCGGTGCGCCTCAGGGACCGTGGCCGGATCGCGTACGGCTATCGGGCGGACCTAAACATTATCGATTACGATCGGCTGCGCTTGCGCCGCCCGGAAATCTTATTCGACCTGCCGGCGGGCGGACGACGCATCGGCCAACAGGCGGATGGTTATGTCGCGACCGTCGTTGGAGGACGCGTCACCTACAAAGATGGCGAGCCCTCAGGGGCGTTGCCCGGGCGCCTAGTGCGTGGACCACAGCTCGCGCCATCGTCGTGAACTCGCAAGGCGTCTGAGGTCGGCTGTCGCGCCAAAAAGAGCGCAAACACCCGCGTATTTGGATGCCGTCGCTATCGAACGCCGCCGTACGCTCTAACGAAATGGCGAGGCTGGGTCGTTACCAGGCCATAAGATGCTAGGTTTTGAATTGACGCCCAAACACTAGGATGTTACGCCCAGACAGTAGTTAAGGGTTGGGCTCAATGGTCCAGGTCGGGTGCTGAAGCGCCTGAACCAACGGGGCCAACGGAGGAAAAGGCGATGCATACCAATCAATCTGAAGCCATGGATCTTCGCCGGATTACCGGTGTGATCGGCGCGGAAATCAGCGGGCTCGACCTTCGCGGGGAACTCAGTGACGCGGTGCGCGAGAAGCTCCGTATGGCGCTGGCTGAACACCAAGTACTTTTCTTCAGGAACCAAGATCTGAACGAAGACCAGCAGATCTCGGTATCCGGAATCTTTGCGCAGCCGGTGGTCAACATCGTGGCGCGACGCTTCGGCGTTACAAAGCAGTTGTCGGTGATCGAAGATGACGGCCTGCACCGCCCAGACCGCGACAGCTGGCATAGTGATGTGACCTTCGCTGACAACCCGCCGTCTATCGCGGTGCTCAAGGCGGTGGTTATCCCGCCCTATGGTGGCGACACGATGTGGGCCAGTCTGTACGGCGCTTATGACGCCCTTTCTCCGACGATGCAGGCGTTTGTCGACACCTTGGATGTGGTCCATTTCACAGGCCACGACATGATTGAGCTAATCCGCAAGCGTCAGGGCGAAGAGGCCGCCACGCGAATGCAGACGACGTTCGGTGACATGGCCCATCCTCTGGTGTTGAGGCATCCACTGACCGGGCGGAAGGCGCTGTTCATCAGTGAGCGTTTTACCAAGAAGATCGTGGGTCTAACCGACCAAGAGAGTGAAGCGCTGCTCTTCTATTTGCATCGACTGATCGACAATCCCGACCTTCAGGTGCGCTGGAAATGGCAGCAAAATGACATCGCGATCTGGGATGAACGCACGACGAACCACCGGGGCCTGACAGACCATTTTCCGCAGCATCGCATCATCGTCCGATGCGAGGGGGAGGGTGACCCGCCTTCGAGTTGGCGGCTGCGGCCCGGGCCTTCGCCGGCGTCCGTCCAGTCAGTCGGCGACCGAGTCAGAGTCCCGGTCGTCTAGCAGCGGAGTGGTCGCAGGCTCGATTAGGCCTCGGCGCAGGCCTGAACGCGGGCGCCCATCCACGGCCATAAGGGTCGAAAGTCGACATCCGGTAGGTTTCACAACAACAACTAAGGGGGGGATTGAAATGAAACTTATGGTATTGAGCCGCTCGGCCGAACTGACCCGGCAAGCGCTCTTAGCGGGCGTTGCCTTGATGCCACTTGTCGCTGCGCCGCAAGCATACGCCCAAACAAGCCCCGCAACGAACCCTGCCGCCTCGGCCGATCAAGGCGCGGTGTCAGAAGTTGTCGTTACCGGCTCGCGGATCCAATCAACTGGCTACGCGCGGGCGACACCGGTCACCGTCGTCTCTGCGCAGCAGCTAACTTCAGCTCAGCCGGCTGGCGTGGCCCAGGCGCTCGTCGAGATGCCGCAGTTCGCGAACTCGACAACGCCAAGGGCAGTTGGATCTCCGGCGGCGGCGTTTGCGCACGGAAACTATCTCAATCTCCGCAACCTCGGCTCCAACCGCTCCCTGATCCTCCAAGACGGTGTGCGGGTGCCACCCACTACCGCCGATGGGCAGGTAAGCGTAGACGTAATTCCCGAGCTGCTCGTTCAACGAGTCGATGTCGTGACTGGCGGTGTGTCAGCCGTCTATGGCTCCGACGCCGTAGCTGGTGTCGTCAACTTCATTCTCGATAAGAAATTCACCGGCATAAGGGGTGAGGTTACAGGCAGCGTTAGCGATCGAAACGACATGGGCGCCTACCGAGTGGGGGTGGCGGGCGGCGCTGGATTTCTTCAGGGACGGGGCCATGTGCTGTTTAGCGTCAGCCGCGACGATGCTGGCGGGATCGCACTTCAGGACCGGCCTTACAGCAAATTTCGGTATGACGCAGTCGCGCTTTACCCAGCCGGCACACGACTTCCAGACGGGACGATCGCTGGAAATCTCGGGACGGCGAGCAACCCGTATTACCTGCGCCCCAATGTCGTAAGCTCGACGCAGACCGCCGGCAGCAATGTGCAGATCGGCCCGCCCGGCGTTCAAGGGATAGCGTTTACGGCCGACGATTCAGCGACTCCCTATGTCCGTGACAATGGTCAGTTCGCACTTCTGAATGCGCAGGTGGGCGGCACAGGAAGTATACTCGGACAGGACCGGACCCTTCAAACACCGTACAGAACAGACCAGGTCTTTGGTCGGGCGAGTTTTGATCTGACAGACCGCGTGGAAACATTTATCGAAGCACAGGCGCAGAAATCAGTTTACCGTTATGGCGCCGGCGACAATTTCGGGACCGTCCCGATTTTCGCCGAGAACCCATACATTCCAGCGTCCGTCCGAGCAGCAATCATTGCGGCGCCGGGCAACGTCCCCGTCAATGGATGGCCGGCGGCTGTTGGGAGTTGTGGTCGAGGCTTCCTCCCGGCAGCGTGTCTGGGAGTCCAGGGCACCTTCCCCGAAGACTTTGGCCGACCCTACCAAAAGGAGATCAACAAGGCGTTTGTAACACGTGCTGGTCTGAGGGCCGATTTGGGCGGATCTTGGCATTTCGACGCCACCTACGTCTTCGGACAGGCGGAGCTTCGTTTCACGGAGTTCAATGGCATCAGCCAGCAAGCGCTATACGCTTCAGTTGATGCGGTGCGTGATCCAACGACTGGCGCCATTGTGTGCCGGGTGGCGCTCACAAATCCGGGCCTCTATCCGGGGTGCGTTCCTTGGAATCCCTTTGGCGTCCGCGCACCCAGCCAACAGCTTGCGGACTGGATGCATACATTTCAGGGCAGACAAGAGTCGACCTATAAGATTTTGAATGTGACGAACGATCTTACGGCGAACTTCACTGGAGAGCTCTTTCACACTTGGGCCGGCCCAATCGGGGTCGCAATCGGCGGCGAATACCGCACTGGTCTGCTCAAGCAGACGACAAATTCGGACCCGACGACGCTCTATTCCAAGACCGGAATTCGCGGCATTTTGGCGACTGCTCCGCCCTGGATCAGGGCGAATACGGGCACCGCTCGCGGCTCAAATGATATCTGGGAGGTCAACGGGGAAATCGAAGTCCCGCTGGCGCGTGACATGCCTCTTGCACATTCCTTGTCGGTGACTGCGGCGGGCCGCTACACTCATTACTCGACCAGTGGTGGAGTTGAAACATGGAAGCTCGGCGGTTCGTGGGCCCCCATTGAGCAGATTCGCATAAGGGTGGCCAAATCGCGCGACATCCGCGCGCCGACGTTGTTCGATCTATACGCGGGACGAACTTCCACGACGGCCGCCTTCACGGATGCTCACTGCCAATGCCGCTCCCCTAACGGTATTGCTCAACTTGGCGGTGGGAACCCGGATCTGGTGCCGGAGATCGGGAAGACGTTGACCGTCGGCGCCGTCATCCAACCGATTTCGCGATTCACGCTCTCAGTAGATTATTACAAGATAAAATTGACCGGGGCGCTGTCGCTGCTTTCCATAAATCAAGTTAATCAGGATTGCGAGGACAGCGGGGGGACTAGTCCCGTCTGCGCATATATTACGCGACCTCTGCCATTTAGCGACCGTAGCCCCGCGAACGTAGCGACAGCTATCTTTGCGACGCGCATCAATGCCGCGTTTCTCACCACAAGCGGGCTAGATTTCGACGCGAGCTATGCACAGCCGTTGGACGAGCTGGGAGCGAATGGGACGCTCAATTTTCGCCTGTTCGCAAACTACACGAAAGAACTGAAAACCCAGGCGTCGGCCTCGTCACCGATTATTTCGAATATCGGAACGACGGATAGCGCCCAACCGAAATGGAAGGCGTCGCTCAACATTACCTATATTAATGACCCGTGGTCAGTCGCGCTTCGCATTCGTTACATTGGCAAACTGAAAACGGGGCCGGGCACGCCGGCCGTTCCGTCGGTCTTTGCTGACCCAGAACTTCCAGACATTGCCTACACAGACGCGACCGTCACACATAAGTTCAAAGGCATTGGCGCGGACTTCGAGGCCTTCGCAACCGTTAACAATGTCTTCGATCAACAGCCGCCGTTGTTTTCACCTGCGGCCGCGCCCGGGTTGTTCTATCCGACGTTGTTCAACGTGTATGACGTAGTTGGTCGCTATTATACAGCGGGTCTGCGTTTCCGCTTCTAGCGGATATCGGCGCCGGCCACCGATTCCAACGAGGAGTCTTAGTGTCACTTTCACCCTCGAAGTCTGACGGAGCTGGTCCACCGATAGGTGAAGGTGGTGCTGCGTCGCCCGCGCTCATCCTGGGCGGGCGACGCGCTTTCATCACTGGTCTTCTGGCCATCGTTCCCATGTTCGCGATCATTGATCGCCACCTGCTTTCGGTGATCCTCGCGCCTGTGCAACGTGAGTTGGGCGTCAGCGACACAGCTATGGGGGTGCTCAGCGGTCTCGCTTTCGCGGTTTTCTACGCCACTGCGGCCATTCCTGTCGCCCGCCTCGCTGATCGAGGCAATCGGCGAAATCTCCTGGTGATTGCCTTTGCTATCTGGAGCGGCGCGACCGCTCTTTGTGGCCTGGCCGGCAGCTATGTCCACCTCCTGCTGGCCAGGATTGGCGTCGCCGCGGGGGAGTCGGCGGCAAATCCGGCGATCATGTCGATGATCGGCGATCTATATCCCTCGAACCGAAGAGGTGGAGCGGTTGGATTGATGTTCGCCGCCACCGCGATTGGCATGTTTGCGGGTAGCTACCTCGGCGGTTTGATCAATGACCTCTATGGGTGGCGGGCGGCGTTCATCCTGCTGGGCGCGCCTGGCGTGTTCCTCGCCCTTCTGATCTGGTTTCTTGTGCCTGAGCCGATGCGCGGCGCCTATGACCGCGGCGCACGCGACACCACCAGCACCATGCGCACCAGTGAGCTGTTGCGGCATCTGTTCAGGATCAGGACATTCACACCGCTCCTCATTGGTGAATGTGTTTCGCAGATGGCCTTCTACAGCTTTCTGACCTGGACGCCCACTATGCTGATCCGGGTCCAGGGTTTCAGCACCACGCAAGCTGGATTGCTGTTCGGTGTGTCGATGGGTGTCGGTGGGCTTCTTGGAAGCGGACTTAGCGGCTTGGCTGGCGATAGGCTCGCGCGCAACGGCGTGCGTTGGTACCTGTATCTTGCTGGCGCCTCCTGTCTGGTCGGGGCGCCCCTTGTCGTTATGCTCCTGAATGTGAAATCGCATTGGGCGATGGCGACGGCTCTTACTGGATTTGCGATAATTTGTGGCGGCGTCGTGAGCACGGCCTTGACGGCGGGGTTGGCTATCGTCGAGGCGCGCGCGCGCGCGTTCATGACGGCGATCCTATATTTCTGCATGAACTTGGTCGGCGCCGGCTTAGGCCCTCCCATCGTCGGGTATATCAGTGACGTGATCAGGCCGGCATACGGCGATCACTCCCTCCAAATCGCGCTCTACGCGGTTGCTATCATGCTGATCGTTCCCGCCGTCTCATTCTTCATCGCCGGCCGGCGCATTGAGGCCGACGCCCTACGTGTCGGAGCGACGGTCGAGTAGAGCCCCTTGACGCGTTCCATGCAAGCAGTGAGATCAACAGTGAGGTCATCGGACATCCGCCCTGAGCCTCTCGAGCGGACGATCCCCGGCTGGTGGCGAGGCCTGACCGCACTTCATTCGGAACGGGCGCTTGTCCGCCATGAGGGGCGAAGCGACACCTTCGAAGAAATTGAACGGCGCTCAGCCGCCCTTGCCCGCGGCCTGCTGGCCGAAGGTGCGGGAAAGGGGGTGCGTATCGGGCTCCTGATGCCCAATAGCGCTGACTGGATTGTGAGCTTCCTCGCCATTACTCGGATCGGCGGCATCGCCGTCACCCTGAGCACCTTCCTCGCCGCCGAAGAGCTGCGATACGCAATCCAGCACGCCGACGTCGCCATCTTGCTCTCGGCGGATCGCTACCTTCGCCACGACTACCTGGGGCGCTTGGAGGAGGCGCTCCCAGGGCTCACGGGCGCCGACGGACAAGCGCCTCTCGCCCTAACAGCGTGCCCCTACCTGCGTGGCGTGTGGTTGGTGGGAACAGCGGCGGCTCCAACTTGGGTACGCGGCCGGTTGGGGGATCTGGAGGACGAAGGAGTCGCTTCGGAAACGTTCAGCGAAGCCCTTCTTGCCGCCGTCGAGCGCCTCGTTTCTCCGGCGGATCGCGCGATGCTGATCTACACTTCAGGAAGCACCTCTGAGCCCAAGGGGGTCTTGCATACCCACGGGACGATCGTCGACAAAGTGGCGTTCATGGTCCGCGCCCGCTGGTTGACGCCGTGGGATATCACGCCCGACGACCGACCCATCATCACCAGCCCGTTCTTCTGGATCGGGGGTTTCCTAGTTCTCGCCTGCGCAATGACGGTGGGCGCTACTGTGCTATGTGTCGACGAGCACGCGCCAGAGGCCCTGATCGATGTCATTCGTCGCGAGGGCGCAACGCAGGTCAGCGGCCAGGTTCCCAGCCTTCGGGCGCTTGCCGGCTCCCCGCAGTGCGAGCCGGGAGACCTTGAGCGCCTGAAGCCTCAAAACTCGGTGCAACGGCCGTTCTTCAACAAGGATACTGCCATTGCCCCGAGCCAATTTTGCAACTCATTGGGTATGACCGAAACCTTCGGGCCGCACAGCGGGCAGGTCACGGGGGAGGTGCTGCCTCACCGCCTAGCCAATTCGTTCGGTCTCGCATTAGGCGGGATGGAGCTGAAGATCGTCGATCCCGTCACAAGAGCGCCGCTGGCGGCAGGGGATGAGGGGGAGCTCTTTGTGCGCGGCCCCTGGCTCATGGATGGCTTCTATAAACGCGAGCGCCGGGAGGTATTTCAGCCTGACGGCTTCTACGCGACCGGCGACAAGGGCGTGATCGACGCCGACGGCCACCTATTCTACCGAGGTCGCTTAGGCGGGATGATTAAGACCGCGGGGGCGAACGTTGCGCCGGAGGAAGTGGAGGCCGCCATCCGCGTCCACGACGCCGTCGTGGACGTCGCGGTGATTGGACTCCCGGACGAGGAACTGGGGGAGATGGTCGTCGCCGTGGTCGCGCCCAAGCCAGGTCGCAGGATCGACGAGCATGAGTTGAAGGCCCGCCTGCGACACCAACTGTCGAGCTTCAAGGTGCCGAAGCGATTTTTGTTCATCGACTTGGACGAACTGCCGCTTACGCCTAGCAACAAGATTCGTAAGCCAGCCTTGACCCAGCTGATAACCAAGCTCCTCGCAACAGCCAAAAACACGTAGGCGCGAAAGCAACCATCCAAGATCCAAGAAGCGGCGAAGTTGTGCTCTGCGTTATCGCGGAACAATGCGTTCGTGATAAACGCCATGCGAGATTATATAGGAAATGAAGGGTGGGATGGGTAGATTTGTGTTAATTGCTCAGCACAATGCGAGGTCTGGACAAGATCAAGAGTTCAATAGGTGGTACGATACGCATGTTGCAGACGTCTTGAGGTGTCCCGGGTTTATTTCAGCCGAGCGATTTGAATTGGGTCTGGGCGAGAGCAGTAACTATAGATATCCTACAATATATCAGATCGAGACCGATGATCTGGAAGTTGCGAAGGCTGCGATGCGTTCGCGCATCGGCTCGAGCGAAATGCGTATAAGCGACTCGGTAGATCGGGAACGCACCTCGAGTGTCTACTGGGCATCGATGGGAAATCCGACCGCGAAGTAGGATGTGCCGTGCGAACGGCTAGGTGTTAAGAGGGCGGTGACAATCATGGGCACATTCGTCGACAAGGTTGCGATTGTCACGGGATCCAGTTCCGGGATCGGTCTGGCCATTGCAGCGAAGATGATATCCGAAGGCGCCCTTGTAATGGGGGCCGACCTGACGGCGCCTGACCCAGAATTTGCCGAAAAAGCAAAAGACCGGTTTAAGTTCATACAAACCGATGTTAGCCGCATAGAGCAGGTCAATAGCCTGGTTGACAATTGTGTTAGGATCTGGGGGTCGGTAGACTTGCTATTCAACAATGCGGGCGTCGGCGGCGGTGGACCAGCGCCGGCGGCCGAATTGTCTCCAGAGGCCTGGACGCGGGTCTTAGAGGCGAACTTGAATTCAGTCTACTTTTGCTGCAGAGCCGCATTGCCATATATGTGCGCGAATGGTGGTGGCGCTATTGTGAATATCTCTTCTATATCAGGACTGGCTGCGGACTATGGCGTCGCAAACTACAGTGCCTCGAAGGCCGCTGTCATTAGTTTCACACGGACAGTAGCGATAGAATACGCCACGAAGGGTGTCCGCGCGAATGTAATTTGCCCTGGATTTGTCCAAACGCAGATGATGCAAAGGGTGAGCGAGACCGATTTGAACGAGATATTTCTGGCGAGGATACCAATGCAGCGGAGTGCAAGCCCTAGCGAAATAGCGGACGTCGCAGCCTTTCTGGCGAGCAATGAGGCGAGTTATGTCACGGGTGCGACCCTGGTCGTGGACGGCGGCCTGATGGCGCACACCGGGCAGCCCAACATGTTGAATCCCTTTGCCGAAGCAGGTAGCCCGTGAGCGGGCGCTCGCTGGCGCCTAAAACCGCGCTGCACTTGCGCGATCGGCGCTTGTCGATGCGCGTTGAATCCTGGGCTCGATTCGCGCAGGCGATAGTAGCCCGCAATTTCCGACAAGCGGCGTCAGGCGAACGGTTTCAGCTCGCCCGGAGGCTCACTCCTACTCCGCCGCCTTCGCGCTCTGGCCGAAAAGGCTGAGCTTACCTCGAATTCGCGCCTTGGGCGGCTCGGCTTGAGCGGGGCTGGCAGGGGCGGGAGCCTTGGCGATCTTTCCCAACCCGGCGGCTTTGGCGATCGCCGAGCGGGCCGCAGAGTAGTCGGGCGACACCAGAGGATATTCGGCCGGCAGGCCCCACTTGGCGCGATACTCTGCGGGCGTCATCCCGCGCGCGGTGAGGTGCCGCCTGAGGTGCTTGTACCGTCGGCCGTCCTCGAAGCTGACCAGGCCATCTGAGGTTATCGATTTGCGGACCTGCGCGGCGGTCAATTTGGCCGGCGGCGGTAGGGCTGCTGCGCCCGCGCGGAGGGACTGGAGCGTGCCGTGAACGCTCTGAATCAACGGGGCGATCTCGCCCGGCGTAAGCGTGTTGGTTTCCAGATAGGCCGCGACCACGTCTGCGGTCAGCCTGGTCAGGGTTGATCGGGGGCTCAATACAGTGTCTCCGCCATTGCGAACGCTGGGATAGAGCGGACGACGCCTCATAGCCAGAGCTGGTGCTGTCATCTGTGGATGGCCCCTGCGCTGCAAGGGTGAAGTTGGCTTGAGCTGGTGATCTGTCGGGTGCGGTCATCTGTCCGGCCTGTCGGTGCGGCGCTGATGGCCGCTGGCCCTG
>Ga0068862_100001379_pt1 | contig 22531 bp, 22 predicted proteins | sample KBSSwiS52_FD_66598 | JGI IMG/M metagenome (GOLD analysis project Ga0068862, IMG submission 66598) | Switchgrass rhizosphere microbial communities from Kellogg Biological Station, Michigan, USA - KBS Switchgrass S5-2 | ecosystem: Host-associated > Plants > Roots > Rhizosphere > Soil ... | reverse complement strand
CCAAACACCCGCACCATGACCAGATAGATCAACCGCAGCCTCATGAGCACGATCATGCCCACGGCGTTTGACGGCGAACCCGCAGGTCAGCGGCCCGACATCGAGTTCTGGCACGGTACACCCAGCCGACGCGGCCACGACCCGCCGCACTCGCCACTTCAACGACCACCAACCCTCCAAGTGCGAGACCAACATCCGCCGAATCACGACCCGGCCGCCGTCGCACTCCTCGACGACCTGACGCGCCGCCACAAGATCCTCAATGGCGTGGTCAACGAGCACCGTCGAGCGGCCTGACTGCACAGCGAAAGCGCAGGTCAGCACCTGTGGCCTAGTTCTGGCACCCCACAAGTGCCACGACGCGACCGTCGTACCCCGATCCTGCCCCCACGACAGGAAATTTTGATCAGAAAGGCGGTCGACGATCGCTTGGGGACCCTGCTGCCCTCGTGAAAGATCGAAGCTGGCCGGCCCGCCCGTTATGTCACACTCAGGAAGTGGACGAGTCTGCAGGAGACGTCGGTCTTCTGGTGTCGCATGTACCGGTCGACGGGGCTTGGGCGGAATGGATCGCCTGGCAGCTGAGAAGTGTCGGGTATGAGGTTCTTGTGGCGGCCTGGGATGAGCTTCCGGGGGTCGACTGGTTGAACCTCGTCGGGGAGTCGCTTAGTCAGGGATGGCGTACCATTGCGGTGATATCGGCCGGGTATCTCGGCTCGGCGGTACGGAGCGCGGAATGGCGGGCGGCCTACCTGGGGTCGCTCGGGAGTCTCCGCACCGGGCTTTTCCCGGTGCGTGTCGAGGACTGTAAGCTGCCTCCATTCCTGAATAACATCGAGCCACTCGATCTCTTCGACCTGTCCGAGAGCGACGCCCAGGCGGCGTTCGAGAGGCTACTGGGCGCGATTTCGGGTGAACATCGAGGGAATATTCTGAGGCGACCTTATCCGGGTCCGGACGTTACTGGAGCGCGGGGGCGGTCAAGCGCTGATAGGTGGGGTCGACTTCTCCGGCGGACGGCGCCGTAAATCGAAAGCGCATAGAGATGTGGGGCCGGATAAACGCCGTGGCGATCGGCGATGGCAACACGATCAACATTCACGGCGCCTGAGCTTAGTTGAAGCGCCGCGCGGACCCAGCTACCAGAATCCGAGGATTCCCGGGCCGCCGATCTCGGGGCCGTCTGGGTCATCGATATTGTCCGGCCGGTACGGCCAGCCGTCGACGTTCTCGATTAGGACTTCCATGGATAACAGGTCCAGCCATACCGGCCGGTCGGCCAGCGCCTCCGTCGTGATGGTGAGTTCGTTGTGGTCGCCGACCACCCCGCCGAGAAGGCCCTCCACCTGTATCAGGCCAGGCTCGATGTCGAGGAATCCCGTCGTCGGCAGATCTGGAGGCTCGATACCCAGTTGTTCCACGGCCCTGCCGAAATCGGTGCAGACGTCCGCAAGGCACGGCGCGCTGAAGCTGACGAGCGCTACCGCGAGATCGTGCGCCAGATCCGCGTCGGAGCGCAGGACGGTCGAGACGTCGACGGTCGGGCTGTAGATCTTGCAGTCGAAGATGTTCGTGTGGTGCACTCCTTCTCCGATCTCGATATCCTTCGAACGGAAGACCATCACGAGGTCTCCGAGGAGCCACTGCGAAAAGGAGTCCGGGCCTCCGGGGACGGGCAACACGGCATTCTGCCATGAGCTGACCTCGAGGTCGTCTGCGGGTAACAGGTTGCGGAAAACACGGTTCGCCACGTCATCGTCGGGGTTGGCTAGGAAGTCCAGCAGCGCCTTCTCGATCTTCGGATCGTCTGTCAGGACATCGAGGCTGAACTGTGGCCGGATGAGGTGGTAGCAGTAGACGTTGGTCACCGTGTTGTGGTCGCCGACGACGACACCGGTCGACGCCGAGACGATGATGAGGTCAGGCTCGGCATCTGGCTCGTCGACGGGATTCTCAGGTGGGGCGACTGCCTGCATCGCCGGCTCGATACCGGCACCTTGTTCCGGGCCCGTCTGCAGCAGCAAGCCTGGCATCGCCTCGGCGGTGTCAGGACTGTCTGAGTCCCCCAGCGCCGCGGTGGACAAGACGTCGAGACCAGCCGATGGCTCCACGACCTCGGTAAGGGGATCGGTGGCCGCCGTGGCCTGTGTCGCATCCGAAGACGTCACGGTCGCCACGGTTGGGGTCTGTGGCCGTGAAAGCACTGGTAGAGAAGAAGCACAGGTGTTGACGGCGGGCAGCCCCGCTGCCTGTCCATCCCGTGTTGCCGGTCGTCCGACGGTATCTTTGCCGCGACGGGAGCTGGGCCGGAGAATCACAACCGCCGTGCCGACGGGAAGCCTGAGGACCGACCGGCCGAGGTAGTAGACCGCGAGCACGCATCCGACGAGCGCACCTACCACCGCCACAACGGTGACGCCAGCAAGCACCAGCACGGCGAGGACAAGGTACCCAAGCGCGGTCACGATTGGTCGCCCTTCTGCAGGCGGGGTCTCCGATGTTGCACCCTGGCCGCCCCATGCGTCCCGTGTTTCCACGTGAAGCCCGCCGGCCGGGCACTCGGCGGTATGCGCCGGAACACTACGTCGCCATAGCCACCGTCGAAACCACCTTTTTGTCGGTGTCGGTCGGTAGCCTTCCGCCATGTCGAAGATCGAGTACGAGGCGGCCTGGGTGCCCGACAGCGATCCGGAGCGCGATTGGAGCGTGGCGGCCGAGCCAGGTGTGACCTGGACGATGGGTCAGGCTGCGCGGCTGGGCATCAGGCCGCTGTTGGTAACCCCGACGCAGGCCCAGTGGGACGCTGGGCCAGAGGTCATCGCGCGATTCGCCCGATCATGCGAGGCCACCACCCCGCGGAGTTCTCAGCAAGGCGTTGGTCCTGCGGCCGTGCCAGCTTGGCCCAAGTCCTCCCGCGCCCGCGCTGGTCGGCGTTTCTCGTCACCCCTGCAACCCTGTTGCGCTGGCATCGCGAGCTGGTCCGGCGTCACTGGGACACACCCGCAGCGGTGTCACGGTCGCCGCCTCGATGACGCGACCGTGCAGCTCGTACTCCAGCTCGCCCGGGAGAACCCGCGCTGGGGCTACCTGAGGATCGTCGGAGAATGCCGCAAGCTGCAGGTCCAAGTGTCGGCTACCTCGGTCCGCAACATCCTGCGCCGCCACGGCCTCGGTCCGGCACCCCGCCGCGACGGCGGGCCGAGCTGGTCACAGTTCCTGCGCAGCCAGGCCCGAGGCGTGCTGGCCTGCGACTTCATCACCCTCGAACACCGTCACTATGGCCAGGCTGTACGTCCTGTTCTTCATCGAACTCGACCGCCGCCACGTCTGGCTCGCCGGCGTCACCGCCCACCCCACCGCCACCTGGGTCACCCAACAAGCCAGAAACCTCACCTACCAGCTCGGCGATCGCGACGCCGGGCCGCACAGATTTCTCATCCGGGACCGGGACACCAAGTTCGCCCGCAGCTTCGACGACGTCTTCACCGACGAAAGCATCCTGATCATCAAGACCCCGGTCCAGGCTCCAAGAGCGAACGCCTACGCCGAACGCTGGGTCCGAACGGTACGCGCCGAATGTCTCGACTAGACCTTGATCTGGAACCGACGCCACGTCGAAAAAACTCTGTCGACCTACGTCAACCATTACAACGCCGCCCGACCCCACCGTGGCCTCGACCTCGACACCCCAGACAGGCCAACCTCACCCGGCGATCCGAACGGCCCGATCAGACGCATCGACCGCCTCGGCGGCCTCCTCCACGAATATCAACGAGCCGCCTGACCAAGGCGCCAACCAGTGAAATCGTCTACTTGCACCCTTCACGGGCTCGAAGCTTTCTTGCCGGAGCCCTGAATCTAGCGGCCGTCGATACCATGGCTCGGGACGACTCGGGCGGAGTCGCGTGAGCTGACGCATGGTTCTGAATGGCAACTCTACGGCCAGCATCGTCCGACACTGATGATCGATCGAACCGCCGACTCGGAAATGTTCGAATTACAATGAGCCGCAATGGCGAGGACGACGCCTACAACATCCTCTCGTTCCGCCGAGGTGGCCGCCCTCAATGCCTGACGCCAGGTATCCGCGAATTTGATCGGTTCTTCCTTGGCCGCGTGAGATATGGCCATAAATGCGGCTGAACGATAAGAGGATAGTTCAATGCTATTGGCTGCGGACAACGCTTCGACGATGATCGAATCTCGCCGTCCGGCGGGCATGTGCGGCATTATTGATGCTAGGGTATAAGTCCGCGTCGAGGAGTCATTTATTTCGTTGACGGCGACCAGAAAATCGGAGATCAAGTTGATCGGGAGGCGAGGCGCCAGCGCCTTCAACACCTTCCCCTTAGAATTCGGGTCGGGTATGTTTCTGGCCATCGAGATTGCGCTCACAAAATCCTGTGGGGGCAGGTTCGGTGCCAAGGCGGCTAGCATGGATGCCCGGTCCGACAAACTTTCGACTTCGCGGATAGCGTGCAGCGCCGCGCGGGCTGCGGATTCACGGCGTCCCGGTGGTAGGTACGGCAACAGCTGAACCAGCGTGATAGGTTGGTCACTTGCCGAGGTCAACGCTTCGTCCAGCATCTCACGTCGGGTCACGGGCGGCAGTCGAGGCGTCAAGGAAGCCAGCACCAGCGCCCGGGTGGACGCGTCCCCGATTTCCCGTGCGAGGCTTGAGGCAATCAAAGCAAATTCACCGGACAGATACGGTGCCAGGATCGCGAGCGCACGTTCCCTGCTAGCAGTACTAGCGATGCTGCCGATTACCGACAATGCCTCCTCTTGTACTGCCCTGCTGTCCTCGGCCGACAGGTATGGTACTAGCTCGCTCAAAACGCGCACGCGAGAAAATGGATCGTCGAAGCGCCTGGCGACTTCCAATGCTTTGGTGAGAATTGAGCGCCGTTGATCGCCCTGTAGATGCGGCACGAGTTGCCTCAGGACGAACGACTCGGAGAGCAAATTTTCGAGACCGTTGACGAGAGTCAGGAAGTCTTCGAGTAGTTCAGCGGGCATGTTCGGCGCCAACATCTGTAGTACCTGTGACCGCAGAGATCGACTGGCGATGCCGCTGACAACAGACAGAGTCTCGGGAAACAACTGCCCAGACATCTGTGCTGCCAGAGCCTTCCACATCTTTGTTCCAGAGGATATTTCCTCAACCGGATTGGCCAATGAGAGTGCTTCGGTCAGCAACGCGTGACGACGTACGAGGGGAACCCTTGACGCCACCTGCGCGAGCGCCAATACTCTGGCTGCTCGGTTGCGATCCTGTCGGGCGACCGACAGCGCCTCGGTGAGTACAGCGTCCTGAAGTCCGGCAGACAAGTACGAGGTCAGCGCGGCTAGTACGCGTGCTCGGAAAGAAGCGTCACCGACGACGCCGAGGGCGCTGACGGCCTCCGATAGCAATACGGTGGGAAGATGCGGCGCGAGAGCGCCGATAATGCTCGTGGTCCACACCGAGTCGATCTCGACCGCTGCTGTCATGACAGCGTGGAAAAACTCGGCGGGAAGATAGGGCGCCAACGCCTCCAGCGCCTTGGCCCTGCTCTGACCGTGATCAATGCCGGTAGCACTTCTGACCGCGTCTGGAAATAGTTCTACGGGGAGGTGCGGCGCCAGACCTTCGATTGCCGCGGCTCGCTTCGCGTCGTCGCGTGTTCCGTTTGCGACAGACAATGCCTCAGCTGATAAATCGGCAGGTAGGTGCGGCGCCAACGCAACGAGCGCCCGCACCCTGGAGTCCTCGTCGTCTATCAGGCGGGTGGCCGACAGTGCCTTTCTGAGAACACCGTACTGGCGTTCTGGTGGAAAACACCGCGCCAGCGACTGCAACGCCCATGTCCGTCTGGCAGGTTCTTCGATGTTATCGGCAGCGGACAGCCCTTCCGTGAGCACCGCGTCCCGCCGAGCGACCGGTAGCTCGCGAGCCAACCTCACCAGGACATCGACCTGTGACGACGGGCGATCCATGCGGCGAACCGTATTGAGTACGTCGGTAAGTGACTTACGGCGGAGCGGGAAAGGGAGATGCGGTGCCAGTACGGCCAAGACCTCTGCCCGCGAGACGTCGTGGTCGATCCTCTGGGTAGCGGTCAACGCCTCGCCCAGTACGGCGCCCCGTCGGTATGCGGGCAGGCGCTGGGCTAGTACGACCAGCAAAGGTACCCGTACCGTTGCGAGCTTGATACCTCGTACTATAGCGAGAGCGTCTGGAAGCAATTCGGCGGGCAGCCGTGGCAGGAGCTCCCGAATTATCCGACTCCGATTATACGGATCATTGACGGTCTCGGCGAGACCGAGTGCGGCGTGAAGCAACTCGGCAGACAGGTGCGGCGCCAAGCCCCTGAGCGCCTCGGTCCTAAATCGTTCATTTTGTATGCGACGCACGCTGGTCAACGCTTTGGCATCTAACGGCGAAGAGAGGTAGGGAGCCAAGGAGGCCAACGCTCGCGCTCGTCCTGACTCGTTTTCTGTGTCATCGATCGCGGAAACGGCGCGCGAATGCAGTTCGGCGGGCAGGTGCGGCGCCATCATATTGAGCGCCCTTGTACGCGCAGGCTGATCGTCCATGCGACTAGCGATCGTCAAGGCGTCCGAGAGTAGCTCAGGAGGAAGATGCGGTGCGAGCGTCCCTATCATTGTCGCTTGAAGGAGCTGGTTTTCGAGGCGGCTGACAGATGCCAGCGCCTCGGAAAGCACCTTTCGGCCGTGCGCGGCAGGCAGGTAGGCGGCTAGTGACGCTAATGCTCCTACGTCCGAAGCATCGACGTAGGCAAGGGCTCGTTCTGGTGCCCATAACTCTTCGGTGACGAGCCGCACCAGCAGCGAGGATGGGATCCTCTTGGCCCGGCTGGCGACGGAACTGAGCACTAGAGCGTAGAATATCTCTCTTTCGATTCCGGTCGTCGTGGCATAGCCTGGGTCGACGTCGGTCATCCGTTCTGCGTCATGACGAGCCGCGCGGAGGTCAGCGAGATAGTCGGCTGTAAGTCCGAGACTCTCATGCACGGCGTGCCAGATGTTTTCAATGGAACCAGAATCGCCAGGCCATTGCGCCGCCAGTACTTCGTCCAATAGGACGGACTGGCGTGCTGCGACAATGTGACTGATCAGCCGAGCCAGCCCATACAGGTCGGCGGTATCGAGGTCGCCGGCCGCGCGCAGCCCGGGCAGTTCCTCGGTGAGACCGCCCCACCTGTCGAGGAAGCTCCGGGCCAGCAGTTCGTGCAGTGCCTCGAGCCGCCCCGCAGGTAGGCTGCGACGGGCATAGGTGGCGAGCAGGTCATGGACGGTAAACGTCTCGGCGGCCTGGTCGACCTGTACCAGCGACCGTTGGGCGAGTACCCGCATCTGGTCGTGTGCGTCGAGATCCGTCATGCCTGCGGTCACCTGCCACAGCCGAACTGCCACAGCTACCGGGACCGACCCTTTGCCCTCGAATACAGCGAGTTCGCGGAAAGCCTCGGCGCTGACGTTTCCGAGTGCGCTGACCGAAGCGTCCAGCGCGGCGAGTAGATGGTGGTGAGGATAGTCGGCGAACTGCCCGGCCAGCCAACTCAAGTCCGCCTGGCGCAGCCGCTCGGCGACGTAGTGCCATGGTGAACCTCCGGCGACCATGCCTCCGGCCAGTGCGAGCGCGAGCGGGAGTCCGCCGCAATAACGAAGTACTGTATCCGCCTCAGCCGGCAGCGAAGTAGGCTGGCAGTCGGCATACGTCGAAAGAAGGGCCTGCGCCGTCGAATCATCGGCTTCGCCGAGCTTGTAGATCCGACCATCGGTGAAAATCGCCTCCCGGTTGCGGGTAGTGACGAGCACCCGACAGGCACTCGACAATCGTACTGCGCGCAGCACATCGATCTGCCAGACGTTGTCCAGCACGAGCAGGCACGCGGCCCCGTCTACCAGCCGCGTCAACCGGGCCGTTCCTTCGGCCGCGTCCCTTACCGGTAGCCCGTCGCCGAAGGCGCGTAATACGGTCGACAGTACCGCGGTGACGTCCGGATCGATGTTGACGTCTACCCAGATCGTCCCGTCCGGGAAGGCACCCTTTACCTTCGGGTCATGCACCACGGCGCGGGCCAGGACGGACTTGCCAGACCCGCCCATCCCCACCACTCCGACGACGTGGCCACCTGGACGAGTCAGCAGGTTACGAACGGCGACGACGTCCTTGTCTCGTGGAACGAACCGTTCCGGTAACGTCGGCAACGGCCCGGATGATGGCCGCAACCGGTGACCAGACGCACTCGTGGTTGCCTGCCCGGTGGCCCTGAACACTGGGTTGTCCGGGTAGCAAGCGGCGGCGGCGGCGAGCAGGCGGGCGCGGCCGTCTACAACGGCACCATCGGCAAGCAGACGCGAGACCTCAACCCAGAAATTAGCGATCACGCCTGTTCCCCCGACAGGCTGACGCGCGCGCTCAATACCTATGTCGTCCAGAAGTTGTCGCGCCTGCACCGGTTCGGTGAATGCCTCAGCTAACGCTGACACTTCTGCTGGCGTAAGTCTCTCCCCGTAGCCCACGGCACCATCGTCCCACCCGTACCCCGAGGGTGACGCTGGGATGGACGGCGAGCGCGGCCGAGCGGATCTTGCTGGCGCTCACCCCAAGATCGAGAAAGTTCCGCCGCGGATGGGGACCGAGACGGAGACGGCGCAGGGTCAGGTTCGCCCGCCTAACCCGTTCGCCGCCTCCTCGATGGCGGCATGGCAGGGGGCCTCGTCGGTGACGCCGCACATGAGGGCGAGGGTGCCGGGGCCGGCGTCCTCCGCTGCTTCGACTAGCCGGACCTGTCGTCACGCCAACAATCGGCCTCGGAGGTAGCACGGCTCCCGTCTCGGAACCCCGGAAATACGGGTAGAGGTTCCTCGCTCATCGGCACACACCGACGAGATGCCGAGGTCTCGCTGAAGATAGCCGGCTTCACTCTCCGGATCAGGCTCCGCCATGACTAGCCCGAGCCCTGCGGGGTGCCAGAAGTCGGCCCGGGCCCGTGACCTGCGGCGATGTGACGGACCGGGCATATGCATGATGGCTACCTGTGGCCGCGCGTCTGCTCTATCTGATCTTCGCCTTGCGCCACGAGGCGCTCGTCTGTTCGAGTGGAGGTGAAAATACGCCCCCAACGCACTTGGCAACTTGCCCTCTGATCACCCTCCGTGTCAGAGTTCCCGGCTGGGGCGTCGCCGTTGGATGCTCGTTGGCGAAGTGGGATGCGGTGGCGGATTGTGATCTTTTCGGGGCCGATGAGAACGTTCTTGACGAGCAGTCGCAGGACGCGTTGGCGATCGGTGATCTCCGCGCTTTTCGCGTTCTCGCTTAGCTGTGACAGGAATCCCTCGAGGTCGGCTGCGAGGGTGAGATAGAGATCGCGGTCGGCGATCTGGCTGTCGATCGCGTCGAGTTGGCCGCGGAGGTTCGTCTCGCGGGTTCGTAGTTCGGGCATTCTGGCGCGGAGCTCGTCGAGTGTGACCAGCTGTTCCTGGAACGCCTCGATCATACGGGCGATGGCGGTGGTGGTCTTCATGAGCGCAAGCTCGACCTGTGCGCGTTGGCGTTTGGCAGGGTCCGAGTCGCGGGCCTGGCGCAGCCGGCTGTCGATCTCAGTCTGGATAAGCGTCGGATCGCTGATCAGTTTCGTGATGTGATCCCAGACGACCTCGTCAAGGTAGTCGGCGCGGACCGGTTTGTTCGAGCAGACGCGGCCGTTCTCGTAGCGGTAGTCGTCGGAACCGAGGCAACGGTAGTAGTAGATCTTCTTGTTCGTGGTCCGTGTGGAGGTGCGATAGTAGCCATAACCGCACGCCGAGCACGCGGCCAGCCCCTGCAGCAGCGACGGGATCGTCTTCGTGTTACGGGACGCGAAACGCTTGTTCTCCTCGAGACGGGCCGCGACCCGCTCGAACACCTCCTCGCTGACCAGGGCAGGAACGGGAATCTGGACCCACTCGTCACGAGGCCGGTCGACAACTCTGGTCGGCCGCGGCGTCGAACGCCCCTGCAGCCGCGCCACCCGATTCAAGCCGGCCGGCGTGCTGTCCACCATCGTCTTCCCGAACACGGCCGTCCCCTTGTAGGCGGGGTTCCGTAGCATCGCCCAGATCACCGACCGGTCCCAGCGGTTCTTACCGGTGCGGGTCGGCTCGCCTTTCTCCGTCAGCCAGCGGGCCAGCTCGGCGATGGAGGCGCCCTCGTCGGCGTAACGGCGGAACAGCTCCGCGACCAGGATCGCCTCGTGGTGCACGACCTCGTAGCCCGCGCCGAGCTGGTCGGACCGGCGACGGTAGCGATAACCGAACGGCGCCCCGGACAGCACGTTCACCGAGCCGGCCCGGGCCCGGTGCGCCTTCCCGCGCCGGTAACGCTCCAGGATCTGCGCTTTCTCATACTCGGCGAACATCCCCTGGAACTGGACCATCAGCTGGTCTTCCGGGCTGTCCCCGCGAGGCCCTTTGACGAACTCGACACGGGTACCCGCCCGCGCGAACTCCTCAATCAGCAGCGCCTGGTAGGCGAACTTCCGCGCGAGCCGGTCCGGTGAATAACACAACACCACGTCGATCTGCACCGCCACAACCAGATCCCGTAGCCGCTCCAGCGCCGGGCGTGTCAGCGTCGCACCCGAATGGCCGTCGTCCTCGAAAACCCACTCCTCCGGCACCGACGCCCCCATCTCCCGCGCACGTTCACGCAGCGCCGCCGTCTGCGAGACGATCGTCTCGTTCTTCTTCTGCCGGTCCGACGACACCCTCGCATAAATCGCCACGTTCACCATGAGCATCCCCTTCCTTCTCCGTTTGGATTCTTAGCCGTCGCGACGGAACCAGGACTCCATACGCGATCGACAGATCCCGAACCGCATGACGGTCAAACACATACTCAAGGGCGATCGCCCGCTCATTCATCCGTCAGACTTCCCGCACCGGTCGAGACGAGATGATCCGACAAAGCGCCGGCCACGAGCGACGAAATCGTCGTACCGCGGACGCGGGCCTCCTCGCGTATCCGCGCCGCCAGCACAACGGGAAGCTTGACCGTGAACACCACGGTTGGCTCGGGCACCACAATCCGCCCGCCCGCCGCCGCCAGATCCGCGTAGCGCCGGGCCTGACGCAGCGAAACCCCAAACCGCGCGGACAGCAGAAGGGCGGCGTCCCCAATCGGGACGCCGCCCTCCAACAGCCGCGCCGCAGCGTTCACCCGCTCGGCGTAAACACCCGCACCCACACGACGACGATCACCTACAGGCAGATCAGTACTACCGCCTGTGTCGCGACGCCACCTCGACACGCCGAGGCCGCTCCAACCGCCGGTAGCTCAGCGTGACCTCGAACTCGAAGTTGCCAAGTGCGTTGGGGGCGTAAGTGGCCGATCCTGGGGCGCGTTGATGGATGGAACCGTGATGAGTGGCCGATGCCGGTATTTGTCCGCTACGAGTAGCTGACGGGTCGATCGCTCAAGGTCTCTTGGAGGCGGCGCGTGCGGCGATCACCGCGGACGTGTCGCTGCTGATCCCGCTGCTCGACGACGCCGATGTGGCGGTGCGGTCGAATGCGGCGTACGCGCTGGCGCCACCGCCGATGGTGCCGTACGCGCTGCGGGCACGGCTGGGCCGTGGAGGATGTCGAGCCGGCGCGGGTCAGTCTGGTGCTCGCGCTCACCCAGCTTGCGGTCGAACGGTCTGAAACACCGGTGGGCGTGGCGTGGGTCGAGCAGCTGTGGACCGGCGAGGACCATCCGGTCGATCTTCGGTTCACCGGTGCTCTGGCCTGGTTGTGCGCGACGGTGGCGCCGCCCTCCCCGAGCCTGCTCGACCTGCTTGCCACGGCTACCACGCCGGCGATGCGGCGGTGGATGCGGCAGGTCCCGTGGCCGGACGACATCGTCCGGCACGGGGGCCTGGCCGCATGGCTTACCGCATTTCTCGGCACCGCGCCAGAGGGTGAGCTCGAAGACTCCTTCGAGGGCCGCAACGCCGCGATTGTTCATCACCGCGTCCCGGTCGCCGCCGTCAGGAGCGTCAGATCGAAAACCTCGCAGAGACCGATCATGTAGGAATGGGATGAATCCCCCCTCGGACTTGAACCCCCACGGCTGCATCGGCGTGGTCGGGAGGGTGAGTCAGTTTCTGTTTTCGTGGTGGACGCGTTCGGCTTGTTGCCTGATGGCGGTGAGGACTCGTTCGTCGCCGGGTGTGTGGGGAATGGAGGTGATGATTCGGTCCAGTGTGTCGTCGACGATGGTTGAGGCGGCTCGTCGTCGTAGGCCCCATCTGGTTGCCTCGTCGACGAGGTGGGTGGCGGCTACCGTCTGGATGTTGGTTTGCCCGCCGATCCGCTGGCCCATGTGTGTGTCGGCGCGCATGGGCTGTCCGAGGTGGTCGCGCAGGTCGAGGGCGATGGTGGAGAGCACGTCGTACAGCGGCGCGAGGCGCACGACCGGATCGTCTGCCGGGTGCAGGATCGAGAAGTTCTTGGCGTGCGCGTCGGCGTTGCCTACGGCGATGTTGAACGTCGTCCGCCGCAGGAGGTCTGTGACATCGCGGGGGTCGCCGAATGTCCGCAGCACGTCGGCGAAGTCGCGCAGCGATGGACCGCCCTGCTCCTCGTATTTCATGCCTGGCGGTGTCGCGGTCGCCTGACAGCCGTCCTCTTGGTGGATCCGGACGGGAAGCGGGCCGTTGGCTTTTTCCTGGCGGTCGAAGCGCCGGACTGCCAGTACGGGAAGGCCGTGGACGTCGAGGAGCTCCGCGTCTGCGGCCTTCAGGCCACAGGTCGCGGCGAGGGCGAGACATGTGGCCTCGTTGGCCGCCATCGCATGCGGACTGTCGGGTTTGAGGATCCAGGTTGATGGAGCGTCTCCGGATGGCAGGAGCCAGGTGCCGTCGGGGCTACGTCCGAGAAGCGCCTTGCGTTGGAATCCGGCGAGCGATGGGCGGAACCCACGTTCGGGTGCCATCCCCAAGGGGGCGACGTCCAGGGCGCCGATGACCTGGCGTAGGTCGTCGGCCGTCATGGGGGAGTAGCCGCTTCCAGCACCTGTGCCTGGCTGCGCTGCTTCGGGCAGCACCTGGATGGCACCCGCGCAGTCCCGGCCGAACGCCGTCAGGATTCCGTAGGTGTCGGCTGGGCGTACGCCCGCAAGAGCCGCCATCCGCTGCAGCGTGGGCCCTTCGGGCAGAATGTTCTCGAAGAAGTCCAGACCGCGCAGGTCCCGCGGACCGGTGACCGCGCCGATCGGCAGCCCGACCGACAGGGCGGTGCTTCCCGCGCCCCATCGGTCGACCGCCTCCGGACGCCATTCGAGCGATATCCGAAACTCAGGTCCAGGTGTCAGGACCGCTGTGGGGGTGTCGTAGAGCCAGGCCACCAGCCGGTCAGCCACGGGGCCGCCTCGGCCGGACGACGACCTCGCACCCGACGAACCGCAGTAGCCGTAGCGCGTGCGTCAACGAGCTGCCGAACTTCCCGGCCTCCAACGACGACACGTACGACTGCCCGACCCCCATCGCCTCGGCCGCGGCTACCTGCGTCACTCCCGCGGCGGAACGGTAGTACTTGATCGCTGCTCCAAGATCCCGCGACGCGATGACCTGGTACTCGCCGACCGGTATCACCATAGGCCAATACTACGCGGCTATCAGCAGGAGGTGATATCGCTCGTTGCGCATGTCGACGCGACCGGTTCCGTCGAGTGATGATCCACGGCGGCGCGACCGGCCCAACGCGGCGGTCTCGGCCGCGAACCTCGGGCGACCACCAGGTCCTGATCCCACTGGTCGCCAGCATCCCGGCGATCCGTTTCCCGACGTGGTCCCCGCCGGCGGCGGTCGGACAGGCTGCGGGCCGACAAGGGCTACGACGTTCCGGACCTGCGTCGTTTCCTGCGCCGCCGGCACATCGTCCCGCGTATTGCCCGGCGCGGCGTCGAGCGTGCTGATCGTCTCGGCCGACACAGGTGGAAGATCGAGAGAACGATGTGCGCCGCGAGGCGCTCTGTTGTATCCCCAGCCCAGCCGGGAGGGATTTGGAGGGAGGTTCCTGGGTCGGATGGCTTATCTGGATCCGAAAGGTGAAGGGGACAACAGCACGCCATGATTCCCGGCGGCCGGGTCCAATGGTCAGGGACGGTGCGCCGGGTGGGCCCACGTGATATGGCGAAAGCTGGATTGCCTGAATCCCAATCTCCAGTCGATGCAAGTTCCCATCCACCGGAAAGACCTCTGAAACCGTGCCGCGTCCTGCGTCGGAGTCGATGGTTGCCGATGCAACCTCCAGGGTGCGGGGCGACGCCCAGCGAGGGTGTTCAAGGAGATGAGTGGGACGCCTACGTCACGCCGTCACGTGCAACAGAGACGAACGCGGGATCGCCTGTCGGGCGCGAGCCCTATGGTGACGGAGGCCTCCACCTCAGACAGCCGATGCGGGCCGAAACCCGCATGGGCCAATGCGTCGGCGGGCAAACAGACATCCAGGCGGTGACCGCATCCCACCTCGTCGACGAGACGACCAGATGGGGTATACGCCGACGCTACGCACACGGATGACCTTGGTCTGGTTCGAGCATGATCGTTTCCGTGTCGTGTCGTAGGTCGATTCTGCGCCGAGCTCGGGACAGATCTCCACCTTGTCGCTGGGTCGGCCTCCTTCAGGATCGCGAGCAGCCCACTGAAGCCGTTGATGATCACCTGCCGCACCGTCAGCAGAAGCGCATCGGGCGGAACGCCGCGCCGCCGTCGGCCGCGTCGATCCGAGGAGACTGGGCGCATGTTGCCCGACCGCACGGTCGCCGGGGCGGACCTGCCTGTCCGGGCCGCCCTGCCAGCGCTCGTCGCCGCGCTGACCGCCCACGACCAGCACGGGTCGGGCCGCGCCAGCGGGGCCGCGGTGCTGGTGGCCCCGCCCGGCACCGGCAAGACAACGCTCGTCCCGCTCGCGCTCGCCAACCACGTACCAGGCCGGGTACTGGTCGTCGAACCGCGGCGGATCGCCGTCCGTGCCGCTGCGCGGCGGATGGCCAGCCTCGCCGGCGGTGCCGGGGCTCGTGCGGACGCGGCGGGTCGCGGCGGTGTGGGCGGCGAGGTCGGCTACACGATCCGCGGCGAACGCATGGTCGGGCCGTCCACCAAGGTCGAGGTGGTCACGGCGGGAGTGCTCGTCCGGCGGCTGCAACGCGACCCCGAGCTGCCCGGTACCGACGCGGTCATCCTCGACGAATGCCACGAGCGCCACCTCGACGCGGACCTGGCGCTCGCGTTCCTGCTCGACATGCGCGCCGCGCTGCGCCCCGACCTGCTCCTGCTCGCCACCTCGGCGACAGCCGACACCCGGCGGCTGGCCGCGATGCTCGGGGCGCCCGACCAGCCCGCGCCGGTCATCGGGACGGACGCCTCGATGTTCGACGTCGAGGTGGTGTGGGCACCCCCGCCCGGGGTGATCACCCCGGCGCACGGCCTGCGGGTCGACCCGAGGCTGCTCGACCACGTCACCGCGACCGTCGGGCGCGCGCTGCGGGAGACGTCCGGGGATGTGCTCGTCTTCCTGCCCGGGGCCGGTGAGATCGCCGCCGTCGCCGGTCGGCTCGCCGGGCACCGAGACGCGGTCGACGTGCTCACCCTGCACGGCCGCCAGACCGGCGGGGCGCAGGACGCGGTGCTGCGCGCCGGGCCGCGTCGCCGGGTGGTGTTGGCGACCGCGGTCGCGGAGAGCAGCCTTACGGTGCCCGGCGTGCGGGTCGTCGTCGACGCCGGCCTGGCCCGCTGTCCGCGGATGGACCACGCCCGCGGGCTGGGCTCGCTGGTCACCGTGCGGGTGTCGCGGTCGTCCGCCGGGCAGCGCGCGGGCCGGGCCGGTCGGGAGGCGCCGGGCCGGGTGTACCGCTGCTGGTCCGCCGCCGAGCACGACCGGCTGCCCGCCCAGCCGGAACCGGAGATCGCCGTCGCCGACCTCACTGCCTTCGCACTGGAGCTGGCCGTCTGGGGCCATCCCGGCGGCGTGGGCCTGCCGCTGCTCAGCGACCCGCCCGCCGGCGCGATGGAGGCCGCCGGGCTCTCGCTGCGGGCCCTCGGCGCCGTCGACGAGACCGGCCGGGTCACCCCGCGAGGACGTTCGATCGCCCAGGTCGGGGCCCATCCGCGGCTCGCGCGGGCGCTGCTGGACGGCACCCGGGCTGTCGGCGCCCGCCGCGCGGCGGATGTCGTGGCGATGCTCTCCGGCGACGGCCCCGCGGGCGGCCCCTGCGACGACCTCGTCGCCGCGTGGCGCCGCCTGCGGGGCGACACCGACCGGGCCGCGTCCGCCCGCTGGCGGGAGGAGGCCCGCCGGCTTCGTTCAGCCGTGGAGGCCGCGCCCGCCCGGTCCGGTGAACCAACCGGGCCTGCCAGGCCCGCGGCACGGGGAACGGGTGGGATGACCGACGATCTTGCGGCGGGGCTGGTGGTCGGCCTCGCCTTCCCTGAGCGGCTCGCGCGGGCCCGCGACCCCGGCAGCTCGAACTATTTGATGGCCGGCGGGACGGGTGCCGAGCTCGCCGCGGGCTCGGCGTTGACCGGGGCGGAATGGCTCGCCATCGCGGTCGCCGACCGCGAGCCCGGCCGGACGTCCGCCCGTGTGCGCCTGGCCGTCGCCCTCGACGCGGCCACCGTGCGAGAGGCGGGCGCGGCGCTGCTGCACACCGAGGACGAGGTCGCCTGGTCCGGTGGCGACATCGTCGCCCGCCGGCTCGAGCGCCTGGGCTCGATCATCCTCGCCGAACGCCCGGTGACCAGGCCCGACCCGTCCAGGCTGCGGGCCGCCGTGCTCGACGGGCTGCGCGACGCCGGGCTCCCCGTGCTGCGCTGGAACGCAGACGCGCTCACCCTGCGGTACAGGCTCGCGTTCTGCCACCGGGTGCTCGGCGCCCCGTGGCCCGACGTCACCGACGCCGCCCTGCTGGCCCGCGCCCCCGACTGGCTCGGGCCAGACCTCGACGGTGTGCGGCGCCGCGCCGACCTCGAGCGCGTCGACGCCGGCCGCGCGCTGCGCCGGCTGCTGCCCTGGCCACAGGCCGCCCGGCTGGACGAGCTGGCGCCCGAGCGGGTGGCGGTGCCGAGCGGCTCCCGGGTGCGCCTCGACTACAGCGGCACCAGCGGCGCGGCCGGCCCCGTCCTGGCCGTGAAGATCGCCGAGGTGTTCGGCTGGGAGCGGGTACCCATCGTCGCCGACGGCCGTGCCCCGCTGGTGCTGCACCTGCTGTCACCGGCGGGTCGCCCGGTGGCGGTGACCAGCGACCTCGCGTCGTTCTGGCGGACGGGCTACCCGCAGGTCCGCTCGGAACTGCGCGGCCGTTACCCCCGCCACCCCTGGCCGGACGACCCGACCACAGCCCCGCCGACCCGCCGCGTCGCTCCCCACACCCGCGGCCACTGACATGTCAGACGCCGCCCCACCGGCCGGTGTCATCGGCTGGCGGTTGTTGATGCCGGGCACGGCTGGGAAAGAGCACCTCACCAAACACGATCCCGAACACGCCCTGCGCCACACGACCTCGGTCAGGTCGGCGATGGGTTGGTCGGTCTGTGGCGGCCGGACGAGCGGCCGAGCAGGGCGAGCCAGCCACATCCGTCCAGGTTCGTGGCGAATTCGCCGCCGCGGGCTTTCAGACACCACCGAAAGCACGCCAGATCCACCTGAGGCGCACCGGTCACCTTTTTCGGGTCAGGGCCCGGCGGTGGCGTTCGCAACGCTGGCGTACGGGACGACCGCACCGAGCCGGACGAGGGCGACCATTCGTACCGCGCTGACGAACGCGAGACCGGTGTCGAATGGTCAGACCGCCTTCAGCACCTGCCTGGCGCGCCACGCCAGCGTCGTTCACCTGACGTTCGGCGGTATCCGCGCGCCGGTCGGTGACAATGGACCTCGTCGTCCGGTGAGCTGCGAGGTTCGCTCCAGGAGGTGCTGAACGCGGCGGAAGGAACGCTCCGGTCCATTGTCGGTGCACGCGGTGGCCGGTTCGTACACCGTGCTGCTCGGTTTTGACCTGGATGCGGCGGCGATCGACGGACTGCTCGGTTTGCGGTCGAGCGTATCGATGACACCGAGGACGAACGCTTCTGGCTGCGCGGTTTCAAGACATTCGCCGAGACCGACCGGGGTTGCCGCCTGGGAGTAGCGTCAGCACGCTCGAACACCCGGTCCAGGACTTCCAGTGGAACGACTTCACCGCCAAGCCGGACCATACCTACACCTACCGTGTGGTGGCGCTGCGCGGAAAGCCGAAGAAACTGATCCAGCCCGATACCGTCGAGATCACGGTGACGACGCACTCGGTCGACCCCGGTCACCACAGCGTCATCTTCAATCGAGGCGTCGCCGGCTCCCAGGCCTACGCCCGCAGGTTCGGTAACCGGCTAACGGACGAGGTCGGTGTCGAGGCGTTCGAGTGGCTGTCGCGCGGTCTGGTCGAAGGGTCGCTCGGTTACCTCGGGCGGGCCGCCGACGCGCGGTTCGGGCTGCGCGGCGCGCTGTACGAGTTTCAGTACATGCCGGTGTTGAAGGCGTTCGGCGCCGCCGTGCTCGGGGCGCCGACGTGCGGATCGTCTTCGACGGCAAACACAACGGCGAGGTCGTCCCGAGCAAGGCGAACCGGGCCGCCGCCGAGGAGGCCGGCATCGGCGACATCGCTGCCGCACGGGAGGCCACCCCAGCTTCGGCAGACCTTCCTGGAAAACCCCATCGAGGTCTTCAAGCGCAACATCCACGTCAGCCCGTTCTGGGAGGACGACCTTCCCGCGCTCGCCGAGATGATCGGCGAGGACAACGTGTTCTTCGGATCGGACTACCCCCACCCCGAGGGCTTGGCCAGCCCGGTCAGCTACGTCCAGGAACTCGAAGGGGTGCTCGAGGACACCGTCCGCAAGATCATGGGAGGTGACCTCGCGCGCCTCATGGGCGTCGGCGTCTCCGCCTGACGTCCTCGCCAGCGCGCGGGGACACTGTCGTACCGGGACGTCGAGGAACTGCTGGCCGAACGCGGCCTCGACGTCGACAATGTCAGGATCCTCAGGTGGGTGCTGCGGTTCACGCCGCTACTGGTCGAGGCGGCCCGGGGCCGTGCCGTCACCGCCCAGGTAGTAGGTGGTTCGTCGACTCAGGAGCATGGCGGCTGGTAGGGGGCGTCGGGTAGCACGCGGTGTCATTCGGTCGCGGTGAGAGTTGGCCGTCGGGGTAGCGCACGCGGCAGTGACCAGACGGCCCGCGTCGACGTCCCACAGCCGGGCCGTGCCGTCGGGGCCGGTGGTGGCCAGCAGCCGCCCGTCCGGGCTGAACGTCAGATCGTCGACGTAGTCGGCCCAGCTAACAGCCTGACCCCACAGTCGACATCGGCCACAAGGCCCGCACGCTGCTTGTGCAGGTCATCACGGGACCGTGATCTTGCCGGGGTGATCAATGTGAGCCAGGTCAGGTCAGGCCGCAGGTCTGCTTCGCCTGCGGAAGCATTCTTCGATCGGCCGGCGAGCACCGGCCACGGTCTGCCAGGATCGAATCATGCGAGGACGAGCGAGCCGCCGACGTTGTTCGATGCTGGCGGTGTCACTACCGATCTGCGTGGCGTTCGTGGCGTGTGGTGGAGACAGGACCCTGCCTGAGACACCGACCTGTGACTATATGAGCGACACCGAGCTCTCGGCAATAATCTCGCCGCTGATTGTTTCCTCCGTGACTCCCGATACGGGCCGGCGCATAACAGAATGTACCTACGGGTTCAGCTTTCCAATCGCCGGTACCGTCATGGATGGCCAGATCATCGTGGAGGTGTATCGCGGCGTAAAAAAGCTGCCGACCCAGATCGACGTTGACGAGGTGATCGATATTCCGGGAGTCGCCGACCGGAAGGCGCGGTGGGAGGAGAATCCGCCCAGCCTTCATGTACTCGTGGAGGGTGGCTACCTGTCGATACTCATAGTCGCGGACCTCGACACCGGTACGGGTCAACGCCATTCCCGCGCCGTGGCGCTCCGTGTGTACGAGACAATTCTACCGCGTCTTGGCGTCGGCGAGAGCTGAAGTGGCATAGAAGTCCTACGGTGCTCGCGGCCCACTCGTATACACGAGCCCGACGCTCCCACTACAAACGGCGAGGTCGCCGACAAGTGCCGATGTAGCACTGGAGGGTTTCTGAGAGGGGTCAGTGCGGCGCGCCGGCGAGGCGGTGGAGCAGGATCATGCTCATAGCCAGGGAGATGGCATTCTCCGCGGCAGCCCCACTGACAGCGCGGAGTTCCCACCGCCCCACCGCTCGATCGCCTCGTCCCGCGACCCAAGGGTTATCCGGAACCCGGGACCGGGTGTGCAGATATCGCAGCCGTTCCGCCGAGTGGTGACCCGCGGCGCGACCATCTCGACGTGGCAGTCCGGCTGCCCGTCCTGCGCTCCGGGCAAGAGCCTCGGGCGTCGCCCGGCGTGACCTCCGCCGCCCCGCGTAGTCGCGAAATACGGAGGCAACCCGTCAACCTTGCGCCCGCCCGACCAGCCGTGGACAGGACGTGGCTACGCGGCACCCGCTCGATCATCCCTGGTGAATCGCCACAGTTCAGGGCATATATTGATCTTCCTCGGTCAAGGTCATGCAAATCTTCGAAGGCACCAACCAGATCCAGCGACTCGTGATCAGCCGCCACCTGGCAAAGGCCTGATCAGACGGCGTTTTCGCTGCTCAGAGCCTGTTCTGAATCTTGGTGGCATGTCCCGACCGCGATCTGTTCCTGATCTTTCTGGTGCGGTGACCTGCGGGACGCAGGCGGGCATGGTCAGGGCATGGGCCGAGCTCCCCGCTATCCCTCCGACATGTCCGACGCGGAGTGGGCGTACGTCGCGCCGCTGCTGCCCCCGGCGCCGAAGGACGGCCGCAGGGAGAAGCACGACCGGCGCGACATCGTGGACGCGATCCTGTATGTCACCCACAACGGGATCGTGTGGCGGGCGCTGCCGGCGGACTCCCGCCCTGGAAGACCGTCTACGGCTTCTTCGACCGGTGGAAGAAGAAAGGCGTCACGATCCGGGTCCATGACGTGCTGCGCGACGAGGTCCGCCGAGCCGAGGGCCGCGCCGCCGCGCCGACCGCCGCCGTGATCGACTCCCAGTCCGTGAAGGGTTCCCAGACCGTCACCCTGCCGGCCCGCGGCTACGACGCGGGCAAGAAGATCAATGGCCGCAAGCGGTTCATCGTCGTCGACACCCTCGGCCTGCTGCTGGGCGTGCTCGTCCTGCCCGCCAGCCGCCAGGACCGCGACGGCGCCCGCCAGCTGCTGCTCGACCACTACTTCGCCACCCCCTTCTGCCGGCACGTGTTCGCCGACGGCGGTTTCGCCGGAAAGTTCGTCGACTGGGCCGGCCGGGTCCTGAAGACCACCGTCGAGATCGTCCGCAAGAACGACGGCCAGAAGGGTTCGAACCACTCCCGAAACGCTGGGTCGTCGAGCGCACCCTGGCCTGGCTCACCGCCCACCGTCGCCTCGCCCGCGACCACGAACGCCACCCGGCCAGCTCCGCCACCTTCATCTACTGGGCGATGATCCGGACCATGACCCGCCGCCTCGCCCGCGGTGCTCCCGCCCAACGCTGGACACCCCGAACGACTACCGACAGTTAAACCCCATCAAGATTCAGGACAGGCTCTTAGCTGGCAGTGTCTGGCCCATCATTTGGTGTTCTTGCCATGAGTAACGCCGAGTGGTGCGACACCGACAGAGCCAACGTCACTGTCGTTCGACATCGAGGGCGGGAACGGTGAGCGTGGCGGCCTTGTGGGCGTCGGGTACCTGATGGATCGCCTCGAGCGATCCCGCTGGTGAGACTGGACTTGGGCGTGTCTGGCGGAAGGCCGACATGTATCAGTGGATCGAGACCTATACCCCGCCGCAACTGGGCCGCGATGAAGCCGTGATGGGCGACGATCGCCGGCCAGGTCACCTGCCGCAACCGCGTGTCCGCCAGCTCCGGGAACCACCCGCGGGCATCCGGCCCGTCCAGTCCGCCTCTGACAGCGCTGGCCCGCCCGGCACCAGCCCAGCCACCTCCGCCGGCGCGACGTACTTGCGGGTCGTCTTGCGGTCCACACCCACACTCGCCGAGACCTTGTTCTTTGACCGGCCGGGTTGCCAGTGGACCAGGATCTCCACGATGTCGATCACTCCGAAGGTTCTCCTCGCCATCGCACCCCCCGTCTGACCTGTGCAGACGAGGAGCAGTCATGCTGCAACGGGAGGACCACCCCGAGCCCGACACGCACCCCGTCCCCCGGGGAATTACGTGATCCGGCTGGGGAATTACGTGACCGTCAGGCCCTTCACAGCTGGGGAATTACCTGATCGTCCACGGCTGGTAGTGCAGCGTGATGCGTCGAGGTGTAGATGATCTTCTTGTTGGTCGGCTTCGCAGGGCCGTGCGCCCCGCCCGGAGGGGGCGAAGTCGTCGTCGGCTCTCGTCCTGCGGACCGGGATCTTTTCATGCCGACAGCCAGCCAGATGTTGCTGTGCGGAAT
>Ga0068862_100001374_pt1 | contig 22607 bp, 22 predicted proteins | sample KBSSwiS52_FD_66598 | JGI IMG/M metagenome (GOLD analysis project Ga0068862, IMG submission 66598) | Switchgrass rhizosphere microbial communities from Kellogg Biological Station, Michigan, USA - KBS Switchgrass S5-2 | ecosystem: Host-associated > Plants > Roots > Rhizosphere > Soil ... | reverse complement strand
CCCGGATCTATCGCCTCTCCTTCTCCGGCGAGCTTGCATATGAGGTGAGCGTGCCGGCTGTGCATGGCGATCTGCTGATACGCCATCTGTTTGAGATCGGCCGATCGTTCGACGTCGTACCTTATGGCACCGAGGCGCTCGGCGTGATGCGCATCGAAAAGGGGCACCCTGCGGGCAACGAACTCAACGGCCAAACCACCGCCAGGGATCTTGGCATGGGCCGGATGATGTCGAAAAAGAAGGACTTCATCGGCCGGGCGATGGCCCGGCGGCCGGGTCTGACTGATCCCGCGCGGCCGAGCCTCGTCGGTCTCAGGCCGGTCGACCGGAACCAGAAGCTTCGCGCCGGTGCCCATCTTCTCTCACCGGGGGCCGAGGCAATTGCCGCCAACGACGAGGGCTATGTGACGTCCGCCGCATGGTCCCCCACGCTGGGCCATTCGATTGCCCTCGCCTTGCTGGCCAACGGACCGGCGCGGCATGGCGAGCGGATCATCGTGCACGATCCGGTGCGCGGAGGCGATCTGGAAGCAGAGATCTGCAGTCCGGTATTCGTCGATCCGGAAGGAGAGCGTGTCCGTGGCTGACCAGCTTGGTGTGGAAGAGATACACGGCCTCGGCATCGCCACTGTCATGGCGCGCAAGGGCGCAACCGGTGCCGCAATAGGTGCTGCGCTTGGCATAGTGCCACCTGAAGGGCCGAACATGGCCACCGCTAACGCTCTGACGATGATTGGTACCGGCCCCCAGAGCTGGCTTGTGGTGAAAGAGCGCGCCGTGCCGGATTTTGCCAATGCGCTGAGCGAGACACTGAAAGGCCTAGCATCGGTTTCGGATCAATCGAGCAGCTATATCGTGACTCGGCTAACCGGCTCGGATGCGCGCACAGTGCTGCAGCGCGGGGCACCGATAGACTTTCATCCCGACTGTTTTCGCACCGGTTCGGCCGCCACGACGATGATCGCGCATATCGGCGTCATCCTCTGGCAGATTGACGATAGTCCAACCTATCATGTGGCGACGTTCCGCAGCTATGCGCAAAGCTTTCAACATTGGCTCAGCGCAACTGCCGCTGCCCTCTGATCGCTCTTCCGAGGTCTTATGAGCATCCCCTATCTCCTCACTCTTTCCTGCTTTAATCAGCCCGGCATCGTCACCCGGATCACCGCCGAGATGTTCCGCCACGGCGGCGATATCAAGGAAGCGCACCAGTTCGATGATCCCGAGACCGGCCGCTTCTTCGGACGCATCGTCTTCACCTTACCCGATGCCGCCCGCGCTACGCAGCTCGAGGAGCCCTTCCGTCCACTGGCGGACATGCTTGGGCTCGATTGGGTGCTGCGCCCGCGCGAGAGGTCAGCAAGCCGAGCCAGGAAGCCCGCATCAAGGCAATCGTCGAGGAAAGCGGGGCAGAGTTGATCGTGCTCGCACCCTATATGCAGATCCTGTCGGACGATCTCGCCGCCTATCTCTCCGGCCGCTGCATCAACATCCATCACAGCTTCCTGCCCGGCTTCAAGGGCGCCAAGCCCTATCATCAGGCGCATGCACGCGGGGTGAAGCTGATCGGCGCGACCGCCCATTATGTGACCGCTGATCTCGACGAAGGCCCGATCATCGAGCAGGATGTCGAACGCATCAGCCATCATGACAGCCCCGAGGATCTGATCCGCAAGGGCCGGGACATCGAGCGCCGCGTGCTGGCGCGCGCAGTGCCTTCCACCTCGAAGGCCGCGCGTTGATCAACGGGAACAAGACCGTCGTTTTCCGGAATTAATGCTTCTAACGCTCCCTAGGATACAGAAAAGCGCGATCGCTGCGCGGCATGCCAATATGCTCGTAGAAGCTTTCCGCATCCGGCGCGGCCAGCAGCAGGCACATGGCCTCCGCCCCCGCGTGCTGCCTGGTTTCGGCAATGAGCCGCTGACCGATCCCCCTGCCTTTCGCCTGCTCCGCTACCGCGAGATCGGCCAGGTAGCAGCAATAGGCGAAATCGGTGAGCGCCCGGCTCACGCCGACCAGTAGACCATCGATCCGGGCAGTCACGATCAGATTGGCGTGGCCGAGCATGCGCCGGAGCCGATCAGCATCGTCCATCGGGCGCCGCACGCCAAGGCCGGACTCCGCTAGCAGCCGTCGAAATTCCTCAACGGCCAGATGTTCTTCACGCGCGTAGATCGGTTCAATCATACTCATCCTTGAGCGTAAAAAAGTTTCCTGATAGGCAATTCAGCGTCAGGATCGAGTTTTCATGTCGCAAGAAACGGAAGAATATCACACCGGCTCGACTGCGCCACAGCCGTCTGAACGCAATCTGGAGCGCGCACTCGGCAATCAGATCCGGACAATACGCAAGCGTCAGGACCTCTCGGTCGCAGAACTGGCGAGCGCGGCCGGCATTTCCAACGGTATGCTCTCGAAGATCGAAAATGGCGGAATCTCGGCGTCGCTTTCAACACTCCAAGCGATATCGGCGGCGTTACAGGTGCCGCTCTCCTCGCTCTTCGCGTCATTCGAAGAGCGGCAGGATTGTTCGCATGTCAGCGCGGGCCAAGGTCTGATGATCGAAAGGCGCGGCACGAAGGTCGGCCATATCTATCAGCTTCTCGGGCATGTGCTGCGGGGCGACGTGGTGGTCGAGCCCTACCTGATAACTTTGAGCGAAAATGCACGGGCCTATACCGGCTTTCGCCATGCCGGCATCGAGTTCCTTTATATTCTCGAGGGCGAGCTTCTCTATCGGCACGGCTCCGAAACCTATCATCTGAAGCCGGGCGATTCCTTCCTGTTCGATTCCGGCGCGCTACATGGGCCGGAGGACATGCCGGTGCTGCCCACGCGCTATCTTTCGATTATTGTCTATCCCCGCGCTGCTGATTGATATTCCTATAACGAAAAATTTTTTCTCCTGATTGACGGCGCTACCTCGGATCGGCACTTTGCCGTCGCGCGATCGGGAGCGAATCGATGTGTGGAATTGTGGGCCTTTTCCTCAAGGACAAGGCGCTGGAACCTAAGCTTGGCGAATTGCTTGCCGGCATGCTGGAAGTGATGACGGACCGCGGCCCCGATAGTGCGGGCTTTGCGGTCTATGGCGCGGGAGAGGCGGGGCGCATCAAGCTCACCATTCGCGGCAATGGCCTCGAAACCGTCGCCACCGATCTGAGCGATGCGCTGGCCAGGACCGTCCACGCCAGCCCGCATGACACGCACCTCGTCCTCTCGATGCCCGCCGACTGCGAGACGGTGGCCCGCGCCTGGCTGGCTGAACGCCGCCCCGACATTGCAATCATCGGAGCAGGCAAGCGGATCGAACTTTACAAGGAGGTGGGCCTTCCCGCCGAAGTGGGCGCACGCTTCGGTCTTGCCAAGATGACCGGTACGCACGGCATCGGCCATACACGCATGGCGACCGAAAGCGCGGTTACGACCGACGGCGCTCATCCTTTCTCGACCGGCGCGGACCAGTGCCTCGTCCATAACGGGTCGCTGTCAAACCATGCGAGCCTGCGCCGCATGCTCGAACCCAAGGGCATCAACTTCACGACCGACAATGACAGCGAAGTCGCGGCAGGCTATCTCAGCTGGAAGCTGCGCGAAGGCGCGACGCTGGCCGAAGCGCTCGAGGACAGCCTCGATGATCTCGACGGCTTCTTCACCTTCGTGGTCGGTACCGAGAGCGGGTTCGCCGTGCTGCGCGATCCGATTTCCTGCAAGCCCGCCGTGATGGCCGAGACCGATCAATATGTCGCTTTCGGCTCGGAATATCGTGCTCTTGTTGGATTGCCGGGTATCGAGAATGCCAGGGTGTTCGAGCCCGAACCAGCGCGCGTTTATGCCTGGGAGCGCAACTGATGCCGAGCGTCGATCTGGCGAGCACGAGCCGCCGCGAGCTCAACGGCGCGCTCCATGCGCTTGACCCGAGCACCAACGAAACCCACTGGCGTGTCGAAAATCCCCAAGGCCAGCATGCGCTGGCGGCTGGGCTCGATGCCGCCATCACCGTCGAGATCGCAGGCCATGCCGGCTATTACTGCGCCGGCATGAACAAGCAGGCGACCGTGGTCGTCGAAGGCAATGCCGGTGTGGGCGTCGCCGAGAACATGATGTCCGGCACGGTCCATGTGAAAGGGGATGCAAGCCAGTCGGCGGGTGCTACCGCGCATGGCGGGCTGCTGATCATCGACGGCAACGCCTCGGCGCGCTGCGGTATCTCGATGAAGGGCATCGATATCGTCGTCAAAGGGTCGATCGGTCCGATGAGTGCGTTCATGGCGCAGTCGGGCAATCTCGTCGTGCTGGGCGATGCTGGCGAGGCGCTTGGGGATTCCATCTATGAAGCCCGCCTGTTCGTGCGTGGCGAAGTGAAGGGGCTCGGAGCCGACTGCATCGAGAAAGAGATGCGGCCCGAGCATATAGAGGCGCTCAAGGCGCTGCTGGGGGCGGCGGGCGTGGCGGACAGCGTGAAGCCTGAAGAGTTCAAGCGGTACGGCTCGGCGCGCAAGCTCTACAATTTCCACGTCGACAATGCTGCGGCTTACTGAGAAGCGTACATGGACCTGACCAACATCCCACAGACCTTGCCGCGACAGTCGGCGACCTTCGATCCCTACACGCTGTCTGAAATCCGCCGGGCTGCCGCCACTGGCATCTATGACATTCGCGGAGCCGGCACGAAGCGGCAGCTGCCGCACTTCGACGACCTGCTGTTTCTCGGGGCCTCGATCTCGCGCTATCCGCTGGAGGGCTATCGCGAAAAATGCGCGACCGACGTCTGGCTCGGCACGCGCCACGCGAAGAAGCCGATCCATCTCAAGATCCCGATTACCATCGCGGGAATGAGCTTCGGCTCGCTCTCCGCACAGGCGAAGGAAGCGCTTGGTCGGGGTGCGTCGATCGTGGGTACATCGACGACGACGGGCGACGGCGGCATGACGCCCGAGGAACGCGGCCAATCCCAGACGCTTGTCTATCAATATCTCCCTTCGCGTTACGGCATGAACCCGGATGATCTGCGCAAGGCGGATGCGATCGAGGTGGTCGTGGGCCAGGGCGCCAAGCCCGGCGGCGGCGGCATGCTGCTGGGCCAGAAGATTTCGGACCGCGTGGCGCAGATGCGCAACTTGCCGAAGGGCATCGACCAGCGCTCGGCCTGCCGCCATCCCGACTGGACCGGCCCAGACGATCTCGAAATCAAGATCGAGGAACTGCGCGAGATCACCGATTGGGCGAAGCCGATCTATGTCAAGGTCGGCGCCACCCGTCCTTATTATGACGTGGCGCTGGCGGTCAAGTCAGGTGCCGACGTCGTGGTGCTTGACGGCATGCAGGGCGGCACCGCCGCCACGCAGGACGTGTTCATTGAACATGTGGGTATCCCGATCCTCGCCGCGATCCGTCCGGCCGTGCAGGCGCTTCAGGATCTCAACATGCACCGCAAGGTCCAACTGATCGTCTCCGGCGGCATTCGCAACGGCGCTGACGTTGCCAAGGCGCTGGCACTCGGCGCCGACGCGGTCGCCATCGGCACGGCGGCGTTGGTCGCGCTCGGCGACAATGATCCCGCGCTCGAGGAAGAATATCGCAAGCTTGGCACCACGGCCGGGGCCTATGACGATTGGCAGGAAGGCCGCGACCCGGCGGGCATCACCACACAGGATCCTGAGCTGGCCGCGCGGCTTGATCCGGTGGCGGCGGGACGGCGGCTTGCCAACTATCTGTCGGTGCTGACGCTCGAAGCCCAGACCATCGCGCGCGCCTGCGGCAAGAGCCATCTTCACAATCTGGAACCCGAAGATCTCGTCGCGCTGACGATCGAGGCAGCCGCCATGGCGCGGGTGCCTCTAGCGGGCACGAACTGGATACCGGGCAAGGGGGACAATTTATGACCGATCTGGGGGCGATCGCCAAAAAGCAGGGCATCAAATATTTCCTGATCTGTTTCACCGATCTGTTCGGCACGCAGCGATCTAAGCTCGTTCCTGCAACCGCGATCAACGAAATGGCCAAAACAGGTGCTGGATTTGCAGGCTTCGCGACCTGGCTTGACATGACGCCTGCCGATCCGGACATGTTCGCTGTCCCCGATCCGAACAGCCTGATCCAACTCCCGTGGAAGCCCGAAGTGGGCTGGCTCGCCGCCGATCCCGTAATGAATGGCAAGCCGGTGGCACATGGCCCGCGCAATGTGCTCAAGGCGCAGATCGCAGCTGCGGCGGAAATGGGCTATCAGATGAAGTCTGGCGTCGAGTGCGAATATTTCCTGCTCAGCGCCGACGGGCAGGCCATTTCCGACGCGGGCGATACGCAGGCCAAACCTTGCTACGACCAGCAGGCGCTGATGCGTCGCTACGACGTGATTACCGAGATCTGCGACGCGATGCTGTCGCTCGGCTGGAATCCTTATCAGAACGACCATGAAGACGCGAACGGCCAGTTCGAGATGAACTGGGATTATGCCGATGCGCTCGTTACCGCGGATCGCCACGCCTTCTTCAAGTTCATGGTCAAGTCGATCGCCGAGAAACATGGCCTGCGCGCAACCTTCATGCCGAAGCCGTTCGCGAGCCTGACCGGCAATGGCTGCCACACGCACGTCTCACTCTGGAAAGGCGGCAAGAACCTCTTTGCCGATCCCAAAGGCGAGCTTGGCCTGTCGAAGCTCGGTTACCAGTTCATCGCCGGGCTGCTGCAATCCGCCGAAGCCATGGCGGCGATCACCAATCCGACGGTGAACAGCTACAAGCGGATCAATGCGCCGCGTACCACCTCAGGCGCCACCTGGTCGCCCAATTCGGTGACCTATACCGGCAACAACCGCACCCACATGATCCGCATTCCCGATGACGGCCGCTTCGAATTCCGCCTGCCGGACGGCGCCGCCAATCCCTATCTGCTGCAAGCTTCGATCCTTGCCGCGGGCCTAGACGGCATCCGCAACGCGCGTGAACCCGGCAAGCGGCTCGACATCAACATGTACACCCACGGCGATACGGTGAAGAACGCCAAGAAGCTGCCACTCAACCTGCTGGATGCTTTGCGGAGTTTTGAAAAGTCCCCCGTGCTCAAGCACGCTCTGGGTACCGAATTCATCGCCGCTTATACGCGGCTCAAGACTGACGAGTGGAACGATTACACACGCCAGCTCACGGATTGGGAACGGCAGACGACGCTGGATTGCTAATGATCAAACGGCAAAGAGAAAGCGCAAGGCGAATGTCTTGATTTTATCTGCCTAAATTGATCTGAATGTCAGTTCCACGCGTCGCGTTTTGGGCAGCCGGCAGTCGTCGTTCGCTCTGCGGAACAGCGTCGTCTTAAGAGAAGATCGTTAGGCCAACGATCGCATCTAACTTGGTCATCAGACGTAAGTATTGGGCGAAACATATCAGACGGTCTTTAAAGCTTCAAACTAGAAGCCAAAATGTGAAAACCTGACAAGTCCTTGTCAAAAAAATAAATAGCCGGAGCCTCATAAGTTACCAGATAGAGCTTATTTTTGATAAAAGCCCCCACCGCCTCGCCCCTTCTTTCTACTTCGTCGGCTTCACTTGTAAACGTGAAAGAGAATTTTATGCCATTATACCCACTAAATACGACGGGTTCTTGCTCATTCACGGTGAACTGATTCACGCTAAATTGGATACGGTAGCTACTTTCAAGTAATGTCGGGATATCGGTAATCAGCATATTGCTAATTACCTTTGGAAGTGGACGATTTTTCTTGTCTAATTCACGAAAAAGCGATTGCCCTTCAGGTACACCGCCAAAGAAGGTAACCTTATTCAGACTATCGCCGTCGCGTGTCCAAAGCTCAATAAATTTTCCATCGCGACGAGCCAAGCGATTCCACTCACCGTCTGCAACAGCCGACAATCCAGATTTGGCGATCCCCTTCTGTACGCCTGGCGATACCAGGGAATTACCTGCAAATGCGGGCCCGCAAGCGGCCATCGATAACGCAGCAACAACAACGGCGATTTTATTCATGTGGTTATCCTATTGCGTCAAAAGTGCTTGAATGGCTTTGGTATCGTTAGCCTCAGGAGCGAGCCGAAGATATTCGCGGAGTTCCGCTTGCGCGTCAGTTTTCTGGCCGCTTCGCAGCAACGACATACCCAGATTTCTCCGAAGCGCCGGTTGGGCATACCCCGCCGCAAGAGCTTCCCGATAAAATTGCACGCTGGAAACGATATCTCGTGGATTACCTCGTAGCCGATAAAGCTCGCCGCGCCTAAAGAGCAATTCGCCAGTCCATCCACCTTGCGAAGCCAGTTGCTGGAGGAGGTATTCCGTTCCGCCGAAATCGTTGAGCTTGATCTGAGCGTCGAGCCAACCAGGGAGGTGGCTCGCCACTGCAGTGCGTAAACTTTCAATACGGGCATCTCGACCAGAATCGCCAATCTTCTTTGACTCTTCTGCCAGATATTCTGCGCGCCGGAGGTCCGTCGGGTGGGTGTCAAAGAAACCCGCATTATAACGTTGTTTTGGTTTCCGACCATGGCCGATTGCGGTAGCATCGCTTTCCGCCATGATGTGCCGCCATAGCTGTGAAGCAGCTACAGTCGGGTAGTTTGCAGCGGCCAGGTACTGAAATCCCAGGCGGTCTGCCGCTTCCTCCTGCTCTCGGCTGAACTGAAATGTGGAGCCTAACAGCGATTCCTGTAAGCCACTGGTGTTGGTATTCACCAACACGCCAAGTACAGCAACCCACGCAGCAAAATCGCTTGCTCGTCGCTGCTGTTTATATCCCTTCAAAGAATGGCGCAGTTCGAAGTGGGCGAATTCGTGTGCCAGGATGGCAGCCAGCTCCGCCTCATTTTGCACCCTTAAGAGCGTCCCTGACCAAACGACCATCGTCCCATTGGGAGCCATGTTCGCGTTGAATGCGGGCACATCGAAAACATAGATTCGGACGCCTCTGCAGCGTTCTTGACCGACGGTGCGGCAAAGTACGTCCTTGAGATAGCGGTTCAGCGCTTCGTCGCGAACGGTGAGTTTCGAATCACCCAGGCGGCGCTCCCTCTCATCCGCCTCCATCCAAATACCACGTTCATCGACGGTTGAAGGCTCATAGCCCACAGTAAATGGCGGAAGAGCGGCATTGGCCGGGGAACTTGGAGCACCGACCCCTCCAGCAGCAGCCCCGAGCAACCCTGCTATAAGAAGAGAGAACATGTCAGTTCACTACTGCTAGCTGGTCGGGCGCACGGCCTGGAAAACCTTCCAAGAGCTGTCGCACCCTCTTAACTGCACCATCCGGTGTCCGAACATCACCACCCATTTGGCGGTCGGCGTTCAGCCAAACGAGTTCACCCGTTTTTAGATCGATCAAGCCGGCATATCCGATATGGACACCAGACGTAACGCTGACTCCCCCCATAGCCGCAAAGAGTTGCAGCACCTTTCTGCCTGTAGACCCGTAATCATCACGAGTATTGATGAAGAGCGCATAATCAGCGTTTTTCAACGATTGCAGTTGGTTCAGGCCAGGCCCCACCCCCCATTCAAACTCTTTCGAGCGCTTCTTGGTGGGAAGCCGATTGCCGGGGAAAAACTGGTATTCAATGACCGAGTCGGCCACCGCGCTAAACAAATTTCCATATTGGCTCGTAATCGGCCCTTCGCCGGAAAGCCCCTCGTCGTAGCCAACAACTTCATTTCCCAGCTTGGTTTGAGCGTCAGCCAGAGCTTTGCCGATATACTCTTTTGCCAGAGCAGTCCAATCAGCGTTCGGCTCGCTCATGCCGCCAGTGGATTGGGAGCCGACGCGGATGGTGGGGCGCATTAGAATGATGCGCGCTGTCCCTGGCTTCAATGTGAAACCTGTCTTTGCGCCGGTTTTTTCCTGCGCCGTTGCAGGAGCATTTGAAAATGCCAGTACGACGATCGCAGCGCAAACGACGCCAATGAATTTAGCCCCCAAAAGCCTCTCCCCCGAGTTAGACTTAATAAAGGGCGGTATATGTAGAGATCGATTGAAAATCAATCTCGGTGATCATGAGTTTTATAGGCAACAGGGTGTCGATTTTGTTCCATTTTGGAGTAAATTGATAAGTGCTTCATCTGCGTCCACGTTGAGCATTGTGACGCTGCGGTGACGCAAAGCTATTAAGCCCACTTGAAACATCGATGCTTTATACTCAAGCGCATGAAGCCACGGGCGATCCTCCTCCTCGGCGTGATTACAGAAGTTGCGATCGCGCATCGGAGTGGCCTTGACAAGAATCGATCCCACACGACCCAGGGATCATCATTGCCGCGCCTCCGGCACGCGTCAAACGCCTGGCCCCGCTCCAAGCTATATCGGATCAGCCCTTCCATTTCGAAATTGCGCCACCGCTCGTGCAGCGAGTGCAGCTCCGGCGAAATTGGGCATCCAGGCTACGAACCACAGCTTGATCGGGATGGCGAGCCCGTCCCCGCTTGTGCAGCTTGGTTGGGGTGGGGCAGGATCATTCGGTCGCCTTGGGCACGCCCGCGATTTCCACCATCACCTCGTTGCTGCGCAGTGGCCCGGGCATGATCGGGGAATCGTAAAAAGCATGTTCGATCGGGCCTGCAGCGACCGTTCCCCTCTCCGCAAGCCGCGACAGCAATTCCTCTTCCTTGGTCTTGAGCAGGCGATCGTCGGCGCGCCCGCCGAAGCGGAGCACGGCAACGGTGCGCGAAGGGATCTCGGCGATGGCGACGCCCCGCCCGGGCTTGGGCAGATCCTCCCGCTTGAGCGTCCGGGGCATGATGAAGCGGATCAGCCAATCCTTGGCGGCCGGGACGGCGAACACCGGCGCCGTCATCGCGATTTCGTCGCCTTCGCGCGATTCCGCGAAGATATAATCGGCCAGCAGCCCGAAGCCGTTGCCTAGCGCCCGATCGCGCGATCCGTGCTGTCGCGTCTCGGCGACGATCAGCGCGGGATAGCGGCGAATCTCGAACGACCCCTCATTCTCCAGCGTCTCATGATCGGGGGTTTCCACCGATTTCTCGCGAAAATACATCCAGGCCGCGCCCGCAGCGGCAATGCCGGCCACGCCCGCGAGGATCTTACCAAGCCCAATTCCGCCCGAGTTCCGTCCACCAATCTTGTCCAACGTCCTGTTAACCTTCCGTAACGAGCAGCAAGAAATGCATGGCCAACTTGGCTAATCGATCATTTACTACGGATGCACGGCTTTTTTTATCAGCAGGATGCGAAGAGGCACCTCTCGGTTTTCTCGATTGGACTCCATGCGCCGCACCCGCATCTCCCCCGAAGCGCAATCCAGACCGTCTGAGGTCAAGAGTCCGCGCATTGGCGACGTCGCGCTGCTTGAAGTCAAGCATGCCGCCAACGATCATGACGAATCTCTTGTTTCCGAGCAGCTTCGGCAGCTTACGCGCACGGCGCCGATCCTGCTGGCCGCGCATCTGATCGGCGGCCTCGGGCTACTGTTCATGATATATCGCTCGGGCGACATGTGGTTCACGCTGCTCGGCACGGGGCTGGTTTCGCTCACCTTGTTCCTGGATGCGGTATTCAGCAGCATCGCGCACCTGAAGGTGCTGCGCGACAAGCCGCCTTATATCGCCGCGCGGATCGCCACCGCTTACGGGCTGCTGGTGGGCATGAGCTGGAGCGCGCTGCTTCTGATTGGCATTCCAAGTCAGGATGCCGGCCAACAGGCGGTCGTCGGCATCGCCTTCGCCGGCACCGGAACGGTAGCGGCCCTGGTGATGGCTGCGGTGCCGATCGTGCTGATCGTGCACTGGGTGATCCTGATCTGCGCGCTGGCTTTCAGTTTCGGAAGCTCGGCCGTCGCGCTTACCCTGTCCGGCATCTGCTTTTGCGTCGCCGCGGTGGCGATCAGCCAGGCGCGGCGCCGCCTAATCGCCTCGCGCTACCGCCACGAAAAGGACAAGGAGGGGCGCACCGCACGCCAGCTGCTCGCCGAATTCGAACATGGTGGCAAGGCTTGGCTGTGGGAAACGGACATTGACGGTCGTCTCACCTACATCTCGAAACAGATGGCCACTTCGCTCACCGGCGAGCCGGATTCGCTGCTCGGCACGCTGCTGACGGACCTGATCCTGCCCGACGATGGGGGGGAAATGGATTCCGCGAGCGGCGAGCGCACGCTTGGCTTTCATTTGTCCACGCGCCTTCCGTTCGCGGACCTGATCGTCCGCGCGAAGGCCCCCGGCGCGGCACGCTGGTGGTCGCTTACGGGGCGGCCGGCGTTCGATGATTTCCAGCGCTTCACCGGCTTTCGCGGCGTCGGCGCGGATCTGACCGAGATGCGGAAATCCGAAGCCGAGATCAATCGCCTTGCCCGCTATGACGCACTTACCGGCCTGCCCAACCGCGTCGTCATGCGGCAGACGCTCGATCAGGCGGTACGCAAGGACGCGAACAAGCCGGATCATTGCGCCCTGTTTCTGCTCGATCTCGATCGGTTCAAGAATGTCAACGACACGCTCGGCCACCCCGTCGGCGACGCGCTGCTGCGCCAGGTAGCGGAGCGGCTGTTGCGCGAGGTAGGCGAGCGCGGGCGCGTCGGCCGCCTCGGAGGGGACGAGTTCAACGTCGTGCTGCCGGGCCTGATCGACCGAACCGAGCTGAGCAACCTAGCCGACCGAATCATCTCAGCGCTTTCGCAGCCCTATGTGATCGAAGGGTCGACAATCTCGATCGGCGCGTCAGTCGGCATCGCGATTGCGCCGAGGGACGGCGATTGCGCCGACTCGCTGGTCCGCAACGCCGATCTTGCGCTCTATGCGGCCAAGGCTGCGGGCAAGGGCGTCCATCGCTTCTACGAAAACGCGATGCATGCTGATGCGAAGGATCGCCGCCTGCTTGAAACCGACTTGCGCAATGTGCTGCGCGATAATGGCCTGATGCTGGTCTATCAGCCCGTTGTGAGCGCCAAGACCGAACAGATCGTCGGCTTCGAGGCGCTGATCCGCTGGCATCACCCGACGCGCGGTCCGATCTCGCCATCGGTCTTCATCCCGCTCGCTGAGGAAATCGGCCTTATTCCCGCGATCGGCGAATGGGTGATCCGCACGGCCTGCAAGGAAGCCGCGCAATGGCCAGACCCGATCCGCATCGCAGTCAATCTCTCGCCGCTTCAATTTGCCAATCCGTCGCTTCCCGCCGTGGTCATGAGTGCGCTGGCCGCAGCCGAGCTTCAGCCGGAGCGGCTTGAACTTGAGATCACCGAGGGCGTTTTCCTCAACGATTCGACCGCGACTGACGAGATGTTCCAGCGGCTTGCCGGCATTGGCGTGCGGCTCGCGCTCGACGATTTCGGCACGGGCTACTCCTCGCTCGGCTATCTCAAGAAGGCGCCCTTCAACAAGATCAAGATCGACCAGAGCTTCGTGCGCGGCGCCGCCATTCCGGGCAACCGCAACGCCGCCATCATCAAGGCGATCGTCGCGCTGGCCGAGAGCCTGGAAATGGAAACCACAGCCGAGGGCGCGGAAAATCATGACGAGGTTGCGCTGATCCGCTCGCTCGGCTGCTCCCACATCCAGGGCTATATTTTCGGTAAGCCGATCCCCGCCGAGGATGCACGGCACTTGCTGATCCGCGGCCTCAAGGTCGAGCCTAAGGGGTACGGCGTCAGCCGCGAGCCTCGTCTCGCCATCCTGCGTTCCGCCGTGCTGCATGTCGGCGACCAGAAGTTCAACGTACGCGTCCGCAATGTCTCGCCCGGCGGGATGATGGCTGAAACGCCGCGCAACGTTGCCGATCACAGTCGCGTCGAAATCGAATTCGGCGAAGGTCAGCGGTTCGCGGGTGAGGTTCACTGGACCCAGCAGGGCCGTGTCGGCGTCAAGTTCGACCGGCCGTTCAGCCTCGAGCAGCTTGCAGCACCACGGCCGAACATCACCAAGCCCGTGCGCGCCAGCAATCAGCCGGTCAAGCCGACGCGGCGGACGGGAAGCCGAACTCACTAGCGCCCTGGTGTCAGCCGTCTACCGGCACTTCACCTTGTCGTCGCTGCGATCAATATGGTGGCCAAGCAAAGCGCCGCCGAGGCTTTCTCCTCAACTGCCGGCATGGTGAATGTTTCCGTTCGGAGGAATGGTCGAACTTTCACGGCCGCTTTCCTACATTGGCCGCATGAGGCTGGTTGAGCGGAAACCCCACGATCGCGTCTGGGCTGTGATGGGCGCGACCTTGCTTCATGTCCTTTTGGGCTATGCCTTGATCGCCGGCCTTACCGTTCGGATGCCCCTGCGCGTCGCCGACGAACTCAAGATATTCAACATCACGCCGCCACCCCCACCGCCGCCGATGCCGAAAGAGACAGCGCAGCGGCCGAAGAGCCGGAAGCATGAAGGAAAGGCTGCGCCCCCTAATCTGAAATCTAAGGCAACGCCGGTGGTCGCGCCGACGCCGACCATCCGCCTTCCCCCGCCACCCACGATTATCGCCGCGCCCAAAGCCTGGACCGGCAATGATGCGTCGCTCGGCGCGGCACAACGCCCGGGCCCGGGCACCGGCGCGGGCGGTGTTGGCAACGGCACGGGCAGCGGCGATTCCGGCTATGGCGAGGGAGATGGCGGAGGCACGCCGCCGCGACAGATTGCGGGCAAAATCCGGGATTCCGATTATCCGATATGGGCCAAAGAACAGCGCATTGGCGGCACGGTATCGGTCGCATTCCGAGTTCAGACCGACGGCAGCGTCACCAACTGTTCCGTCACCCGCTCAAGCGGAAGCGCCCGATTGGACAGCTATACCTGCAGCCTGATCGAGCAGCGCTTCCATTACCGGCCTTCCCGTGACGAGCGGGGCCGGCCAGTGCCATGCACGGTGGTCGAAGATCATAGCTGGATCATGCAGGACGATCCGGATCCACCGCAGGACCGTTAGTCAGGCCGCGAGCGCTTGGTCGCGCAGCTCCGTGAGATTGCCGATGATGACCCGATCATCCTTGAGCGCATCATCCTGTAATGCTGCCACAAACTCCCGATGACGGGGATGGGTGGGCAGATGGATTGCACGTTCGGCGAACTCGCTTTCGCTGAACGTACCCCAATTGACCAGACGGTGCAGGTAGACCGTGTCACAATGGAAGCGCTTCCCCAGTTCGACGAAGCCGACCATTTCTTCAAAATTATTGGCTTGCACGACCATATTGATGCTGAGCCATTTGAGCGGGCCATTCACGCGCAGACCGCCAATGAATTCGAGATTGCGGAGCAGTCGCTCGAATTCCCCGCCGCGCCGGTTGATCGCATAGGTTTCCGGCCGCGCGGCATCGATCGAGATATCGGCCGATGTGATCAGTTCGCGAATCTCGGCAGGAATGAGGTTCCAGGTCCGTTCGGTCCAAAGCTGGCCGTTCGAGTGGAGGTGGATTTGCTGCATGTTCGGCATGTCCGAACGGCGCATGCTGTGCAGCCACTCGCGGAAAAAAGGGCTCCCGAACGGATCGCCCGAGCCGGTGATATAGAGCCGGGTCGCGTCCTCGAGCGCTGTGTCATTGATCTTGCGCTGGATATCGAGGATTTCGGCGCCGCGCGCATGTTCCATGATGACGCTCGTCCTGCAGCTTGGGCAGGACAGATTGCAGGATCTGTCATAGGAGCAGTTGATCTCGCGCGGGCCGTAGGGGAGCTTGGCGAGCTTGTAACGCAGCGCGTGAAGCAGGTCCGGATCGGTAACGTCCTTGATTCGCTGCACCGGCCCGGAAATCTCCTGAAGATGCGGGCAATTGTGTGCGTTGCAATATTTCAGCGAGCCATTGAGCATGCTCTTGCGCAAATCCTGCGCCGCCTTGCCGTTCCACACCTCATCCACCGACTGGCGCGCGAGATTGCCCATCGGCTTGGGTAGCCAATTCGGACAGCAGGCGAACACCTCGCCCTCCTCCTTCCCGCGCGAGACCTCGAACCATTTGAACGGGCGCGAGCAGAAGAGCTGATCGCCGGGATAGCGATCAAGTACCTCCTGACGAAGGTCCTTGCCGGACTTGCCGGTCAATCGGTCGAAAGCCGTCCTGATTTCCTGAAACAAAGCATGCTCCGTACACAACAAAGCCAATTGCTGGGCACCCTATAGCATAATCGTGCTAAACTTATGAACGTTATCGCGGCACCACCCGTCCGATGCGTTTTTCTCAACCCGCCCGGCGCTTGGTCCGCCAGTTCTTGACCGCATCCATCGTCCCGGAGACATGCCCCGCCGGATTGGGCGCTGAATAAGCGAAGATAATCTTGCCGTCGGGCGCAATCACATAGGATGTGCGATTCGAACGTTCCGGCTTTTGCGGCAGGACGACATCATAAGCCTTGATCGTTGCGGCGGTCGCCGAGCCGACCGCGAATTTGTTGCGGCACTCCGAGACCGAAAATTTGTTGAGAACGTCGATCGGATCGGCGGACATTCCGATCACCGTGGCGCCCAGCTTTTTGAAATCGTCCGTGGCCTCCGCGAAATCATGCGCCTCGATCGTGCAGCCTTTGGTAAAAGCCGCAGGATAGAAATAGAGGACCACCGGACCCTTGCTGAGGGCCTGTTTGAGCGAGAACGGCATGGCCTTGCCCGCCAGGCTGACCTGGGTTTGGAAGTCTGGTGCGCTGGTACCGACCGGGAGGGCCGCAGGCGCGGCAACCGCGAGCGAGAGCGCAACAAGACCGCTGATGCCGGCATATTTCATAATGTCGCTTCCTTCTGCCCTTCGCCCGCCCCTCCGGAGGTTTTAGCTTAACCGCGCGGAGCTTCAACTACCTGTTCGCCCAAGCCGCCATTTCTGCTCAGCGGGAGGCTATACTTCAAATCGCCCAGATGAGTGCGAGCCGCTCGTCGACAGCAATGCCAGTGCTGAGAAAGAGGTTGCCGGCGCGGCCATACTTCTTCAAGCCTGTTCTACCCTAACAGCTGGTGGATGCTGTTTCACCTGCCGATGCGGTGAGAGTATAGGAGCCTCGATAACCGCACCGGTTCGCGATTCGGGGGAGGCTTCATGATTACCTGTATCCGCGAGGTCCGGCGTGCCAAGGGGCTAACGCTGCAGGACGTTGCCAATCGCTGCAACCCGAAGACGACGCCGCAGACAATCGGACGGTTGGAAACCGGCACGCGAACGGTGTCGGTGAGTTGGCTCAATCGGATTGCCCAAGCACTTGAAGTCGATGCGGCCAATCTTGTGCGCCTGCCTGAACGCCCGGATCTCCCCGTTGCCGCGATTTTGAACGCGGGCGAAGTCAACGCGCCGCGCCGGGCGGCAGTCGTAGTCCCGGCGGAGGCCAGGCCCGAACTGGTTGCCGTTCTCGTCGACGGTGGCATCGGCGACTATCGTACGCGCGACGAGATCTGGTGCGAGCGCCTGCCCCCGGCCAGCTTCGGGACCGCGCTCAACCGCGATGTTCTTGTTCCGCGACCGGCGGGACGGTTTCTGTTCGGGCGCATGATCGGACGAGAGGCAGGCAAGTTGCTGATCCTTCCGCTCGGGGCCGGATCGCGCCAGCAGATCGTTGCCGACCCACCATGGATTGCGGTCGCCATAAAGCTCATTCGACCGCTGTGACCGTTACGCGACGAGTGCTCAGTCGTTTCCGATTTCGACCAACTCACATCGATGTTCGATAAACATCGTTACAACGGCTGCCGACGCTGGTCCGGCGGGTTATAGTCGGTCATGGAGTTTGAAAAAGAAGGGCACGGCGCGCAGATTGCGCTTCCGCGGCCCGTGCTGATGTCGATCGTCGGATTCTGGCTGTTCTATTTCGCGATCGTGACTTTGCGTGCGCTCGTCTTGTGGCCGGGCGACCAGATCGAAATGCTGTGGCGTCGCGCCGCTGTGGCGCTGGCGAGCATGGCGGTGACCTGGATCTTCTATCGGCTGCTGCGGCCCTGGCAGAATCGCGGCCTGCGGCAGGCGGCGCTGGCGGCGGCGTTGCTCGCGGTCCCCGCGGCGATCATTTATTCCACAGCGAACTGGTACGCCTTCAACGACATCGATGAGAAGCATAAGAAGGAGCAGAAGCTCACCAAGGTGGTGGTCCGGTCGGCGCCGCGTCCACCCACGCCGCCAATCATTCCGGGGGCAGGATCGCAGACGGTTCCGGAAGCACCGACTGCCCCCGAACCGCCGCAGGTAACGATGATCCAGGTGGGCTCACCCCATTCCGACGATGAGCAGATGACGCCCATCCAGGCGATCGCTGACAACTCAGCCAATGGCTATTTTTTCTTCATCGCCTGGGCCGCGCTTTACCTCGCGTTGTGCTACGCGGCCGAGGCGCAAATGCTCGAGCGCCGCACGGCCCAGCTTCGCGGAGCGGCGCAGGCGGCCGAACTGCGTGCGCTCCGCTATCAGGTGAATCCGCATTTCCTGTTCAACACGCTGAATTCCCTGTCGTCGCTCGTGATGACCGGCAAGCGGGAAGAAGCCGAACGGATGATCCTCAACCTTTCAAACTTTTTTCGTACCAGTCTGAGCGGGGATCCCACCGAGGACGTGCCGCTCTCCGCCGAAATCCAGCTGCAGCGCCTGTATCTCGACATCGAGGGTGTCCGCTTTCCTGATCGCCTGCTGGTCAAGGTCGACCTGCCCGAGACGCTGCGCAACGCATGCGTGCCGGGGTTGCTCCTGCAGCCGCTGGTCGAGAATGCCGTTAAATATGGCGTCGCACCTAGCCGTCAGCCCGTCACGATCCGGCTCTCGGCGCTTGAGGATTCCGGGGGCCTTGTGCTGACGGTGGAAAATGACGGCGAAGCAGGCGGCCTTCGCACCGAGGAGCACGGCACCGGCGTGGGGCTCGCCAATGTCCGCGACCGGCTTGCCGCGCGCTTCGGCGATCGCGCCAGCTGTCGATGGGGGCCGCTGCCCGGTGGTGGCTTCAGGGTGACGCTGACCATGCCGATGATCCATGCCTGCTGAGCGCGCACTCCGAACGCTGATTGTGGACGACGAACCGCTTGCGGTCGAGCGGCTGCAGATTCTCTGCGCAGGCATGGAGGATGTTACCCTGCTCGGCACCGCCAATGACGGCGAAGCGGCGCTACGGCTGGTAGCAGCGCTGTCGCCGGATCTGCTGCTGCTAGACATTGCAATGCCGGGGCTGACGGGGATCGAGGTCGCGTCCGCGCTGGAGCAGCTCGACAAGCGCCCCGCGGTGATCTTCTGCACCGCCTTTGATCAGTTCGCCGTGGCGGCTTTCGATGTCGCGGCGGTTGATTACCTGCTCAAGCCCGTCAATCCCGAACGGCTCGCGAAAGCGATCGCCCGCGTTCAACAAAAATACCAGCAACGCTCCGAGCCGAAGGCTGGTTGGACAAGCGAATTCTGGATTCCGCATCGCGCGGAAATGATCCGCGTCGCCGCAACCGAAATCGATCGCATCGAGGCCGAGCGCGATTATATGCGGCTATGGATCGGCCAGCGCAGCTATCTCCTGCACCAGACCATCAGCGAGCTGGAACGGCGGCTCGATCCGGAGCAGTTCATCCGCCTCCACCGCTCGACCATCGTCCGCCGCGACTTCATCGCGAAGCTCCGTCACGACGGCCTCGGCGTATGGCAGGCCGTGCTCCAGGACAGCAGTGAAGTCCGGATCGGGCGGACCTACCTAGCGGGAGCGAAGCTGTTGACCGGGCGATAAAAACGCCCCCGGGGTAAGGGAGCCCCGGAGGCGCATCACCAGCGGTTGCCAGCGAATACAAGATGTTAGCGGGCGCGCACCTTGAGCGATGAGCCCGCGCTCGCATAGCCCTCGCCACGCTGTGCGGCGGCGACTGCCAGCTCGACCTCCTGGTTGGCGTTGCCCATCGCATAGCTGCGGCACTCGCGAACCGCGTTCACGCGGTTCAGGTCGCGCACGTCATAGGTACCGCAGGCCTCGTCGGCGGCACGGCTGATGCGGCGGTAAAGGGTCTTCAGCCCTGCATCGGTCTTGAGATCAAGATCGCCGAAATGCACTGCGACGCTATTGCCAGCCTCGATCGTACCGGCGGCGGCCGGCGCGCCCGAAGCGGCCAGCATCGCTCCGGTCGCCAATAGAGCATGCGCAAGAATAAGGTGGCGCTTCATGACTTTCCTCCATGCAAATAGATAATGCTATTCAGTCGCAGTCGATTTCGGAGCGGCGTTGAGCCGTTATATTTCACGAGCCTTAAAGCCGTCGCGCCTGCTTCGACCGGCGTTCATTTTCCTTCCATGGACGATGGATGGGGCGGACCAACGGCATAGTGGGTTCGACAAACGGCATAGGCGGCGTGTAATTGGCTTGGGCTTTTCGGAGGGATGATGATCACGCGCACCTATTTGCGGCCCACGGGTTTCGTGGATGCCCCCTTCGGTTATGACGGGCAGGTGCTTCGGCTGGCGGGCGGGCTGATCTGGTTTTCCGCCGTCGAATTGATCCGCGTGGAGCATGGCAGGCGCGTTTCCCAGCAGCTTCTGCCAGTCGGCGATCTGGATGCGGTGCTGGACGATCGCGGACGAGCCGTGCTGGCCCGGATCATCGCGCCTCGCCCTCCCCTCCGGCTCGGCGAACGCACGATCCGCTTCGATCAGCCGCAGGTGATGGCGATCCTCAATGTCACCCCCGACAGCTTCTCAGACGGCGGCAAACATGTCGGCGATCCCGAAGGGGCTGCCGCCGCGGGCGTGGCCATGGCGGCCGCCGGCGCCGCCATCATCGATGTCGGCGGCGAATCCACCCGCCCCGGCGCGGCCGCCATTTGGGAAGGGGACGAAGTCGGACGCGTGGAGCCCGTGATCGAAAGGCTTGCACGAGCCGGCGTGGCGGTCTCGATCGACACCCGCAAGTCCGCGGTCATGACCGCGGCGCTTGGCGCAGGGGCCGCGCTGGTCAATGACGTCTCGGCTTTGACCTTCGATGAAGAGGCGATGGGCGTCGTTGCCCGATCCGGCTGTCCGGTGGTGCTCATGCACCATCAGGGCACGCCTGAAACCATGCAGAAGGACCCGCGCTACGGCGACGTGCTGATCGAGGTTTATGATTGGCTGGAGACGCGCATCGCAGCTGCGGAAGCGGCCGGCGTCCCGCGTGACCGCATGCTGATCGATCCCGGCATCGGCTTCGGGAAAACAATGGCGCACAGCCTTGCCCTGCTCAACGGGCTTTCCCTCTTCCACGGGCTGGGCTGCCCGATCGTGCTCGGCGCAAGCCGGAAGCGGATTATCGGCGCGCTCGACAATGAAGCGCCCTCCTCCCGCAGACTCGGTGGTTCAGTCGCCTTAGCGCTCAAGGGTGCTGAGCAGGGTGTGCAGCTGCTGCGCGTGCATGATGTCGCCGAAACGGTGCAGGCGCTCAAGGTCTGGCGCGGGTTACGTGACGAAGCGCTGACCCCGCGAAATTAAGCGCGTAGGAGTGGCAGGATCAGGCGACGTCGCTGATGCCGAGTTCCGCGAGTTTCCGGTAGAGCGTGGAGCGGCCGATGCCGAGGCGGCGGGCGACCTCGCTCATGCGGCCGCGATAATGGCCGATGGCAAGCCGGATGACGTCCGCTTCGATCTCGCTCAACGCGCGCAGATGGCCATTTGGTTCGAAAAGTGTGATGCCGCCAGCCGCAATGCTCGGCGCCGTCCCCAATGAGCGCGGCGTTGCCGCCTGATGCGATGCCTCCACGGCGACATGCGGGAAATCCGCCGGCGTCAGCGTATCGCCTTCGGAGAGAATTGCAGCCCGGAACAAGGCATTGTGGAGCTGGCGCACATTGCCCGGCCACGCGAAACTCGACAAGAGCTGGATCGCCTCATCAGTGATGCTGATGCGGCGCATGCCCGGCTGCTGCCCTATCCGCAAAAGCAGGTGGCGCGCCAGCGCCGGAATGTCACCCACGCGCCTGCGCAGCGGCGGGATGAGGACAGGCACGACGTTGAGCCGGTAATAGAGATCTTCGCGAAAACGCCCCTCCGAAATATCGTCGGCGAGGTTACGATTGGTGGCGGCGATCACCCGCACGTCGATATGCTGAACATTGCGGCTACCGAGCGGCTGGATCTCGCCCGACTGCAGCACACGCAGCAGTTTCACTTGCGCATCGAGCGGCAGCTCGCCGACTTCGTCGAGGAAAATGGTGCTGCCCTCGGCATGAGCGAAGCGGCCGATCTGGCGCTCGAATGCACCGGTGAAGGCGCCCTTCTCATGGCCGAACAGTTCGGATTCGACGAGGTTGGTCGGGATCGCACCGCAGTTGACAACGAACATCGGGCGCTTGCCGCGCGGCGACGCCGCATGGATCGCCTGCGCGATCACTTCCTTGCCGGATCCGCTTTCGCCCTCGATCAGAACGGGCACGCGCGCGCGCGCAGCCTTGGCGGCGATAGCCAGCGCAGCGCGAAATTCCGGCGCCGAACCGACAATTTCGTCGAACGCGAGCGAATAGGCGATCTTTTCGCTGAGCGGCCTCAGCTCTCCCTTGCGATTGCTGCTATCGCGTAGCGTCTCCAGCGCGGCCAGCAGCCGGTCCGGCGCAATCGGCTTGATCAGGAAATCGGTCGCGCCGGCGCGCATGGCCTTCACGGCATGCTCCGTGGAATCCTGCGCAGTTAGAATCATCAGCGGCAGTTGCGCGAAGCTGGCGCGCAGCTCGCGCACCATGGTCGCGCCGCTATCGTCCGCCGCCCATTGATCGATCAACG
>Ga0068862_100001372_pt1 | contig 22641 bp, 19 predicted proteins | sample KBSSwiS52_FD_66598 | JGI IMG/M metagenome (GOLD analysis project Ga0068862, IMG submission 66598) | Switchgrass rhizosphere microbial communities from Kellogg Biological Station, Michigan, USA - KBS Switchgrass S5-2 | ecosystem: Host-associated > Plants > Roots > Rhizosphere > Soil ... | reverse complement strand
AGGCCGTCGATTGCGCACTGAACGCCGCGCCGGATGCGATGTCCTCGTGCTTCGTGTTTGCGTTCACGGACAAGGGCAAAGGCGACCTCCGCGCCGACTTCGTCACCGGCAAAACGCAAACCGCGCATCCCTGGCTTGAACCGCTCGTGCGTAGCTTCGCGCAAGACGTGGAGCGCGTGCGCCATCGCCTGCGCGCTATCGAGCGCGCGGAAGACGCGGTGTGCGCGTTGGCGCTCGCGCTGAAACTGGACCAAGCCTACGGCGACGCCAAGACGCGCGCGGGCGCTCTCGATTTCGACGATCTGATCGAACATGCCCAAGCGCTGCTGCAGCAATCCGAAGCCGCGCCCTGGGTGCTCTACAAGCTCGACGGCGGGCTCGATCACATCCTGATCGACGAGGGCCAGGACACCAGCCCCGCCCAGTGGGACTTGATCAAGCCGCTGCAGAACGAGTTTTTCGCCGGCCTTGGCGCGCGCGAGAAGCCGCGCACCGTGTTCTCCGTCGGCGATCCGAAGCAGAGCATTTACGGCTTCCAAGGCGCCGATCCCGAACGCTTCCTCGAAGAGGCGCAGGGCCTCGCACAACGCGCTGACGAAACCGGCAAACTGTTCCGCGCGCCGGAGTTGCGCACATCGTTCCGCTCCGCGCCCGAAATCCTGCGCGCCGTTGATGCGACGATGAAGAACAAGCCGCTGACCGCCGGGCCGGGCGGCAGCGATATCGTCGAACATCTCGCCAAGCGCGCGAACGAAAGCGGCGTCGTCGAAGTGTGGCCGTGGACGCCGCGCCCGATCGTGGCCGACGCCAAACCGTGGGACGCGCCCGTCGACATCGAAACCGGCGTCACCGCGCCCGCGAAACTCGCCGCCGAACTCGCGAAGCGCGTGAAGGCGATGATCGAAGCGCGCGAGGCAGTCTGGGACGAGGACAAGGAAACCCGCACACCATTTCAGCGACCCATGCGCGCCGGTGACGTGCTCGCACTCGTGCGCACCCGCGGCGCCATGTTCCGCGAGCTCATCAAGGCGTTCAAGCGCGCGGGACTTCCCGTCGCCGGCGCCGATCGCATGGTGTTGCGCGACGAACTCGCGGTCGAAGATTGCCTTGCGCTCATGCGCGTCGCGCTCGATCCCGCTGATGACCTCTCGCTCGCGTGCGTGCTGAAGGGCCCTTGGTGCGGGCTCATTGACGACGACAACGACCTGTTCCCGTTGGCGCATGGCCGCGACAAGGGCATCACGCTGATGCAGCGCCTGATGGCGAGCAAGGACAAGCGCTACGCCGCGGCAAAGGTGTTCGTCAGCGATCTCACCGCACGCGACGGCGCCGATCCGTTTGCGTTTCTGAGCTGGGCGATGGAGACGCCGCACGGCGGCGGGCCGACTGGTTGGATGCGCGTGTTCGCGCGGCTTGGGCCGGAGACACGCGATCCGCTGCAGGAGCTGTTGCAGCGCGCGCTGAAAGCGCCGCATCACGTCGCGCCGACATTGCAGCGTTTCCTCTATGACGTGGAAGTGGACGTCGGGCAGGTAAAGCGCGAGCTAGAAGCCGAAACCGGCGCGGTGCGGATTATGACGGTGCATGGCGCCAAGGGTCTCGAAGCGCCGGTCGTGCTGCTGCCGGATTCGACCGGCGCCGTGGATGATGCGCCGGACAACGGACTCATTTTCGATGGCGACCACGGGCCCTTCGTCTCGTTCCGCAAGAGCGATGACGACGCTGCGGTCACGAATGCGCGCGCTGAGCACGAAGCACGCGTACTGCGCGAGCATTGGCGCTTGCTCTACGTTGCGATGACGCGCGCGAAGGATCGCCTGATCGTGTGCGGGCCGCAGTTCGGCACGTCGCGCGCGGGCGAAGCAGAGGAGAGCTGGCGGCTCGCCGTGTACGAGGCGCTTGAAGGCCTCGGCGCCGCGAAGATCGAGAGGGCGTACGGCAAAGGCCTGCGGCTTGGCCAACCAAGCATCGCCGCGTCGCGGGAGCCGGTTGCTGCGGAAGCTTCAGCGCCATTGCCGGCGTGGACACGCGCGCTCGCCGTCGGCGCCGTGACACGCGAACTCGCTGCGCCATCACGCTTGAAACGAATTGATCCAGCGCTGTTCTCGCCGCGCGGCGATGGCATGAAGCGCTTCCGCCGTGGGCGGATCATTCATGGCCTGCTTGAGCGCTTGCCCGATGTCGCGCCGGAGCGCCGTGCGGAAGCGGCGCGCGCCTGGTTGCAGCGCCAAGGCGCAGACGACGCGGAGATAGAAGCTCATGCGCGCGAAGCGATTGTTGTGATCGACGATCCGCGCTTTGCCGCGGTGTTCGGACCGCAGAGCCGCGCGGAAGCGCCGATCGTCGGCAACGTCGGCGGCAAAGCGGTGAGTGGCATTGTCGATCGCCTCGCTGTCGATGACGATCACGTCATCGTGCTCGATTTCAAAACTGATCGGCCTGCGCCGTCGGACCCCGCTTTGGCGCCCGATCCCTACGTGCAGCAACTCGCACTTTACCGCGCTGTGCTGCGTCAAATTTTTCCGCAGAAGCGCGTAACCTGCGCCCTGCTGTGGACGGAGAAACCTCTCCTTATGGAAGTGCCGGAAACGAGGCTCGATGCGGCCCTGGACCTGTTCCAGCGAGGTTGAAACGTTAACCGGCGCGTCCTACATCCGAGCAACGATTCCGCTGTTGAGCAGGAGCATTTTTCGTGGCCACCACCAAAGTTTCCGACGATAGTTTCGAAGCCGACGTGCTGAAGTCTGGTCGTCCCGTGGTCGTCGATTTCTGGGCGGAATGGTGTGGCCCGTGCAAGCAGATCGGCCCGGCGCTCGAAGAGATCGCAACCGAGATGGGCGATCGCGTGCAAGTCGTGAAGCTTAACATTGACGAAAACCCGATGACGCCCTCTCGCTTCGGCGTGCGCGGCATCCCGACTTTGATGGTGTTCAAGGACGGCAAGGTCGCCGCGACGAAAGTCGGCGCGATGCCAAAGTCGAAGATCGTCGAGTGGCTGAACGAGAGCGTCTAACTCTCCGCCGCCAGTGCTTCGGCGGCCAGCAAGAACGATCCGCAAACGAGAACACGCGGCGCAGGCAACTGCGCCGCGTTTTGCATGGCGGCGGCGAGAGAGGGCGCAGCACGCGCGGCGACGCCCATCGCGTCAGCGATGGCGACAAGCATGCCCGGCGCAACGTGCGCTTCGCTGAGCGGCACAGCGATGATTTCATCAACCGCGCCCGCCAACGCGCCAACGAACGCATCCGCATCCTTCCGCGCCCGCATGCCGATGATGGCGATGGTGTGCACTGGCCGCTTGTCGTCCATTTTGCGCAACGCGCGGGCGAGGGCTGAGGCGCCGTCCGCATTGTGTCCGCCATCAACCCAAAGCTCGCCGCCTACCGCGCGGATCGGTGCGCTAAAAGCGCCGCGCGTCAGTGGCTGCATACGGCCCGGCCAACGCGCCGACTGAACGCCAACAGCGAACGCGTCGTCGCTGATATCCAGCACGTGCATCAGCGTTGCGCAGGCGAGGCCGGCATTGTCGATCTGGTGCGCCCCGTGGAGCGCGGGCAGCGGCAAGTCGAGCGCGCGCATTTCCGTTTGCACGACGAGACGGCCAGCGTTGACGTAGGCATCCCACTCGACGCCGAGGCGATAGAGCGGCGCATTGAGACGCTCGGCCTCAGCTTCGACGACCGTGCGCGCGGCCTCAGGCTGGCGGCCAACAAAGACCGGCACACTCCGCTTGATGATGCCAGCCTTGTGCGCAGCGATCTCGGTGATGCCGGCGCCAAGCGCGTCCTGGTGATCGAGGCTAATGGGCGTGAAGACGGTGGCGACGGGCGCCTCGATCACGTTGGTCGAATCATCACGTCCGCCCATGCCGGTTTCGAGCAAAACGAGATCGGCTGGCGTGTCGTTGAACAGCCGGAACGCGGCAGCGACTTGCGCGTCGAACTGCGTGAGGGTTGGCGCGACGGCGTGGATGCGTTCGGTAGCGGCGATCAACGCATCGTCATCCGCTTCGACGCCCGCAACCACGAAACGCTCACGCAGTGCAAACAGATGCGGTTTGGTGAAGGCGTGGACCTTGAGGCCTGCCGCCTCCGCGATCGCGCGCATGAACGCGATGGTCGAACCCTTGCCATTGGTGCCCGCAACATGAATCACCGGCGGCAGCTTGCGCTGCGGATCGTCCAAGGCGCGCAACGCCGCACGCAACTTGTCTAAATCGAAAGCTTTGCCATGGCCGAATTCGGGGCCGAACAGGCGCTCAAAGGTTTCTAGGGCGACATCCGTCATCAAGAGTCATTCCAGGATCGCGAAGCGATACCTGGAATCCAGGGCAAACGCACTGTCACTGGCCCTGGATTCCAGATCGCGCTCCGCGCGTCTGGAATGACTCAGACGCCAATTACTCCGCTGCCTTGGCGCGCGGCGGCTTGGCGGCCTTGCGCTTGGCTTTCGCCGGCGCTTCGTCCGCCTCATCGGCGGACATCTCGGTAAGCTCGAATGTCTCGCCGCTGTCGCCGGTGCGCGCAGCGTTTTTGTGCATCAGCACCGAAAGCAGCGTCGCGATCGTTGCCTTGAGCTGGCGGCGATCGACCACGACGTCGACCATGCCCTTGTCGAGCAGGTATTCCGAACGCTGGAAGCCCTCCGGCAATTTCTGGCGGATGGTTTGCTCGATCACACGAGGCCCGGCGAAACCGATCAGCGCGCCGGGCTCGGCGATGTGGATGTCGCCGAGCATGGCGTAACTCGCGGTGACGCCGCCCGTGGTGGGATCGGCGAGCACGACGATGTAGGGCAAACCCGCTTCGCGCAACATCTGGATCGCCAGCGTCGTGCGCGGCATCTGCATCAGAGAAAGAATGCCTTCCTGCATGCGCGCGCCGCCGGACGAGGTGACGACGATCATCGCGGCTTTGCGGCGGATCGCTGCTTCAGCGGCGGCAATGAAGGCCTCGCCGGCCGCCATGCCGAGCGAGCCGCCCATGAATTCGAAATCCTGCACCAGCACGACAGCGTGCGCGCCGCCGATGCGGCCGTAGCCCGCGGCCATGCAATCGTCCCGGCCGACTTTCGCGCGTGCGGCCTTCAGACGGTCGACGTACTTTTTGTCGTCCTTAAATTTCAGCGGATCGGTCGCGACTTTCGGCAGCGTGATTTTCTGCCAAGCCTGATCGTCGAACATTTGCTTGAAACGCGCGTCGGGACCGATGCGCATGTGAAAGCCCGACGGCGTCACCCAATCGGCTTGCTCGAGCTCGGCGCGATAGATCAGGTCTCCGCTCAGCGGATCCTTGATCCACAAATTGTCCGGCGTATCGCGCGCTTCCTCAGGCTTCTTTTTGGAGAGGCCGGGCCGTGCGAAATTCGACAGCCAGTTCATGCGGGAGTCCCTTCCATTGCCCGCGCAGACCGCACAGCTTCACTCAGAAGGCGGACCTTGCGCAAGACACGTTCGACCGCCTGGGCAGGCTCGCCCGCGACGATTTCATCCACAATCGCCGAGCCTACAACCACGGCGTCGGCGGTTTTCGCAATCGCACGCGCCGCTTCCGGCTCGCGCACGCCGAAGCCGACGGCAATCGGTAAAGTCGTGGCGCGCTTCAGGCGTTCCACGGCGGTGCGAATGCTGTCGGATGCGGCTTGGTTTGCGCCGGTAACCCCGGCGACAGAGACATAATACAGGAACCCGGAGGCCCCTTCGAGCACCTTGGTTAACCGGCTGCCATCCGTCGTTGGGGTGGCCAGGCGGATAATGGAGAGGCCGTGGGCGTCAAACGCGGCGCGGAGCGGGGAATCTTCCTCCGGCGGCAGGTCGACGATGATGGCGCCGTCGGCGCCTGAGGATTTCATCGCAGCGGCGAACGCCGCGTAGCCCATTTGCTCGATCGGATTGGCGTAACCCATCAGGACGAGCGGCGTGTCGGCATCGGTTTCGCGAAAGCGGCGCACGAGGTCGAGTGATTGCTTGAGTGAGCCACCGGCTTTCAACGCACGCAATGCGGCCTTCTGCACGCTCGGCCCATCCGCCATCGGATCGCTGAACGGAAAACCAAGCTCAATGACATCGGCGCCGGCGCCGGGAAGGCCCTTGAGAATCTCGAAGCACGTTTCGTGATCAGGATCGGACGCCATCACGTACGCGACGAGCGCAGAGCGCCCGTCGCGTTTGAGATCGAAGAACCGCCGATCCAGACGTGACGTCATGGAGTCTGAGGCTGAGCCACAGGCGCGGCGCAGTGTTGTTCTCGATCGAGCGCGAACCAGATGCCGGTGGTCTCGCCTTCGTCGCCGTGCGGATAGATGTTCAAGCGCTGCTCGCAACCATTTTCGGTTTCGCGCGCCGCGGCGAAGCCACCGATGATGTCGGCGGTATGGCGGAAGCCGTTCGAGCCTAGCCACGAAATGTATTCGATGCCGACTTCGTCCTCGGCCATGCCGGGGCCTGCGACGATGCAGGCCAGCTCCAGATCGCTCGCGGTGAGCGACGCAGGAAACTCGCAGTTCGACGGCACGTTCGAACCGCTGGCGACGGGGATGTCGAGTTCGCCTGGAAACAGCGTGGAGCCGTTCTCGGGGCTCGTGGAAACGCGCGTCGGCGCGTCCTTGGCGAGAGCGACAGCGGGCAGGGTGAAGGCGGCGAGGCCGCAGACGAGGATGTGTGCGAATTTCAAAGCTTGGCTCCTAGCGCATCCGCAACTGTGAACACGTCTTTGTCCCCGCGCCCACAGAGATTCATGATGATCACGCCGCCCGTGCCGATGTCCCGCGCAACATCTCCGACCCGGGCAAGCGCGTGTGATGGTTCTAGTGCAGGAAGGATGCCTTCAAGCCTGGCGCACAGTTGAAATGCAGCCAATGCCTCGTCGTCGGTCGCAGAGAGGTAGGTCGCCCGGCCTATATCAGCCAAATACGCGTGTTCCGGGCCGACGCCCGGATAGTCGAGGCCGGCGCTGATCGAGTGGCCTTCGAGGATTTGGCCGTCGTCGTTCTGCAAGAGGTAAGTACGGTTACCGTGTAGGACGCCCGGCTTACCGCCGCTGATGGCGGCGCTGTGTTCGAAGCGGTCATCGATGCCGTGGCCAGCCGCTTCGACGCCGATCAGCTTCACGTGCTCGTCGGCGATGAAGGGGTGGAACAGGCCGATGGCGTTCGAGCCGCCGCCGACGCAGGCCATCACGGCGTCAGGCAGGCGGCCTTCGCGCTCCAGGATTTGCGCGCGCGCTTCGCGGCCGATGATGCTCTGAAAGTCGCGCACCATTTCCGGGTACGGGTGCGGGCCGGCGGCGGTGCCGATGCAGTAGAACGTGTCAGCGACGTTGGTGACCCAATCGCGCAGCGCCTCGTTCATCGCATCCTTCAGCGTCGCCGCGCCGGAGGTGACGGGACGCACTTCGGCGCCGAGCAGCTTCATGCGGAACACGTTCGGTTTCTGCCGCTCGATATCCGTCGCGCCCATGAACACGATGCAGGGCAATCCAAAGCGCGCGCAGATGGTAGCTGTAGCCACGCCATGCTGGCCCGCGCCCGTTTCGGCGATGATGCGGGTTTTGCCCATGCGCAGCGCGAGCAGGATCTGGCCGAGACAATTGTTGATCTTGTGCGCGCCGGTGTGATTGAGCTCGTCGCGCTTGAAGTAGATTTTCGCAGCCCCGAAGTGCTCGGTCAGGCGCTCGGCGAAATAGAGTGGTGACGGGCGGCCCACGTAATGGGTCCAGAAGTCCGCCATCGTGGCCTGGAACTCGTTGGAGGCCTGGGCTTCGCGGTAGGCGCGCTCGAGCTCCAGCACGAGCGGCATCAGCGTCTCCGCCACGAACCGGCCGCCGTACTGGCCAAAGCGGCCCTCGGCGTCGGGTAGGTCCTGCCAGTTACGGCGCGCGTCCATTGGGAACTTTAGACTTCCACAGCCGCCAAAAATTGGGCGATCAGAGCCGGGTCCTTTACGCCGGGGGCGCTTTCGACGCCAGACGAGACGTCCACCAGGTCCGCCCCGGAGATGGCCATCGCCTCCCGGACGTTCGAGGGGTTGAGTCCGCCCGCCAAGAGCCAAGGCCGCCCAAACTGCCAGCCGGCCAGCAGACCCCAGTCGAACGCCAGCGCATTGCCGCCTGGGAGGCCCTCGGAGGGGGCCTGAGCGTCGAACAGGAACATGTCGGTCACCGGCTCGTAGGCGGCCACCGCCAGCAGGTCGTCGCGCCTGGCCACGCCCACGGCCTTGATCACCCCGCGCCGCGCAAAGCGGCGGACCTCGGCCACGCGCCGGGGTGTCTCGCCGCCGTGGAGCTGGATCCAGTCAGGCTTGGCCACGGCGGCGGCTTCCGCCAGCAGCGCGTCGTCGGCGCTGACCGTGACAAGCACGGTCTCAAGCCGGCCGTGCGCGCGGCTCGCCAAAGCCGCGAGCTTGTCCATCGGCAGATGGCGCGGGCTTTTTGGGAAGGTGACGAAGCCGCCGAAGCGCGCGCCGCCGTCAATGGCGGCGTCGAGCGCTTCGAAGCTTGTGATGCCGCAAATCTTGGCGTCAGGCATGGGGAGGAATGCCTACGCCGCTCACGGTTTTTTCAAAAGGTCGCGGATTTCGGTGAGCAGCTTGATGTCAGCTGGCGTTTCGGCAACTGGCGCAGGCTTCGCCTCCTCCTTGCGCTTCATCGCGTTCATCGCGCGGATCACCAGGAACAGCACCCACGCGACGATGACGAACTTGATCGCGGCGTTGATGAATTTGCCGTAGTTGATCGCGACTTCCGGTGTCGCGGCCGCGTAGCCAGCAGCGCCTTCCGTGCCGACCGCGGGCACGGCGTCACGCAACACCAGCTTGAGCGCGCTGAAATCGATGCCGGCGAGCAGGAGCCCGACAGGCGGCATGATGATGTCGTCGACCAGCGAGGAGACGATGGTGCCGAACGCGGCGCCGATGATCACGCCGACAGCGAGATCGACAACGCTGCCTTTCAGCGCGAATTCGCGAAATTCCTTGAGCATCGACATGGAAGCGCCTCCCGGACAGGCCGCTGCGATGGCGGTAACCGACACGATTTACCCCATAAACGCAAGGCGCGCCGCCCCATCGGACAACGCGCTCAATGTTCCAAGAGTGTCCTTCGTTACGGCGTGGCCGAACCGTTCGAGGTGCTCTCGCAAATTGGCGCGGGAACATTCGCGGGCGTGAACGGACGCGCGTTGGCCGCGTACGGACGCAACGGATCGACTTCGACGCCATCGACCCAGCGGCGCGCGCCGTGGATGGAGGAGATCGACGCCAGGCGCCAGCCTTCCGGCGTCAGACGCCAGGTGTCGGTCTGCGTCACCGCGCTGGCGACGCGGTGCTGGCCGTCGCCCAGATCGGCGTTGCGCGTTGTGGTTTGCGTCACGGTGAAGAGCGCTTCGACATCGCCGTTCATGCGCGCGCACTGCACGATTGTGCTGAGTTCAACCGGGGGTGCGCTCTGGGTGAAGAAGTCGACGAGGATTTGCGTCGTCACATCGCGGTCGAGGCGATCGCCGCCAGGCGTTTCGACATAAAAGTCCGGGGTGCGATACGCCAGGATCATCGCCGTGTCGTTTTCGGCGTAGGCTTGGGCCAGACGCTGGTAGTGGACGTTCATTGGCGCCAAGCGCCCGTCCTGTTGCGCGTCCTGTGCGGAGGCGCCCGACACGCCGATAAACAGCGCGCACGCCATGGCGGCTAGAAATCTCATGGTTGATCCGCTCCGAGTGAATCGTCGAGATGTTGATCACGTCTCAGTGTCGGCGCCAATTACAGGAACTGCGTCTGGGGAGAAGCTCGCTTCGGCGCCTATTTTTTCGTCAGGGTTCTTCTCCGCCGTTTACCTTTAGGCGAAGCTCTTTGCCGGGCTTAAAGAACGGCACCTTTTTCGCGGACACTTTCACCGCCGCGCCGGTGCGCGGATTGCGGCCGGTGCGGGCGTCGCGCTTGCGGACCGAGAAGGCCCCGAAACCGCGCAGCTCAACCCGTCCGCCCTGAGCGAGCGCGACGGAAACCTCGTCGAGAACGACGTCGACGGCGTGCTCGATTTCGGCCGCCTTGAGCGGCTGCATCTCTTCTTGAAGCTTGGCTACGAGTTCTGAGCGCAGCATCGGGCTGGTCCCCGCTTAATCCCCAACGGAATAGAAGACCGCCGCGCGCGCTCGTCAATGGGCCACCGGCTTGAATTTGTAGAAATAAAAAGCCCGGCGAGGCATCCCCGCCGGGCTTTCCATCTTTTGTGACGAGGTAGCCGCTTAGGATTTGGACTTGTCCTTCAAGGCCGCGCCCAGGATATCGCCCAGCGACGCGCCGGAATCCGACGAGCCGAACTGTGCGATGGCTTCCTTTTCGTCCGCCAGTTCCATGGCCTTGATCGACAGCGCGACCTTGCGGCTCGACTTGTCGAAGCCGGTCACCATCGCATCGATACGGTCACCCTTGGAGAAGCGGTCCGCACGTTGCTCTTGGCGATCGCGCGACAGGTCCGACTTGCGGATGAAGCTGCGCAGCGCGTTGCCGTCGCCGAACGCCACTTCGATGCCGCCGGTCGCCACATCCACGATCTCGACCGTGATGATCTGGCCGCGCTTGAAGTCGGCGTCGGCCATCGGGTCGGAGTCGACTTGCTTGATGCCAAGCGAGATGCGCTCCTTCTCAACGTCGACGTCGAGCACCTTGGCCTTCACCACGTCGCCCTTGTTGTAGCGGGCGAGGGCTTCTTCACCTTGGGCGTCCCACGCGATGTCGGAGAGGTGGACCATGCCGTCCAGCTCCGGCGTCAGGCCGACGAACAGACCGAATTCGGTAATGTTCTTCACTTCGCCTTCGATCACCGAACCAACGCCGTGTTCGGCGACGAACGCGTCCCACGGGTTGTTCTGCACTTGCTTGATGCCGAGCGAGATACGGCGCTTTTCGCCATCCACGTCGAGCACTTGCACGTCGACTTCCTGAGAGGTGCTCAGGATTTTCGACGGGTGCAGGTTCTTCTTGGTCCAGCTCATTTCGCTGACGTGCACCAGGCCTTCAACGCCCGGCTCAAGTTCAACGAAAGCGCCGTAGTCGGTGATGTTGGTGACACGGCCGGTGAACTTGCCACCCGCCGGATACTTCGCGTCAACGCCATCCCACGGATCGCTCATCAGCTGTTTCATGCCGAGGCTGATGCGCTGGGTATCCGGGTTGATTTTGACGATTTGGACTTTGACGGTGTCGCCGACGTTCAGGACTTGAGACGGGTGCGAGACGCGCTTCCAGCTCATGTCGGTGACGTGCAGCAGGCCGTCGATGCCGCCGAGGTCCACGAACGCACCGTAATCGGTGATGTTCTTGACCACGCCGTCGCGGACTTCGCCTTCCTTGAGCTGGCCGACGATTTCGGCACGCTCCGACGCACGGCTCTCTTCGAGCACGGCGCGGCGCGAGACGACGATGTTGCCGCGCTGACGATCCATTTTCAGGATTGCGAACGGCTGCACGATGTTCATCAGCGGGCCGACGTCGCGGACCGGACGGATGTCCACTTGCGAGCCCGGCAGGAACGCGTTGGCGCCGCCGAGATCAACCGTGAAGCCGCCCTTGACGCGGCCGACGAGCGCGCCGTTGACCGCTTCTTGCGCGGCGAATGACTTTTCGAGACGGGTCCAGGCTTCCTCGCGGCGCGCCTTTTCGCGGCTGACGACGGCGTCGCCCAGCGCGTTCTCGATGCGGTCGAGATAGACTTCGACGATGTCGCCAACCTTCGGCTGGCCGGCGCCGTCGTCGATCAGGAATTCTCTGAGAGGGATGCGGCCTTCGGTCTTGAGGCCGATATCGACAACGACGAAGTCGTGTTCGATTGCAACTACGGTTGCCGGGATGACCCGGCCTTCCACCATGCCCCGCGTTCCGAGGCTCTCATCCAAGAGCGCTGCGAAATCATCGCGTGTGGGGTTTGCGGTGTCTTTTTGGGCTGTCGCCATACGTATTCACACTCCAAATATTACGGGCCGACCGGTTGGATCCGGCGGTCTCGGCCCCACCATGGGGCCGTCCGATCAGGTTGTGGCTGAAGCCCAGCATATGAGAAACGCCCCGCGGACTCTCAAGCCCGGGGACGCGCCAGCGCCGCGTCGATGGTCCGACAAGCGGCTTCAACCGCCGCCTCTATAGAAAGATGGGTCGTATCCAGCAAGTGCGCCTCCGGCGCCTGGCGAAGCGGCGAATCCGCCCGGCTGGTGTCGCGGCGGTCTCGTTCGGCGATCTGGGCCTGCAGTTCCTCGAACCCGATCTGCTCCCCCCGTGACCGCAATTCGTTGAGCCGTCGCTGGGTGCGGACCGCGAGGTCGGCGGTGACGAAGAGCTTCACGTCGGCCTCGGGGCAGATGACCGTGCCGATGTCGCGGCCATCGAGCACGGCGCCGGCGGGGTCCGCCGCGAAGTCGCGCTGGGCCCTCAGAAGGGCAGCGCGCACTGGGGACTGGCTCGCGACCTTGGAGGCGGCGAGCCCGGCCGCGCTGGAGCGGATGCGCTTCTCGTCGATGGTTGAGAGATCGAGCGCCTCAGCGGCGGCGACGGCGGCGGCTTCATCGGCCGGATCGCCGCCGGCATCGAGCACGGCGAGGCCGACGGCGCGGTAGAGCGCGCCGGTGTCGAGCCGCTTCAAGCCGTAATGCTTGGCGACGCCTGCCGCGACCGTGCCTTTCCCGGACGCCGTGGGGCCATCGATGGCGATGATCATGAGCGCGGCTCTAGCAGCGTCTTTCGCTGCAGTCATGTTCCGTTGCGTCGGCTTGACATCAAGGCGGCGCGCGCGTCGGATTCACGCATGAGCACAGAAGAGTTTGACGTCCTGATCGTTGGCGCGGGCATTTCCGGCATTGGCGCCGGGTATTATCTGCAGCGCGACCTGCCGGACCACAGCTACGTCATCCTGGAAAACCGCGACGCCATCGGCGGCACCTGGGATCTGTTCCGCTATCCGGGCATCCGCTCCGACAGCGACATGTTCACCCTGGGCTACGCCTTCAAACCGTGGGCCGAGGAGAAGGCGATCGCGGACGGGCCGTCGATCTGGACGTACGTCAATGAGACGGCGGACGAGTACGGTATCCGCCCGCACATCCGCTTCAAGCACCGCGTGGTGCGCACGTCCTGGGATTCGCGCGAGGCGCGCTGGACGGTTGAGGCGGAGCACGAAGGCCGCGTGAAGCGCTTCAAGGCGAAGTTCGTGTTGATGGCCGCGGGCTACTACAATTACGAGCAGGGCTTCCAGCCTGAGTTCGAAGGCAGCGAGTCCTTCAAGGGCACGATCATCCATCCACAGCATTGGCCGGAGAATCTGGATTACGCCGGCAAGCGTGTGGTGGTGATCGGGTCAGGCGCAACGGCGGTGACTTTGGTGCCGGCGATGACGGACAAGGCCGCGCACGTCACCATGCTGCAGCGTTCGCCGACCTACATGGTGTCGCTTCCGTCAGAGGATGCGTTGGCGAACTGGGGCCGGAAGAATCTGCCGAAGCACTTCGCGTACGATCTTACGCGGCTGCGCAAAATTCTGTTCCAGCAATTCTTCTTCCGACTGGCGCGCTCGCGGCCCGACAAGACCAAGGAGCGGCTGCTCGCCTTGATCCGCGAACAGCTCGGGCCCGACTACGACATGGAGACGCATTTCACGCCTCGGTACAATCCGTGGGAGCAGCGGCTCTGCCTGGTGCCGGACAACGACATGTTCACGGCGATCCGCGAGGACAAAGCGTCGATCGTCACGGACACAATCGAGAGTTTCACTGAGACGGGAATCAAGCTCGCGTCCGGCAAAGAACTCGAAGCCGACATCATCATTACCGCGACGGGCCTGAACCTGCGCATGCTGGGCGGCGCCGAAGTGACAGTCGACGGCCGCAAGATCGATACCGGCAAGAGCTACGCCTACAAGGGCGCGATGCTCTCGAACGTGCCGAACATGACCTTTGTGTTCGGCTACACCAATGCGTCCTGGACGCTGCGCGCCGACCTGATCTGCGAATACTCGATGCGGCTGATCAAGTACCTCGATGACTACAAGCTCGACATGGCGACGCCCGTGATGGATGCGCCGCCCGAGGAGGCGCTGCCGTTCGCGGATTTCTCGTCGGGCTACTTCAAGCGCGCCGAGCACATCATGCCGAAGCAAACCCACAGGGCGCCGTGGAAGCAGAACCAGAGCTATATGCACGACATCTTCGATCTCCGGTTCGGGCCGCTCGAGGATGGCGTGCTGACGTTCGTGCGCGCGCACGCTGTGGCGCCGCCTGCCGCGGAACCCGCACGCGCTCATGAGCTGGCCTGACGCTGGCGCGCTCTTCGCACTTGCGGTACACGCGCTCTGATCTGACTGGGGCGCGCGTTGAAACTTAGCTTGAGCTTGCTTGTGTTCGCGGGGCTGATCGCTGGATTGGCGGCGGGCGCTCTTATTCGTGCGGAGGCGCCGCAATGGACAGCTGCGGCCGAGGGCATCGAGGCGTTCGGCGGGCTTTGGCTCAACACGCTGCGGATGACTGTGATCCCGCTCGTCGTCTCGCTGCTGATCACCGGCATCGCCTCTGTGGCGGACGCAGGCAAGACGGGCGGCCTGGTGCTGCGCGCGATCCTGCTCTTCACCTTCCTCATCCTGTTCGCCGCGACGTATTCGACGCTGGCGACCAATGGCTTCCTCTCACTCTGGCCCGTCGACCGCGAGGCGGCGGCGTCGTTCATTGCGGGTGTTGGCGATCAGGCGGTGGTTGTCACTGAGCCGCCGACGTTTGCGAGCTGGCTGCAGGGGCTTGCGCCGTACAATCCCGTGAAAGCGGCTGCCGAGGATGGCGTGCTGGCGCTCGTTGTGTTCTCGGTATTTTTCGGCTTCGCCACGACACGACTGGCTGCGCCGATGCGCGATCAGATCGTGAGCTTCTTCCGCGCGGTGTCGGAAGCCATGATCGTGATCGTGGGCTGGGTGCTGCTCGCGGGCCCGATTGGCGTGTTCGCTTTGGCGCTGGGCGTTGGCCTGCACACTGGGTTCGGCGCGGCGGGGACGCTCTTCCAATACGTTGTGATCGTCACGTCGGTGACGGCGGGCATCACGGTGATCGCCTGGATCATCGCCATCACTTGGGGCGGCCAACCGATCGGGCGCTTCACCACGGCGGCGACGCCAGTCTGGGCGATCGCGGCGTCGACGCAATCTTCGCTCGCATCATTGCCGGCGATGCTGGACGCTGCACTGCGCGGTTTGCGCATTCCGCCGAGCGTCGCGGATGTTGTGCTGCCGCTCGCCGTGGCGATCTTCCGCTTCACCAGCCCGGTGGCGAATCTCGCCGTCGTCTATTTCGTCGCGCACCTCTATGGAATTCAGCCGACGCCGCTGCAGATGATCGGCGGCGTGTTCGTGGCTTACGCGATGAGCATCGCTTCGGTCGGCTTGCCGGGGCAGGTGTCGTTCATCGCGTCGATCGCGCCGATCTGCCTGGCCATGGGCGTGCCGACGGAAGTGCTGGGCATCCTGATCGCAGTGGAAGTGTTTCCGGACATTTTCCGCACGCTGGGCAACGTCACGGGCGACCTCGCCGCAACATCAATCCTCGCACGAGGGCGATCGCGCGAGGATGATGTTGTCGAAGCCGTCAAAGGCGAGGGCTAGCCGCGGAATTGCGCGCAAGCGTCGGCGTAGTGGCCTTCAACCCGTTCGATGCGCGCAGCCGAGCTTTGCAGGCCAACCGTCGAATCCGTGTCCGACGCCATTGCAGCGTCGCCTTGAGCGGTAATGCGATCGCCGATGGTGCGCGCGGCGATTCGCACTTCCGACGGGTGCAGCGCCTGAGCGACGCCGGCCGTCACGCACTCACAAAAGCCCGTTGATTCGTAGCGGTCGCAGGCGGCGCGATAAGCGCGGCGCGCTTCGCCAACTTCCTGGTCGCTCGCCATGGAGCGACCGTCGGGCGACACGAAATCGATCGGCGGATTGAATGATGGGTCCGCCATGACCTGTTGGGTCGACGTCATGGTCGGATCGTACTGGCCGTCCGGCCCGAGCGGTTTGACTTGCGCGATGGCGATTGTGCCGAGCGAAACCGCGCCGGCCAACACCGCCGCGGCGATCAATGTACGCATGGGAAACTCCTGCTGCTTTGCGCGACAACGCGCGCTCTGAGCAGGAGTTGCGTGGAACTGCGGATTAAGCGGCGCGAACGTCGTTCACGGCGGCGTGTTCTTCGCCCGCATCGGCGCGCACGCGCAACGTGAACGTCGAGCCTTGGCCAACGGCGCTCTTTACCGTCACGTCGCCGCCCAACATCCGCGCGAGGCGGCGCGTGATGGCGAGGCCGAGGCCCGTGCCGCCGTAGGCGCGCGTCGTTGACGCATCAGCTTGCACGAACGGTTGGAACAAGCGGTTGAGCGCTTCCGGCGAGATGCCGATGCCGGTGTCGATGACGTCGAACACGAACCACTCGGCGCCGCCTTCGCTTTCGCGCCGCGCGCTGAGCTTCACCTGACCGTCCTTGGTGAACTTCGCGGCGTTCGACATGAGGTTGAGCAAGCACTGGCTGAGCTTGAAGCCATCCGTTTCGCCAACGCCAAGCGGCGCGAGGATGTCGACGACAATCGTGCTGCCATTGGCGGTCACCGCGGGGCGAACGGTTTCAACCGCCTCGAAGACCATCGCATCGATGTCGACGATGTCGGCGGAAACTTCGGTGCCGCCGGCCTCGATCTTGGAAAGATCGAGCACGTCGTTGATCAGCGCGAGCAGGCGGTGCGCAGCGCCGTGGATGCGCGTGAGATCTGCACTGTCCTGGCTGTCGCCGCGATCGTCGGCGTTTTCCTTGAGCATTTCGCCGTAGCCAATGATGGCGTTGAGCGGGGTGCGCAGCTCGTGGCTCATGGTGGCCAGGAATTGCGACTTGGCGATGCTCGCTTGTTCGGCGGCGAGGCGGGCTTTGTCCAGTTCTTCGAAGGCGCGCTTCAGTTCGACGTCGCGGTGTTCGATTTCGTCGAGGATGTTGCGCAGGCGCTGCGTCGGGGCGACTTTTGCTTGCCCGTCATTCGCGGCCTCGGCCACAGTCGCGCCACGACGCGCCAGGATTTCTTCGGCGCGGCCGACGGCGAGCAGCATGGCGCGGCGGCTGCGATAAATAAGGAATGCGATGACGCCGAGACCGATCAGGCACGCAGTGCCCAGCAGCGTGGCGAGCGTCATCTTTTCCAGCGTGCGCGCTTGCAGTTCGGAGCGCATCGACTCCGCCTGCGCGCGCTGTTCGGCGTCGGCGACTTCGCTTTCCATGGTGGCGCGCAGTTCACGCACGCCATTGTTGAAGCGCGACATCAGGTTGGTTTCGGAGGCTTCGTGCGCGTCGCGCAGAGCGCGGAAGGCTTCTTCGAAACGACCTTCGGCGGCGAGCACTTCCGGCTCGATGATGTCGAGGCGCTCGCTCAGGCCGGGGTCGCCACGTTCGGCGGCGATAGCACGGAGTTCGTTGAGGGCCTCACGCGATTCCGCACCGTGACCGAGACGGGCCAGCGCGTGAACGCGATGGATTAGGAGGCGCGGCATGTATTCCGCCGGCGCCTCGGTCATGGCGCGGCCGCTGTTGGCGCAGCGCACCGAATCTTCGTAGTGGCGCGCGATGAAGTTGACGCGGGCGCAGATCAGGTAGCCGAAGAACTGGAGGTTCGGCATGCCAGTGCGCTGCGCGACGGATTCGTGAATCTGGACAAGGCGGAGCGCAGCGTCGGTGGAGCCGGCGAGGGCGAACATGCCGGCCAAGTTGTTGATGATAACGGCGCCGTCGACCGGCCGGCCGACCGAGGTGTCGAGTTCAACCGTGCGTTCGAGGTGCTGCAGCGCCGTCTCGTAATCGCCAACGCGCACGGCGTTGTAGGCCATCGCGTCGTGGAGGCCGGAGCGCAGCGTAGCGGTCGAGGGCATGTCGGGCAGATGAAGCAGGCCGGCGCGGGCGGCTTCCAGCGAGTTGCCGAAGAGGCCGAGGTCGGTCAGCGAGTACGCCAACAGGCGCGAACCGGCGGCGCGGACGAGGGGATCGCGGACCGGCTCAAGGGCGCGCTGCAGATTGTCGCGCGCTGCGACGTAATCGCCTTCGAGCGCCGGGCCATAGGCGCGCAGCATGTCGGCCATGGCTTTGAAGCGGGCGCTGCGCTGGGCCTCGGCTTCGCGATCGAGCGCGGCCAAGGAGACGCGAGAGGTCTCGGTGTCTGACGCGACGTAGTCATCGGCGGCCAGATCGTAGAGGATTTGCAAACGCTGTTCGCCGCTCAGGCGGCGCGCCTCGGTCTCGCGGGCGTGACGATTCTCAGTGGTGATGATGAGGTTCTCAGAGTCGATGCGGCGCGCGAGCGCCTCGCCGCGCACCACCCATTCGGGCGGTTGCGCGGGTGTCTGCGGCGCCGTCTGAGCGAACGCCGCGCTGCCGAAAGCGCTGATTGCGCACGCACCCACGACGAGCGCGCGCAGACACATGACTCTCATGAGCCCCACCTTATTTTGAGGCAACAATGCACAATGCTCGTTAAGGGGACGCGCAGGAGCGTGGTGAATTACGATTTACCGTGACGCTCAGAGTGTCTCGATCTCGGCCCCAAGTCCGCGCATTAGCTCGGCAAATCCGGGGAAAGACGTCGCGATCATATCGGCGTCGTCCACGGTTACCGGTTCCTTGGCCGCCATGCCTAACACGAGGAAAGACATTGCGACACGATGGTCGCCCAAGGTGCGGATGTTGGCGCCGCCTTTCACGCTCTTCGGGCCGTTGCCGCGGACGACAAGGCCATCCGGCAGCTCTTCCGCGTCGACACCGCAGGCGCGTAGGCCATCGACCATCATGGTGATGCGGTCGCTTTCCTTCACGCGAAGCTCGGCGGCGCCGACGATGCGCGTCTCGCCTTCGGCGAACGCGGCGACGACGGAGAGGATTGGGAATTCGTCAATCATAGCCGGCGCGCGTTTGGCCGGCGGATTGGCGCCTTTGAGTTTACTGGCGCTAACCACAAGATCTGCGATTGGTTCGCCAATCGGATCGCGGCGTTCTTCGTAAGCGATCTTCGCGCCCATCTCGAGCAAGGTCTCGTAGAAACCCAGCCGGAGCGGGTTTACCAGCACGTCGTCGATCCGCACTTCGGACTTGGCGATGATGAGCGCGGCGGCGACGGGGAAGGCAGCCGAAGACGGATCGCCCGGTACGTAAATGTTTGTGCCCTTGAGCTTGCTCTCGCGCACGCGCGGGTGCTTCGCCCCGTCGATCTCCACGTCGTCGATCGCCGCGCCGAACACGCCGAGCATACGCTCAGTGTGATCGCGCGAACGCTCCGGTTCGATGAGGATAGTTTCGCCTTCGGCTTGGAGGCCCGCGAGCAGGACTGCGGACTTCACCTGAGCCGAAGAGACTGGCGAGCGATAGGTGAGACCCTTCAGCCGGCCGCCATGCATGATCAGCGGCAGCTTCTGGTTTTGTGAATCGAACCGCGCGCCCATTTGGGTGAGCGGCGCGATGACGCGGTTCATCGGCCGTTTGCGCAGCGACTGATCGCCATCGAACCGCGCGCTCAATTTGTAGCCGGCGGCGGCGCCAAGCAGCAGCCGCGCGGCGGTGCCGGAATTGCCGCAGTCGATGGTCTCGCTGGGCTGGCGGAACCCGCCCGCGCCCGTCACGGCCCATTCGGTTTCGCCGGTTTGCTCGACCTGCGCGCCGAGCCCGCGGACGGCGGCCATGGTGTTTTGGACGTCCGCGGCTTGGAGCAGGCAGCCGATCTCGGTGCGGCCCTCCGCTAGGGCGCCCATGATCAGCGCCCGATGTGAGATGGACTTGTCGCCTGGCGGCCTGGCGCGGCCACGCAGCGGTCCTGCGAATCGCGCCCTCAGACGCATGTCGTCCTCTGTGCCCGCAAGCGCCGGAAGCTAGGGACAAAGCTTTTGACAGGCGGTCCCGATGGTGGCAAGCGAGCGCCCCGCGACGGGAGCGCACGCCCGTCAGGCTAAGGAGAAGCCGTTGGCTAGGACCGATTTGGGCGACAAGCAGGTCTGCCCGAACTGTGGCGCGAAGTTCTACGACCTTCGCAAGCGCCCCGCCGTCTGCCCCAAGTGCACGACAGCATTTGACCCGTCGGAGGAGAGTGTCCGCTCCAAACGGGGCCGCTCCCGCGTCACCACCCACGATCCGGCGTACGAGGACGACGAGGAAGTCGCGGACAAGAAGAAGGCCCGCGCCGGCGGCGACGAGGACGAAGACGAGGAAGAGGTTGAAGAAACGGCGGAAGTTGACGCCGAAGCCGAGGCCGAGCCGATCCTCGCCGACGAGGACGACGAGGATGAAACCAAGAAGAGCGCAGACGACGAGCTGCCCGAAGGGTTCTCTGAGGAAGAAGCCGACCTCGGCGAGGATACCGCCGACGACGACACCGTGCCTCTGATCGACGATGAGGAAGAGTTCCCTGAGGACGAGATCGGCGAGATCGGCGGGGAAAACGAGGACGACGACGGCAGCCGCTGACGTGGCTTGAACAGAAGCGGGGCCGCGCGTAGGTTCCGCCGCTTCCAAAACCGGCCCCTTTCGGGGCGCTGGAATTGGGCCCTTAGCTCAGCTGGGAGAGCGCCTGCATGGCATGCAGGAGGTCAGCGGTTCGATCCCGCTAGGGTCCACCAACCTCGCGCGTTTTTTGTGGGTTTTTCAAAAAAACTCAGACTCCATCGTCAGACTGTTGGATGGAGTTTCCGCTGAACGGTGATGCGCTGAGCGTACTCATCTAGACACTCGGCGAAAGTGGCGATCGGAAAGGGCGTCTTTCCAACCGGCGGCCCCGTGCGTCGCCGCCAACGCGCTGCTCCACCACGGCGCCACGACGGCCAGAGTGCGGCGTGCGATTAGTGAGCGGCTCACTGGTTGCCAGCGGGGTCACTCACCGATTGGCGATGGCCAGTTCCATCTTGCACGTATCACCGGCGCCGAGGCGAACGAGGGCGCCATAGCGTTCCATCAGATCGAAGGTGATGTCGCTCGGCGTGTATATCTGCTCGCCCACCTGTCCGACCGGCGTCACTTCAGCGGCGGTCCCCGTTACGAAGCACTCGGAGAACGTTGCTAGTTCCTCAGGCCGGATGCGCGTTTCAATAACCTGACGCCCTTGAGAGCGTGCAATCTCTATGACAGTGCGTCGCGTAATGCCGTCCAGGAAGCAATCTGGTGTCGGCGTATAGATCGCGCCTCCGCGAATGAAGAAGATATTCGCGCCTGTGGTCTCGGCGATATTTCCCTCGCTATCGAGCATCAGGGAATCGTCGAACCCCAGACGCTCGGCCGCGTTTTTCTCGATCGTGCAGATCATATAGAGACCCGCGGCCTTGGCGGCGGTTGGCGCGGCGGACGCCGGGGGACGGCAATAGGTCGCCCAACGCAGGCGAATGCCGCGCCGTAGCTTGTTGGCGTCGAAGTACTTTGGCCATTCCCAAGCGGCGATGGCCACGTGCGTGTTGCTGTGCAAGGCCGAAACACCCATCTGCTCGGCGCCACGCCAGGCGATCGGACGCACATAGCAATCCGTGAAACCGTTTCGCCGGCAGACTTCCGTTGAAGCGGCGTTGATCTCAGCCTCGCTGTAGGGAAGCTGGAAGTCGAGAATCTCGGCCGATCGAAACAAACGGCGCGTGTGCGCCTCAAGTTCGAAGATTGCGCCGTCGTACATCCGTTCGCCCTCAAACACAGCCGACGAGTAATGCATGGCGTGACTGAGGATGTGCAGATTGGCGTCGCGCCACGGCACGAAGTGTCCGTCGAGCCAGATCCAGCCGTCGCGGTTGTCAAAAGGAACCAGAGCCATTGCCGATCAGCCCCAGTGCATCTGGACGTAATGGTGAGTGGAAACGGCGCGCAGGATTTCGTCGGCGATTTCTTCGCCCATGGCGCGGCAGCCCGTATCGCCGCCCAGATCGACGGTGCGAATGTCACGCGACAGCGTGCGCTCGACTGCGGCTTCAACGGCGTTTGCCTCATCCGGAAGATGCAGACCGTAACGCAGCAGCAACGCGACCGAGAGCACGGCGCCTATGGGGTTGCAGATATCGCGCCCGGCGATATCCGGCGCCGAACCGTGTACCGGTTCGAAAAGACCCGGGCCGGAGGCGCCGAGCGACGCAGAAGGCGCCATGCCGATCGAGCCGCCGAGAACAGAGGCTTCGTCGGAAAGGATGTCGCCGAACATGTTCTCGGTCAGGATGACGTCGAACTGCCGCGGCGCACGGATGAGTTGCATCGCGGTGGAGTCGACGAGCGCGTGCTCCAGCGTGACGTCAGCATAGTCCGCCGCGTGCACGCGTGTGACCACTTCGCGCCAGAGGCGGCTGGTCTCCAGGACATTGGCCTTGTCGACGGATGTCACCTTATTGCGGCGGGCGCGCGCGGCGGTGAAGGCGGCGCGGGCGATACGCTCGATCTCAGCGTCGGTGTAGATGCATTGGTCGCTCGCAGTGTCGCCGCTGCGGCGCTTTTCGCCGAAGTATGCGCCACCCGTGAGTTCGCGAAAAACCACAAGGTCGACGTCGGAGACAATTTCTTCGCGCAGCGGCGAACGATCGAGGAGATCGTCATAAATGCGAACAGGGCGAATGTTGGCGAATACGCCGAGTGCTTTTCGCAACTCCAGGAGGCCTTGCTCCG
>Ga0068862_100001371_pt1 | contig 22649 bp, 19 predicted proteins | sample KBSSwiS52_FD_66598 | JGI IMG/M metagenome (GOLD analysis project Ga0068862, IMG submission 66598) | Switchgrass rhizosphere microbial communities from Kellogg Biological Station, Michigan, USA - KBS Switchgrass S5-2 | ecosystem: Host-associated > Plants > Roots > Rhizosphere > Soil ... | reverse complement strand
CTGGCCGCGCGGCTCGCGCTGCGCGACCTGTTCGAACGAGTGGAAACGCTGGGCTCGCCGGCGGAGCTGCTGCAATTGCTCGAGCGCGAGAGCCCGGACGCGATCCTGCTCGATCTCAATTTTCAGCGCGCGGCGACCGACGGCCGTGAAGGCCTCGACTATCTCGGCCGGATCATGGCCCAGGACCCGGATGCCGCCGTGGTGATCATCACCGCGCACGGCGCGGTGTCGATCGCGGTCGAGGCGCTCAAGAGCGGCGCCAGTGACTTTGTCGCCAAACCGTGGAGCAACGAGCGGCTGGCGGCGACGGTGCGCAGCGCGGCGGTGCTGCGCCGCAGCCGGCTCGATACGCGGATCGAGCGTGGCCGCGCGTCGGAGCTGGGGCATGGGACCGACACGCCGCTGCTCGGCCAATCGGAAGCGATGAAGCGCGTTCGCGTTCTCATCGACCGCGCCGCGCCGACCGACGCCAATGTCCTGATCCTCGGCGAGAACGGCACCGGCAAGGAAATTGTCGCGCGCGAAATCCACCGCCTGTCGCGGCGCAGCGACAAGCCGATGGTCTCGGTCGACCTCGGCGCGACCAGCGAGACCCTGTTCGAATCCGAGCTGTTCGGCCACGTCAAAGGCGCCTTCACCGGCGCCGCCGGTGAGCGCATGGGGCGGTTGAAGGCGGCCGATCACAGCACCCTGTTCCTCGACGAGGTCGGCAATCTGCCGCTCCATTTGCAACCCAAACTGCTGACCGCGCTCGAACAGCGCCAGGTCATTCCGGTCGGCGCCAATCGTTCGGTGTCGATCGACGTCCGGGTGGTCGCCGCGACCAACATGTCGCCCGACCAGCTGGCCGACGAGAAGCGCTTCCGCCAGGACCTGCTGTTCCGCCTGAACACCATCGAGATCGAGCTGCCGCCGTTGCGCGAGCGGCGCGAGGACATCCCAATCCTGCTCGACCACTATCTCCGCCTCTACGCGCGCAAGTACGACCGGCCCGACCGCGAGCTTGGCTCCGATGTGCGCGACGCGCTCGTCGGGCACGACTGGCCCGGCAACGTCCGCGCGCTGCGCCACGCCGCCGAGCGCGCGGTGATCATGGCCGACCGCGACGCATACCAGATCGCCGATTTCCCGCTTCCGGCGCGGTCCGACGCGGCGTCGGTCCCGGTGATCGGATCGGGGCTCAACCTCGACCAGCTTGAGAAACAGATGATCGAGCGCGCGCTGCGCATGCATCATTTCAACATTTCGCTGGCCGCGACCGAGCTCGGCCTCAGCCGCGGCGCGCTCTACCGGCGCATGGAAAAGCATGGACTTTAGGCGCAAGTTCGAATTCGGCCTCGCCTGGCGGACGCTGCTGCTCGTCGGCGCTCTGTGGCTGTTCTACGTGGCGTGGGCGACACCCGATCTGCGCGCCGGGCGGATCGTCGCCGCTTTGGTCGCCCTGGCCGCGCTCGCCAGCCTGTGGAATTTCATCCGGCGGACGAATTTCCTCGTCTCGCGCTTCATCGAATCGGTGCGCTTCGAGGATTATTCGCAGCGTTTCTCCGATCCCAGCGGTGGCGGCTTCGACGTGCTCGGCCAGACGCTCGATACGGCGCTGAAGTCGCTGCAGGCGCGCCATCGCGAGGAATCGTCGGAGGCGCGCTACCTGTCGGCGCTGGTCGACGACGCACCGAGCGCGCTGCTTTCCGTCGACCAAGATGGCCGGGTCGAGCTGTTGAACAAGGCCGCGCGGCTGCTGTTCGCGCGCCATCCGCTGACCCGGGTCGGCGACTTCGCGACGCTCGGACCCGAGTTGGCGGCGGCGGTCGAACTGCCGCCGGGCACGCGCAAGATCACCCGGCTAATCCTCGACGGTGTCCCGCAAAAAGCGATCTTCGCGTCGGCCCAGGTGGCGCGGCTCGATCGGCCGATCACCGTGCTCTCGATCCTGCCGGTGCAAAGCGAACTGGGCGCGCTCGAAGTCGCCGCCCAGGCCGACCTCGTCCGCGTGCTCACCCACGAGATCATGAACTCGCTGACCCCGGTGACCTCGCTCGCCCGGACGGGGGCGGAGATGGTCGCGGCCGCGGCCAAGAAGAATGACGGCCTCGCCGATGCCCAGACCGCGACCGAAACCGTGGCCCGGCGCGCCGAGGGCATCCTCCGCTTCGTCGAAAGCTATCGCGAGTTCGCTCAGTCGCCCGACGTCCATCGCCGGCAGTTCAAGGCCAGGCCGTGGGCCGAGGAGATCATGCGGCTGGCGCTGACCCATTCGAACCAGCGCGAGGTCGATGCGCGGCTTGAAGTCGAACCCAAGTCGCTCACCCTCAACGCCGATCCCGAATTGCTCGCGCAGGCGGTACTCAACCTGCTGCGCAATGCCGTACGCGCCACCGCCGACGTCGAGGCGCCGGTGGTTACGCTGCTGGTCGCGCGCGACGCGGGTGGCCGCTGCCGGATCGAGGTCCGCGACAACGGCCCGGGCATCGCCGAGGACCGCCGCGAGGACATCTTCCTGCCCTTCTACACCACCCACAAGGGCGGCAGCGGGGTCGGCCTCAGCTTCGCCCGCCAAGTCGCGCTCGCCCATGGCGGGTCGATTTGCGCGCTCGACGCGGCCGAGGGCGGGGCCAATATCCGCATGGTCGTGTGATCTGATATGGTGCCCGGGCGAAGGGGCTGATGGCGATGGAATATAAGCAGGACGCATTGCTTGCGGCGGTGATGCGGGCGTCGCTCGATTGCATCGTGGTGATCGGCGAGGACGGGCTGGTGGTCGACTGGAACCCGGCGTCGGAGCACACTTTCGGTTATTCGCGGGACGAGGCGCTCGGCAAACCGGTCGCCGACCTGATCATCCCCAAACATTACCACAAGGCCCACCACAACGGCATGAAGCGCTATCTCGGCGGCGGCGAGCCCCGGGTCATCAACCAGCGCATCGGGGTCGAGGCCTGCCGGTCGGACGGCACCATCTTTCCCGTCGAACTGGCGATTACCGAAGTCCAGGTCGACGAGCGCCGCTTGTTCATGGCGTCGCTGCGCGACCTCACCGAACTCTATCGGACCACCGCGGCGCTGGAGGAAAGCGAGGCCAAGCTCTCGGCTTTCTTCGAACATGCGCCGGCGAGCATGTTCATCAAGGGTCGCGATGGCCGCTACGAAAATGTGAACGCCCATACCGGTTCGCTGATGGGCCGGCCGATCGACCAGATCATTGGGCGGACGGTGGAAGACGTGTTCCCCGCGCAAACGGTCGCGGCCGCTGAGGCGCTCGATCGGGCGGTGCTCGAAACCGGCGAGCCCCAGATCGCCGAGCAGACCTACGACGTCGGCGAAATCAAGCACACCGTCACCGCCCGCTTCCCGATCCGCGCTGCAGACGGCAGCATCAGCCACATCGGCGTGGTGATCATCGATATCTCCGACCGGGTCGAGGCGGAGAACAAGCTGCGCGACAGCGAAGCGCGGCTTTCGGCCATGCTCGATCACGCGCCGATGACCATGTATTTGAAGGACCGCGACGGCCATTATTGCATCGCCAATCGCTTCATGGCCGAGCAGGTCGGCATGACCTCGGAGGAGCTGCGCAAGCTCACGCCGCGCGACCTGTTGTCGCCGGCCTCGGCGGACGAAGCGGCGGCGGTCGACCAGATCATCGTCGAGACTCGCCAGCCGGATATCCGCGAAAGCGAATTCCAGACCGTCGAGGGGATCAAGAGCGCGATGACCGTGCGCTTCCCGGTGTTCGATGAGAATGACGAGATCAATTACATTGGCGGCATCTTCCTCGACACCAGCGAGCAGCGCCGGGCGCAGCGGCGGTTCCGAGCGCTGAGTGAACACCACCCCGTCGCGATGCTCATCGCCAGCGCCGACGACCACCGCATCCTCCTCGCCAATCCGGCCTTCTTCAAACTCATCGGGCTGCCCCAGGACAGCGACGTCAGCATGGTCAGCCAGTTCCGCTGGATGGACGATCCCGAGGAGGATCGCCGCTTCCGCGAGGTGATCCGCGAGCATGACCGCTTCGACGGCTACGAGTGCCGGATGCGCCGGGTCGACGGCTCGTTCTGGTGCTCGATCAGCTGGCGCCACATCGATTTCGACGGCGAGCGGGCATTGGTGTTCAGTGCCTTGAACATCGCCGACAAGAAGAATGCCGAGGCCGAACTCGAACGCAGCCGCGAAGCGCTCCACCAGTCGGAAAAGATGAACGCCCTGGGCTCGCTGCTCGCCGGCGTCAGCCACGAGCTCAACAACCCGCTGGCAATCGTGGTCGGCGAGGCGATCCTGCTCGAAGAGGAAGCCGAAGGCACGCCGATCGCCGCCAGCGCGGCGCGCATCAAGCGCGCGGCCGAACGCTGCAGCCGGATCGTCCAGACGTTCCTCGCCATGGCCCGGCAGAAGACGCCGGAGCGCAGGGCCTGCGCGGTCAACGAACTCATCGAAGGCACGCTCGAGCTGGCCGATTACGGGCTGCGCAGCAACGGCATTGAAGTGGTGCGGCGCCTGGCCCCCGACCTGCCGCGATTGTGGGCCGACCCTGACCAGGTCAGCCAGGTGATGCTCAACCTCATCATCAACGCCCAGCAGGCTTTGCAGACGCTGACCGGGCCGCGCTGCCTGACCATCGAAACCCGCCTCGGCGGTGATGGCCGGGTGGCGATCGTGGTCAGCGACAACGGCCCCGGCGTTCCCGCCGATGTCGCGCGGCGGATCTTCGATCCCTTCTACACCACCAAGCCACAAGGGAGCGGCACCGGGATCGGCCTGTCGTTCAGCCTCGGCATCGCCGAAGCCCATGGCGGCGCTTTGCAGCTGGTCCCTTCGGACACCGGAGCCAGCTTCGAATTGCTGCTGCCGAGCGCACCGGAGACCGCCGCCGAGCCGGTTCCGGCGGTCGCTGATGCAGTGCCGGTTTCAGGCGAGGCCCAGCGCCGCGCACTGGTCGTCGATGACGAACTCGAACTCGCCGAGACGCTGGCGCGCCTGCTTCAGGGCGAAGGCTTCGACGTTGCCGTCGCGGTGGGCGGTGCCGCCGCCATCGACCAGCTCAAGGACGAACAGTTCGACCTCGTCTTGTCCGATCTGCGGATGCCGGGAGTCGATGGCCCGGAGCTCTACGCCTGGGTCCGCGCGGAACGGCCCGATCTGGCCAAGCGCATCGGTTTCGTCACCGGCGACACGCTGGGGCCCGCCGCCGTCCATTTCCTCGAGGAGGCCGGGCGGCCGTACATCGAAAAACCGTTCACGCGGGCGGCGATCCGCTCGCTGGTCGGCGAGCTTATGCAGGAACCCGCCTAGGCAGCCGCGCGCCGCGCCCCGAACTTCATGGTGTCGCTGACGATCCGGTAGGCGGTCGTCCAGCTTTCGCGCACGTGCGTGGTAAAGTGGACGCCGAGGCCCGTCGCGAGCGTCGACAGCAGGGCCGCGCCGACGATGTCATAATGTTCGTTGCGAACGCCGTAGCCGTGGTGGCGCTCGCCCATCGCCATCAGCACCGGCACCAGGCCGCCGATATTCTCGAGCGACCGGACGATCAGGCCGAGCATGGTCATCAGCTTGCGCCCCTGCTCGGTGAGGTCATTGGTGAACATCGGCCGCAAGCTGCCATCGAGCTTGAACAGCCGGTCATAGAATATTGCCGCCACATGGTCGCGGTCAGGCGCGATCTTGGCGAAACTGTCCTGGACGGCTTTGATTTGAATCGGCGTCACAGCGAATCTCCTTTCGCTGCCCTTTCGCTCATCGCCGTCGCAAGCTGATGTCGCGGTGCGCGGACTATTGTTTCAATTGTGTCGAATCGTCATGCTGCGGGGATGGGCAGCGCACACATCGTCGTGGTCGATGACGAGCCGGATCTCCGGCAACTGGTGCAGACCTATCTGACCAAGCATGGCCTGGCCGTGAGCACCGCCAGCGGCGGCGAGGAATTGTGGGCGCTGATGGCCGAACGCCCGGTCGATCTCGCCATCCTCGATGTGAACATGCCGGGCGAGGACGGGATCAAGATCGCGCACGAACTACGACGCCGGGGTTCGATCGGGATCATCATGCTGACCGCCAACAGCGACACCGTCGACCGGATCGTCGGGCTCGAAGTCGGCGCTGACGATTATGTGACCAAGCCATTCGATCCGCGCGAGCTGCTGGCGCGGGTCCGCACGGTTCTGCGCCGCATTGCGCCGGAGAAGCAGTCGAGCGCGGCCACGCTGGGCCGGGAAGTGCGGATCGGCAAATGCTGCCTCAACCTCGACAGCCGCCGGCTGTACGAAGCCGACGGCACGACGCTGCCGCTGACGGCGATGGAGTTCGATTTGCTCCAGGCCTTCGTCCGCCATCCCAACCGCGTGCTGACCCGCGATCAGCTGCTCGATTTGGCTCACGGCAAAGAGGGGGATGTGTTCGATCGGTCGATCGACACGCGGATCGTGCGCTTGCGGCAGAAGATCGAAATCGACCCGCGGCGCCCGCAGGCCATCAAGACCATGCGCGGCGCCGGCTATATGTTCGTGTCAGGCAGCGGCGACTGAGCCCTGGACGATGGTCACCGGCGTGCCGACGCTGGTCACCTTGAACAACGCTTTGGCGAATTTGGCGGGGAGGCGGACGCAGCCGTGGCTGGCCGGGCGACCCGGAATGTAACCAGCGTGGAGCGCAATGCCGTCGTTGGTCAGGCGCTGCATGTGCGGCATCGGTGCGTTGTCATATTTGCTGGAGAAGTGGACCGCGCGCTTCTCGGTGATCTTGAACGTCCCGGTCGGCGTCGCATGGCCCTTGCGGCCGGTCGACACGGTGGTCACCGCGACGATCGTCTCGCCGCGATAGAGGTAAGCGCGCTGATCGGCGATGCTGACCAGCAGCCGCGGTGCGCCGACGATCGCCGACGCATTCTCGCGCCACACGAAATCGCCCGGCTTGAGCGACGCCTCGGCGAGGAGTTCGTCTTCGCTCGGCTTCTGCGGGGTAGCGACCGGGGGAGTGCTGATCGGTGCGGCGATTGGTGCGGCGACCGGCGCTTCCGTCGAGATCGCCGAAGCTTCGGACGCAAACACCGGCGCGGCGGCCGCCAGCGCGGCGACGGCACAGCACAATGAAGCGAACACTACCGCGGTCTGACGCATGCTGTTCAGCTTGACCAAAGAGTTATCCATTTGCCGAAATCCCATTCTGTTCGGGGGCAGCGCCCCAGTTGATGGGTGACAATTGGAAGCCGGCGGTTGCAGCTGGATGCCGCGCCGTCAGGAGAATTGTGTCAATTGTTTCAGCGCCGGCGCGCGGTCACATCGGTGACACTTGAAGCCTCGGCGCCACTCGCCATTTTCGTTCCATGATCGACATCCGCAAATTCGATAGCCTCGGCCACGCCGACCACGGCTGGCTCGACGCCCGCCACCATTTCTCCTTCGCCGATTATTACGACCCCGCCCGCATGGGCTGGGGCTCGATCCGCGTGTGGAACGACGACAAGATTGCCGCCAAGACCGGCTTTCCGCCGCATCCCCACCGCGACATGGAAATCGTCACCTATGTCCGCACCGGCGCGATCACCCACCAGGATTCGCTCGGCAACAAGGGCCGCACGGGCGCCGGCGACGTCCAGGTGATGAGCGCCGGGCGCGGCGTCACCCACGCCGAATATAATCTCGAGGACGAGGCGACGACCCTGTTCCAGATCTGGATCGAGACCGACAAGCCCGCGGCCGAGCCGGCGTGGGGCGCGATGCCGTTTCCCAAGGACAGCCGCGAAGGCAAGTTCCAGCTGCTCGCCAGCGGCGATGCCGGCGACGGAGTCCTTACTGTCAACGCCGACGCCAAGATCCTCGGCGCGACGATCAAGGCCGGTGAGCGTATCGCGTTCGATGCCGACCCCGCGCGCCATCTCTACCTCGTCCCGAGCGGCCGGGTGACCGTCAACGGCGTCGCCGCAGCGCCGCGCGACGGGGTCGCGATCACCGGTGAGGAACGCGTCGAGATCCACGCCGAGGACGATAGCGAACTGGTCCTGGTCGACGCTCGCTAGCCCTGAGTCCGGCCCCGTTCATCGAGCCTGTGCTTGAAGTGCGGCGGATTGCTGGGCATGGGCCGGCAGCGCCGCTGAACGGCGCGATCCACGGCATGCGGGAGACGATGAGGGCGGTCCAACGCTTGACGATTGCAATGCTGACGGGCGGGCTCTTGCTCGCGCCGTCGATGGCGCTCGCGCAAAGCACCGCCCAGCCGGCGACCAACACGCCCGCGACCGACACCATCGGCCCGCGCGAATTGCAGAATTTCAACCTCAACGGCACAGTGACCCGCCCGGCCGACACGCCGCCGGCGACGCGTGCACCTGCCCGCCAGCCGCCGGCCGCACGCCCGACCACTGACACATCGGGCGCCGCTCCGCCCACGCGCCGACCGGCCGCCCAGGCACCGGCCGCAGCGCGCAGCGATCCGCCGGAGACCCGGCCCGGCCAATCGCTGGCGCTCGACTTTCCCGCCGCCACGCCCACGCCGCCGGTTACGGCGAGTGTGCCGCCGCCCGACCTGGCCCCCGCGGCCGAACCTCCGGCGACCCTGGCGCCGGACCAGAAGCTGCTGCTGTGGCCGTGGCTGCTGCTCGCCGCTGCCATCGCGGCAGGGGCGCTGTTCCTGTGGCGCCGCCGTCATGCGCGCGAAGCTTACGCCGGCGGGCCGTCGATCGAAGAATATCTCGCGCCCGAAGCGTCACCGGCACCGGCACCCAAGCCAACTCCGCCGCCCGCCCCGGCTCCCGCGCCAGCTCCAGCGCCGCCGCCGCCCGCACCGCCGGTCGGGATCGTTTCGAAACGCCTCCGACCGTGGATCGATATCGGCTTCGCTCCGCTTTCCTGCTTGGTCGAGGACGAGCGGATCACGATCGAGTTCGAGGTGCATTTGCAAAACAATGGCACTGCGCTCGCCCGCGACATCATCGTCGAAGCCAGCATGTTCAACGCCGGGCCGACGCAGGAGCAGGACATCGCCCGCTTCTATGCCGAGCCGATCGGCCAGGGTGAACGGATCGAGTCGATCCCGCCGCTTCAGGGCGTGACCATCCGGACGGCGCTGGTCGCGCCGCGCGCCAACATCCAGATGTTCGAGCTCGCCGGGCGTCAGGTGTTCGTCCCGCTGATCGCGTTCAACGCGCTCTACCGCTGGGGCAGCTCGCGCGGCCAGACCTCGGTCAGCTATATGCTCGGCCGCGAAGCCAAGGGCGACAAGCTCGGACCGCTGCGTCTCGACCTTGGGGCGCGCGCCTTCACTCAGCTCGGCATTCGGGCGCTGCCGACCGGCATCCGCCAGTGAAGCTAGAGCACCGCTGAATTGTAACTGTGCCAGGCAAGCACCGCGGCGGCCCCGCGATGCGGCCGCCACGCCTCGGCGATCTCGCGTAGGTGCTTTTCGCTCGGCTTGTCGGGCAGGCCCATCAGTTTTCCGAGCTCGATCATCACCGCGAGGTCGCCGGCCGGGAACACGTCGGGCCGCCCTTCCGCGAACAGCAGATAGATTTCCGCCGACCACCGCCCGATGCCCTTGATCTTGGTCAAGAGGGCGATCGCTTCCTCATCATCCTTGGGCAGATGTTCGAGATTGAGCTCGCCCGACAGCACCAGCTCGGCGAGGCTGCGAATATAACCAGCTTTCTGCCGCGACATGCCGGCGGCGCGCAATTCTTCGTCGCTCGCCTTGAGCAGCTTCTTGAGATCGGGCGGCGTGCCGAACGCCGCTTCGAGCTTGGCCCACATCGATCGCGCGGCGGCGACGCTGACCTGCTGGCCGACGATCGTCCGCAGCAACGTCGTCGCGCCGCGCTCGCTGCTGCGCGGCTCGGGGTGACCGTGGGCTTCGACCACCCGGGCGAAGGCCGGCTCGCGGCTCGCCAGCGCGTCGACCGCGGCGCGGATGCTCTTGGTCGTGCGGACCATCAGTTGATGCTCGCCGCGTAGAGCGCGACGGCGGCGGCGTTGGAGACGTTGAGGCTTTCGACCGCATCGCCGATCGGCAGCCGCGCCAGCGCATCGCAATGCTCGCGCGTATTGTGCCGCAGGCCCGGGCCTTCGGCACCGAGCACCAGCGCCACCCGCGCCGGGCCGAGCGCATCCTTGAGGTCAGTATCGGCATCACCGGTCAGGCCGATCCGCCAGAAGCCGGCGCTGGCGATGTCGTCGAGGGCCCGCGCGAGATTGACCACGCGCGCCCACGCCACGCGTTCGAGCGCGCCCGACGCGGCCTTGGCGACGACCCCGCCTTCCGGCGGCGAATGGCGATCCTGGGTGACCAGTCCGACGACCCCGAAGGCCGCGGCCGAGCGGACGATCGCACCGACATTGTGCGGATCGGTCACCTGGTCGAGCACGAGCAGCACCGCGCGCTCGGGGGCCGCGACCAGCAGGTCATCGAGCCACACCTCCTCGAGCGGCTCGACCTCGATCACCACGCCCTGGTGCGGCGCGTCGCTCGGCACCAGTCGGCCAAGGTCGGGCGCCTCGGCGAGCGTCACCGGCACGTCCTTGGGGAATTGCATCACCTCCGCGGCTTCGCGCGTGGTCCACGCGCGCAGTACTTTGCGCTGGGGGTTGTCGAGGGCCGCGGCGACCGCGTGGCGGCCCCAGAAGCGGGGGCGAGTAGCGGTTCCGTGCTGATGATGTGAGCGCTTGCGGGCCATGGCGCCCCAATGGGGACGTGGCGCGCGCGGTGCAAGTCGCTCAGGTCACCCAATCGCCTTGGCGCCGGTAGCGCCCGACCCGCCACGTCCCGATGGCGAGGATCAGGATGATCGGATAGGCCCAGAAGACCATCGCTGCTCCGTAGGCCCGGGGCAGCAGGCTGAGGTCGATCGCCTTCAACACGTGACCCATCATCGTCGTCAGCTGCAAGCCGGCGACCCACAGCGGCCAGAATCGCTCCGACCGCAGGGCGACCATCAGGAAGCCCCCGAAGACCGCAAGATCGACGAGCATGACCGGGGCCTCGACGTGCGCGAAGCGTACTGCGAGTGGGGAAAGCACGAGTTGCGTGGCGATTGCCCCGCCAATGCAAATCAGGCCGACCAGGCGCTCGTCGCGACTTCCGCGCACGAATGCGTAGAGCGCGACGAGCACCAGGAGGATTCGGAAAAGGTTCGGTGCCATGGTTCAGCCTCGACGGAGCACGCGGCCGCGCGACCAGTCAATGCCCCGGTTCAGGCGACCACCCGGAGACCAGCCTGGCCGGTCTGCGGCGGGCATTCCGTGTCCCCGAAGGCGACGGTGCGCAAGCCGGGCACCTTGCTCTGGGCCGTGACCAGCTCGCCATGGCAGGCGACGATCGAACCGCGTGCGCAAACCAGGCTGGCAAGCGCGCTGGAGGCTTGGGCCAGTGCGGCATGGATCGGCGCCGGGCCAACACGAGCGACGGAATTGGCGTGCATCATCCGTAGCTGGAGCTCGGCGATTTCGGCGAGCGAGGCGTCGATACATTCTTCGACGGTGCGGACCTGGGTAGCGACTTCGTAGGCGGCGTCTTCGATCATCTGTCTGCGCATGACTGCTCCTTCTCCGGCGCTTCACGCACCGGAGTGTGGCTGTCGGACTGATCTCAGCGTCGGAACTTATTTCTGGAGAAGCCTGGAGAGGCTTTCGAGCCCGGCGAGATACATGCCCGCCGAGAACGCTGCTCCGATTGCGATTGCCGCAATCCAAAACAGCCTCTGGCCGACACTCATCTCATTCCGTGGGTTGCTCCTCGTGGCGAACGGCAACTGCAGGGAAGGTCCGAAAGCGACGGCCCGTTGCTCGGTCCGGAAACCGGCCCCTCCGGCCTCCCCTGCGCGGTCAGCGTGCCGAATCTGAGTTCCGACCGCGGCCTCTGGGTGGTCGGAGAATGGGCTGGGCTCAATGTACGGCGGTTGATGTATCAAACGCTGATACTCGCCGCCGTATTGCGCAATGACGCGCGCCGCCTGGCTGCGACGCTCGACGCCAAGGATTTGGAGGGCGCCGCGGATCCGCTGGTCCACGGTGTGTGGCGAGATATCGAGCTCGGTCGCGATTTCCTTCGACGACAGATGCTCGTTGACCAGGCGCAGGCAGTCGATCTGCCCTACGCTCAGGCGTTGAACCCGTGCAACCATGTCGGCCTCCCCAGGACCGTCAGGCCCATTCGTGGTCTCAGCCACGCCTGGCCTCTCTTTCAACTTAACCCCCACCCCTGAGAGCCATGGCCTCGGAGAATACGCCGAGTCCAGCACTGAACTTATTTCATAATGGCTGGATTAGCTAGGAATTCAACGGTTTCCGCAGACCCCGTCTCGTCGCCGCTCCGATAATGGTTGGTGGAGAGGGCTGGATTCGAACCAGCGTACGCTTGCGCGGGCAGATTTACAGTCTGCTGCCTTTAACCACTCGGCCACCTCTCCAGGTGGTTGCCACGCGCAGCCAGTCCGGGGGACTGGCGAGCATGGCAAGCAGGCGCGCCATGTGGCGGCGCGGGTTTCGCCTGTCAACGCGGGCTTGCCAGCCGAAGCTCCACCGGAGCAAAGGCTGGAGCGGGTGAAGGGAATCGAACCCTCGTCGTAAGCTTGGAAGGCTTCTGCTCTACCATTGAGCTACACCCGCTTGGCTGGTCGCGGACCGGCCCAATGCCATTGCCGGCAAGGGCGCGTCAATCGCCCCTCACGGACGTCATTAACCTCGTGGGGTTGCTAAAAGTGCCCACTCTCAACGACAAAGCGAGGAACGACTCGTGGGCGCAACGATTGATTCGCCCTGAAAAGGAGATTGCGTGATGCCTGCTCGGCCTATCTGGCGGGGACAGATTCGACTGGCTCTGGTGTCGATTCCAGTCGAGCTTTATCCGGCCACGCGCAGCGGCGCCCAGATCCAGTTTCACCAGGTGCACGAGCCGTCGGGCAAGCGCATCCGCTATGAAAAAGTGGTCCCGGGCATCGGCCCGGTCGACAAGGACGAGATCGTCAAAGGCTATGAGGTCGAGAAGGGGCGCTACGTGCTGCTCGACCCGGAAGAGATCGAAAGCGTGAAGCTCGAAAGCCGCAAGACGCTCGACCTCGTCCAGTTCGTCGACGATGCCGGGATCGACGCGATGTATTTCGACAAGCCTTATTACGTGATGCCGGCGGACGATTTGGCGGAAGAGGCCTATGTCGTCATGCGCGACGCTCTGACCGCGGCGAAGAAGGTCGGCGTCGGCCAGTTGGCGATGCGCGGCCAGGAATATGTCGTCGCCTTGAAACCGTGCGGCCGCGGCCTGCTCCTCGAGACTCTGCGCTACGCCGACGAGGTCCACAAAGCGACGTCATTCTTCCGCGAGATCGGCGACCACAAGTCCGACCCGGACCTGCTCGACATGGCGTCGATGCTGATCGACCGGAAGTCCGGCGAGTTCGACGCCAGCGACTATCACAACCGCTATGTCGACGCGCTTCACCGGCTGATCGAAGAGAAACAGAAGAAGAAGGGCGAACGGGTCATCGAGGATCCGGACGCCGATGCGCCGCCGCCCAAGGGCTCCAACGTCATCGACCTCATGGCTGCGCTGAAGAAGAGCCTTGGCGACCAGAAGAAGACCGGCGCGAAAAGGACCACCCGCAAGGCGGCGAGCGAGAAGGAAGCTCCGGCCAAGGCGCGCAAGCGGGCCTAACTAGATGGCCAAGCGCCCGGCGCTCGACATCGAGACCTACAACCGCAAGCGTGACTTTTCGAAGACCAGGGAGCCCAAGGGCCGCAAGCTGAAAGGCAAGGGCGACAGCTTCGTCGTCCAGAAGCACCAGGCGTCGCGGTTGCATTGGGATTTCCGGCTCGAACTCGACGGCGTCCTCAAAAGCTGGGCGGTGCCCAAGGGGCCGAGCCTCGATCCGGGCCAGAACCGGCTGGCGATGCGCACCGAAGATCACCCGCTCGACTATGGCGATTTCGAGGGCACCATCCCCAAGAGCGAATATGGCGGCGGCACGGTGATGCTGTGGGACCGGGGCCGGTGGATTCCCGAGCCGAGCAAGGACCCCAGCAAGACGATCGAGGAGGGGCATCTCCACTTCACCCTCGAGGGCGAGCGGATGAAGGGCGACTGGGTGATGTTCCGCTTGAAGCCCAAGCCCGGCGAGAAGGCCGAGCCATGGATGCTCAAGAAGGTCACTGACGCTTTTGCCGACGCCGAGGACGGCGAGTTGCTGGTCGAGAATTGCACGACCAGCGTCACCACCGGCCGGACCATGGCGGAGATCGCGTCGGGGACCGACGAGTGGCGCTCCAACCGCGGCGGCCAGAAGGGCGGGCGGGCGAAGAAAAAGGGCTCGACCGCGCCGCCGCCGTTCCAGGAACTGCAGCTCGCAACCCTAGTCGACGAGGTCCCGGCGGGCAGCGGCTGGATCCACGAGTATAAATATGACGGCTACCGGCTGATGCTCGCGGTCGGCGACGGCGCGGCGACCGCCTGGACCCGCACCGGCAAGGACTGGAGCGACAAGTTCGGGCCGCTGGTCAGGGCCGCGGCCAGGCTGCCCGCAGGATGCCTGATCGATGGCGAGGCAGTTGCGCTGGGCGACGACGGCAAGCCGAGCTTCCAATTGCTCCAATCGACCCTCAAGGATGGTGGCGGCAATCTCGCTTTCTACGCCTTCGACCTGCTGGTCGACCGCGGCGAGGATATCCGCAAGCTCCCCAATATTGAGCGCAAGGAGCGGCTGGCGAAGCTGCTGCAGGGTGTCCGCTCGCCGATCCTCTACGGCGACCATGTCGTCGGCCGCGGCGACGAATTGTTCGACGCCATCTGCCAGGCGGGCGGCGAGGGCCTCGTCTCCAAGAAAGCCGACGCGCCCTACAAAGGCATCCGCACCCGCAACTGGCTCAAGATCAAATGCATCCAGCGCCAGGAATTCGTGATCGTCGGCTGGTCCGACAGCGACAAGCGGCGCGGCTTCAAGTCGCTGCTGCTCGCGGTGAAAGACGGGCGCAAGCTGACCTATGCCGGCAAGGTCGGGACCGGGTTCGACGACAAGATGATCGAGGCATTGATGGAGCGGATGAAGCCGATCGAAACCGATACGGCGGCGGTCGAGGTGCCGCGCCTCGAGCGAAAGGGCGCGCACTGGATCAAGCCCAAGCTGGTCGCGGAAATCGCCTTCGCCGAATTTACCGACGACGGGATATTACGGCACCCGAGCTTCGTTGGGCTGCGCGAGGACAAGCCGGCGTCGGATGTGGTGCGCGAAGTGCCAAAGCATTTGAAAAAGACCGCGAAAAAGAAGGGCGCGCCCGCGACCGCGGCGAGCCTGGGGATTGAAATCAGCAACCCCGACCGGGTGATCTATCCCAAGGACAAGGTCACCAAGGGCGAGCTGGCGGATTATTATGCGCAGATCGCGCCGCTGATCATGGTCGATTCCGCGAACCGGCCGATGACCGTCATCCGCTTCCCCCAAGGCACCGCCGCCAAGGGTTTCTTCCAGAAGCATGACACCGGCACCTTCGGCCCGCACGTCAAGCACATCCCGATCGCTGAAAAAGACGGCGGGACCGAGGATTATCTCTATTTCGACCAGATCCAGGGGCTGCTCGCCTGCGTCCAGATGGGGACCATCGAATTCCATGGCTGGGGCAGCAGGATCGACGCGGTCGAATGCCCCGACCGGCTGGTGTTCGACCTCGACCCCGATGAAGGGCTCGATTTCGGCCACGTGAAGGAAGCGGCGCTGCAATTGCGCGAGCTGCTGCTTGGGCTCGGGCTCGAGACGTTTCCGCTGCTCACCGGCGGCAAGGGCATCCACGTTGTCGCCCCGCTCGACGCGACCAGGGACTGGCCCGAAGTCAAAAGCTTCGCCGAGCGCTTCAGCCGGGCGATCGCCGAGGCCCAGCCCGAAACCTTCACCGCCAACATCCGCAAGGACGCGCGCAAGGGCCGCATCTTCATCGACTGGCTGCGCAATCAGCGCGGGGCGACCGCGGTCATGCCTTATTCGGCGCGCGGCCGCGAAGGGGCGCCGGTGTCGGCGCCGGTCACCTGGGATGAACTCGGCGACTTTGCGAGCGGGCACCATTTCAGCGTACGCGACGCCGACGAATTGCTCGACAGAGTGGATTCGAAGCTGCTTGCAGGCTGGGGGAAAGCCAAGCAAGCATTGCCGGATGCGTAGAGCCCTCCTTCCCGCACTCCTCCTGCTGACCGCCGCAGCCCCGCCCGAGACCGCGCGCTGGCGCGACCAGGCGTCGCGGGTCGAGATCGCCCGTGACGACTGGGGCATCGCCCACATTCACGGAATAACCGACGCCGATGCCGTGTTCGGGATGATTTATGCCCAGGCCGAGGACGACTTTCCGCGCATCGAAGCCAATTACCTGACCGCGCTCGGGCGCACGGCCGAGGCCGAAGGCGAGAAAGCGATCTGGCAGGATCTGCGTGCCCGGCTTTACGTCAGCGAAGCCGAGCTCAAGGCCGATTACGCGCGCAGCCCGGCGGCGATGCAGAAATTGATGGACGCCTGGGCCGACGGGCTGAACTATTTCCTGGCGACCCATCCGAACGTGCAGCCGCGCGTACTCAAGCGGTTCGAACCGTGGATGGCGCTGAGCTTCACCGAGGGCAGCATCGGCGGCGACATCGAGCGGATCGACCTGCCCGAACTTGAGCGCTTCTACGCGGGTACGCAGACCGCGAGCGCGGCCCCAGTCGATCTCGATCCGCAAGGCTCCAACGGCATCGCCATCGCGCCCGCCTTGACCAGGGACCGCAAGGCGCTGCTGCTGATCAACCCGCACACCAGCTTCTTCTTCCGCTCGGAACAGCAGGTCACCAGCGACCAGGGCCTCAACGTCTATGGCGCGGCGACCTGGGGCCAGTTCTTCATCTACCAGGGCTTCAACGCCCATGCCGGGTGGATGCATACTTCAAGCGGGGTCGATAATGTCGACGAGTTCGCCGAGACCATCGAGCGTCGCGGCAAGACCACTTGCTATGTCTACGGCAGCGAATGCCGCGAGCTCACCGCGCGGCCGGTGACAATCCGCTACCGCAACGCCGCCGGCCAATTGGTGTCCCGCGATTTCACCACCTGGCGCACGCATCACGGGCCGGTCGTCCGCACGGCGGGCGGCCGCTGGATTTCGTTCGCGATGATGAACCGCCCGGTCGAGGCGCTGCAGCAGAGCTTCCTCCGCACCAAGATGCCGGACCTCGCCTCGTTCATGCAGGTCGCCCAGCTCAAGGCCAACAGCTCCAACAACACGTTGTTCGCCGACGACAAGGGCGAGATCGCTTACCTTCACCCGCAGTACGTCCCGCGCCGGCCCGACCGCTTCGATTATAGCAGGGTCGTCGACGGTTCGACCCCCGCGACCGACTGGGGCTCGCTCCATTCGCTGTCCGAATTGCCCAACGTCATCGCCCCGCCCAACGGCTGGGTGCAGAACACCAATGCCTGGCCCTACAAGGCGGCCGGCGCGTTCAGCGCCGATCCCCAGCGTTTTCCGAAATATATGGATCTGTTCGGTGAGAACTTCCGCGGGCTCCACGCCCAGCAACTGCTGACCGGCAGCCGCGACTGGACGCTCGACCGGTTGCAGGCGGCGGCGTTCGACAGCCACCAGCCGGGCTTTGCGGCGCTGATCCCGCCGCTCCTCCAGGCCTATGACGCGCTGCCCAAAAGCGATCCCCGGCGCGAGCGGCTGGCCGCGCCGATCGCGGCATTGCGCTCGTGGGATTATCGCTGGAGCGGAGATTCCGTCGCCCAGTCGCTGGCGATGTTCTGGGGCGAGGGGCTGCGGCTGGCGATGAACCCGCCCGCGGACGAGCCGAGCACCAAGACATTCGCACGCCTCGCTGCCGACACGTCGGCCGAGCAGAAGCTGAAATGCCTCGACGAGGCGGTCGCCCGCTTGCAGCGCGAATTCGGTCGCTGGGATGTGCCGTGGGGCGAGATCAACCGCTTCCAGCGAATCTCGCCGGCGATCGATCATCCGTTCAGCGATGCCGCGCCGAGCACGCCGATCCCCTTTGCCTGGGGCGTTTACGGTTCGCTCGCCTCGTCCAGCGCAACGCCCAAGCCCGGCACGAAGCGCTGGTACGGGACGTCGGGCAACAGCTTCGTCGCGGTGGTCGAATTCGGCTCGCGCGTCCGGGCGCACGCGGTCACCGCCGGGGGCGAAAGCGGCAATCCGGCCTCGCCGCACTTCAACGACCAGGCGCAACGCTACGCCTCCGGCAATCTGCGCGAGGTCTATTTCTATCCCGGCCAACTGCTCGGCCACACCGAGCGGACCTACCGACCGGGCGAGTAAGATCCTCCCCGGAACGGGGAGGGGGACCGGCGAAGCCGGTGGAGGGGCCGACCGTTCCGACCCCACCGTCAGTCCTGCGGACTGCCACCTCCCCGTTCCGGGGAGGAACTAGCCGCCGGCGAAGCGGTCGGTCGCGCGGATCAGGCCGTCGAGCACGCCCGGCTCGCTGAACAAATGCCCGCCGTCGGGAATGATGTTCAGCTCGACCTCGGGCCAAGCCTGCTTGAGCTTCCACGCCGCGATCGGCGGGGTGCAGCTGTCGTGGCGGCCCTGGACGATCACGCCCGGAATGCCGCGCAGCTTGGCGGCCGCTTCGCGCAGCAGCTGCCCTTCCTCGAGCCAGCCGTGCGCCGCCATATAATGGTTCTCGATCCGCGCCACCGCGACCGCGACATCGGGCGTGGTGAAATGGTCGATGGTCGACGGGCTCGGCAGCAAGGTGACGATTTCGCCCTCCCACTTGCTCCACGCCTTGGCCGCGAGGAGCTGCTCGTCTGCATCGTCGCTGGTCAGGCGCTTGCGATAGGCCTCGACCAAATCGCCGCGCTCATTTTCCGGGATCGCCGCGACGAACTCATCGAACTTGTCGGGGTAGATTTGTGACGCGCCGCCGTCCTTGTACATCCAGTCGATCTCATAGGTGTCGAACAGGAAGATGCCGCGCAGGATCAGCTCGGTGACGCGCTCGGGGTAGGTCACGCCGTAGGCGAGCGCGAGGGTCGAGCCCCAGCTGCCGCCGAACGCCTGCCATTTGTCGACCTTGGCGACCTGCTTCCTCAGCTTCTCGATGTCGTCGACCAGATCCCAGGTCGTGTTCGCCTCGAGGCTCGCATAAGGCGTCGATTTGCCGCAGCCCCGCTGGTCGAACACCAGGATCTTATACTTGTCGGGGTTGAACTGGCGCCGGTGATCGGGGCTCGATCCGCCGCCCGGGCCGCCGTGCAGGAACACCACCGGCTTGCCGTTCGGATTGCCGCACAGCTCCCAATAAAGGCTGTGACCGTCGCCGACATCGAGCATGCCGGTCTCATAGGGTTCGATCGCCGGGTAAAGTGTGCGGCGGGCATCTGCGGTCATTCGGTCAGTCCCCTGCGGTGTTGCTGGTAAATTTGGTAAAGGCCGGGCCGGGCGTCGACGCCGTAGCTGAATGATAGAGTGCGCCGGGGTTCGGCGGAACGATTGGGGCCGCTACGATGTACCGCGCGTGCGTGCAACAGCAGGACATCGCCGGCCCGTGCTTCAACCGGAGCGAGCGGCCCGACGCTTCCTTCGTCCGGATCGCTAATGGGCTCGTCCGCGCGGGCGAGCGGATACCAGCCGTCCGCACATTCGATCATCCCTTTGTCAGCCAACGCATCGTCGATGAAGATCACGGCGGTAGCGAAACGGTCGAGATCGAGGCCCATTCCGAGCCAGTAATTTCCATCAAGATGCAGACCATAGCCACTCGCTCCGGGCGGCTTGGCGATAAATTTGTCCTTGAGCAGCTGAACCTCGCCGCCGACTGCTTCGCTGACCAGCCCAAGCATGTCGGGGTGATGCGCGAGGGCACGGAATTCAGGCGCAACATCAATGGTTGGATCCAGCCGGTCGGTCCGGCGCCGCGAGGCGGGCACTGCGCCGCGCTGATCGAAGAGCGCCGGTTGAGCCATCAGCCGTTCGCATTCCAGCCGGAGCGGCGCCAGCTGCTCCTCGCGAAGGAAGCCGCGAACCAGGGTCCAACCCTTGGACCGCCACTCGTCCAGTCCGCGCGTGCTGAGCTTGGCCATATCTCTCACCGCGACCGCGGCCTTAGCGGTTTCGACCATTCGACCTGGGTTCCAGCGATGCTCATGCCGGCCGCGCGATACAGCAGCTCGCCGGGTTCGTCGGCGATCGCGAACAGGCATAATGGGGATAGTCCGCGCGCCCGGCCGATCGCCGCGACATGCGCCAGGATCGATTGGCCGAAGCCGCGTCGGCGCCAATCGGGATGGACGACCAGATTCTTGAGACGGATGATCCCTTGGCCGGCCAGCAACCCGGCGGTGCCAACGGTTTGGCCGTCGCATTCGGCCGTGAACATTTCCATGCCGTGCGCGCATTTGGTCCGCTCGAGCGCCACCCACTCGCCGGCGCCGGCAAAATGCCCGTCGGGCGGGCCTTCGGACGCTTCATGCAGGGCAAGCTTGCGCCGCCAATCCTCTTCGCTGCGGACTGGCGACAAGGTGAGCAACGAAGAGGGCTCCGGAAAGTCGTGGACGAAGGCAATCTCGTCGCGGTCGGTGTAACCGGCATTGCGCAGCGCTGCGTCGGCGGCCGTCCCGCGGCGGTCGAGATAAATGCGCGCGAGCTGCGCTCCAACGCCGGCAAGCGCGGATTCGGCCTCAGTCACCCATCTCTGGCCCTGGGCGGCAACCATGTCGGCATCGACGCGGTGAACTACTGACCCGGCTGGAGACCCGGCCAGGCCCGGCATCCACGCCAGCGTTGCACCCGCTATCCGGCGGACCTCTGCGCCAAGCTCGAAATAAGCGCGGTCGGTTTCGATCACGGGGTCGATTAACGGCACATCGGACGCCTCCGGCATCGGTTGGGCAAACCCGCCGGGCATCAGACCGCTTCGCTCGCAGGTTCAGGCTGCGCGGAACTGGTGCGGGGCACGCCGAGCAATTCCCAGAACGCTTCCTGAGCCGGGCGATAGCAGCGCGTGACATGTTCAAGCCGCGGATCCGGGATGAACGGGAAGAAGTTCATCGTCGCATTGGCTTCGAACAGGACGACGCGGCCGTCCGGGACGATGCCGTAATCCATGCCGAAGAAATCGAGCGCCATTCGTTCGCGAATGGCGCGCTGGCATTGCAGCACCTGGTCAGGGAACGCACCTTGCGGCGTTTCGAACAGCTGTCGCTCCTCTTCGAGCAATTCGGGCCATTCGCTCAGGAATCGGCGCCGGTCGTTCGCGTGGACGTTCCAGCGGTCCGACACCAGCATGTGCCGCAGGATGATATGCGGCCCGATGAAGAAGTTGCGGTACTTGCGGTAAAGGCCGTCATCGCTCCGAAAATCGATGAATTCGGTGACGATATGATCGCCTTCGCCGCCGCACCCCGCACGCAGGGAATCGAGGTCGTCGAACAGCCCGACAATGTGGCCGGTGTGGGTTCCGGCCTGGCGTAGGATCACCGGGAACTGGAGTCCGGCGCATTCCACCGCCTGCGCAACGCTTGCCGGCTTGTTGACGCGCAGCCGGAGCGTCTTGGGAACGATCAACCCGGGAGTGCCGGCGAGGCGCTTGGCAATCTGGTCGCGGCTCGATTGCAGCACGGCTTCGGGCCGGTTGATGACCCGGCCGGGAAAGCCGCGCAGCAGCTTGCGCAAATTTTCCAGCACCTTCGGGTTTTGGTCGGGGTCCGTGACCAGATTCACCAGGCAGCGATAGGCTTGCAGATCGGGTCGCCGTGACTGGCGGAAGAAATGGCGAGTAATGTGCAACCGGTCATATCGCGCGCGCTTGGCGAGCAGGTGATAGAGATCCGTGCTGCCGACATTGCCGATCGTCTCGTCGTCCACGATCATCCGGTCGTGATGATCGGAGCCGCCCATTAACAACAGCTTCGGGCCCGCAGCTTGTCCCGCTGTCATCAACCCCCCTTCGACTTCCCGTTGCAGCATCGTCTTTCACACGAGCCGTCGTAAGCTATCGCCAACCCCCAACTAGAAGCTGAATTCCTCGTAGATGCGGCTGACGTCGCCATTCCATTCATTATGGTATTTGTCGAGCAGGCGATCGGCAGGCGTCATCCCGGTTGCGACGACATCGCGCAGCGGATCCAAAAAGCCGCCTTCATTGTCGCCGGCGCTGTTGAGGCGGGCGCGGCGGGTCAGTCCCCCAGCGGCGATATCGAGCACTTCGCCGGCGAATTCCCGCATCGTGCCGCCGCCCGGCACCGGCGTGTCGAGCGCCAGCTTCGGGACCTGGTGGCGGAGCTGCTCGCGCTCGCCGATCGACCAATGCTTGACCCGGTCCCACGCGGCGTCGAGCGCCTGATCGTCGTAGAGCAATCCGACCCACAAGGCGGGGAGCGCGCAGATCCGGCTCCAGCGGCCGCCGTCGGCGCCGCGCATTTCGAGGAAGCTCTTCAAGCGCACTTCGGGGAAGGCGGTCGATAGATGGTCGGTCCAGTCGGTCAGCCGCGGCTTCTCGCCCGGGAGCTCGGGCAATTTGCCGGCGAGGAAATCGCGGAAGCTGCGCCCGGCGACATCGATGTACTGGCCGTCGCGGAACACGAAATACATCGGCACGTCGAGCATGTAGTCGCAGTAGCGTTCGTAGCCGAAGCCATCTTCGAACACGAACGGCAGCATGCCGGTGCGGTCGGGGTCGGTGTCTTCCCAGATGTGGCTGCGGAA
>Ga0068862_100001370_pt1 | contig 22653 bp, 22 predicted proteins | sample KBSSwiS52_FD_66598 | JGI IMG/M metagenome (GOLD analysis project Ga0068862, IMG submission 66598) | Switchgrass rhizosphere microbial communities from Kellogg Biological Station, Michigan, USA - KBS Switchgrass S5-2 | ecosystem: Host-associated > Plants > Roots > Rhizosphere > Soil ... | reverse complement strand
AAAGAACTGGAAAACGATCTTGGTATTGCACCATCACAAAATGGAAACCTTGAAAAATGGGCCGGGCAAGGTGTATTTCTGTTGAATGCATCACTCACCGTGCGACAAAACGAAACGGGAAGTCATAGTAAAATTGGTTGGCTTCAATTTACTGATGCTGTTATTTCAAAGATTTCAGAACAAAAGGAAGGAGTTGTTTTTTTGCTTTGGGGTAAGTTTGCGCAAGACAAGCAACCCCTCATTGATGAAACAAAACATTCTGTACTTAAAGCTGCACATCCATCACCCTTTAGTGCAGATAAGGGGTTTTTTGGATGCAGGCATTTTTCAAAAACAAACGACCTGCTTGCAGCTCAAAATAAAGAGCCGATAGACTGGAGACTTTAATTTATTAGTCCTAAATATTTTTAAAATTGAAAGACCTTCTTGCGAGAATTTTTGCAGCCTGGGCCCTTATTATCTTTACCACCACATTGTTCCCTGTAGCCCTGTTTATGTGGATCATCGGTCTTATTGATGAACCCCGCCGCACTTATATTTTTGGCGCAATCTCAAAAGTATGGATGAGTTTTTTTTTCTTTATGACGGGTTGCAGTTTAAAAATATTCGGCGAAAAAAATTTTAAACCCGGGGAAAATTACATTGTTATCTGCAATCACAATTCGTTAATGGATGTTCCCATCAGTACTCCATTTATTCCGGGAACTAATAAGACTATTGCGAAAACAGAAATGGCCAAAATTCCTGTTTTTGGATTGGTTTACAAAAGAGGGGCTGTGCTGGTTGACAGAAAGGATAAAAACAGCCGGCGGGAGAGTTACAAAAAAATGAAAGAAGTACTGAATATGGGAATGCATATGTGCATTTATCCGGAAGGTACGCGGAATAAAACTGAAATGCCATTGAAAGAATTTCATGATGGTGCTTTTAAACTTGCCACTGAATGCCAAAAGAGCATTTTGCCCGCCTTAATATTCAATACAAAGAAAGTGCTTCCTCCCGGTAAAACATTTTACTTTTGGCCCTCCCATATGGAGTTACATTTTTTACCCCCGGTAATTATAAATAAAACAGATAATGTCGAGATTGTGAAAAGGATGCTACATGAGATAATGACTGATTATTACACTGCTCATCTAAATAGTCAATAGTCAATATTGTAACCAAAGTATGAGATTGACAGGAAACATGCTAAGTTTATTTAATACAAACCAATTAACAGAAAGGCATGCTTCTTACAATTACGGTAGGCAGATGGCGATATTCATGGCTTGCGTGAAAATAACAGAGATCGAAAACCAATAGCCTTATAACTTAATGGCCGATGGGATGAATAACTATATCAGGAGGGAGAGTATCCCATGCATCAGGAGTGCGGGGTAGTTACTCAATCATTTTATTTCTCATACCATACATTATTAACCCTCCGATGGTTTTAGCGCCAACTTTATTTTTCATATTCTGACGGATGGTTTCTATTGTCCGGGGGCTTAAAAAAATAATTTTGGAAATTTCTTCGGTTGTTTTGTCTTCGCCAAGCAGTTGTAATATTTTTAATTCTTTCTCACTAAATGAAATAGGAATATGGCTGCCGTAATGGTGGCGTACATTTTTCTTTTGCATCAGTTTGCCCATTACAGCATTATTCACCAGCTGGTTGAAATAGAAATCATCATTCATACAGGTAAGTATGGCCTCGTATATTTCATCAGGATCTGTGGTTTTGGTAAGATATGCATTGGCGCCCATTTCCATCATTTTACTGATCATTTGCTGGTCGTCATACATTGTGAGCACAATTATCTTTACATCCTCATGCTGTTTTCGAAGCATTCCAATTGCGTTTATGCCATCTATTTCGGGCATCCTTATGTCCATTAATAACACATCTGGTTTTTTTATATTGATCTTATGCATAAGATCTTTACCATCTTCAGCCTCCCATATCATCTTTAAATTATCTTTGGAAGCAAGAGCCATTTTAATTCCGTCCCTGAAAATTTTGTGGTCGTCGGCAATTGCAATCTTAATTAGCCCCGAGGTTATAGACATGGATTTATTCACTTATTAGAGTAGTAAAAATATAAACAATAACGAAGATTATACCAATGTATTTCAGTAAACTTCGAATATTTTTAGTTATAGTTCGCTTTTTTATAGTAAAAACACTAACGTATATACCGCAACTTAGCTGGCCATTCTTTGTCGGCCCGGTCCGAATACTTTTTCTACTGCTTACCTGTTTACATATTTAAAAAAAAGTAACTATACCTTTGCCCATCGCAATAAACGTGCTATTACCAGTCTTTCTAACTCTTTTTAGTGTATCTACTAGTGTATAAGTACCAAACTAAACAGTAATTTTACTAATTTTTATGCGTATATTTACTTTATTTTCAGTGTTAAATCTACGCCATATTTACGTTAAAACCCTTGCCCAAAGCGGTTTTTGATAACTCATAAACTTCAATGGTCTTTAAATATCGATTGTATAGTATGAGGTTTTTATAGAAGTTTACTACTCAAATTTAACAAGAAAGAATTCAAAACAACTAAAAACTTACGTTATGACACAAAATGCAATTTTAGAAACCAAAACACTTGCCGAAGTAGGCGAAGACATCGGCCTTTCGGAAGGAGCTCAACTAGTAAATGCTTTTACAGCGGCTAATCCTGATGCTACACCAGGTTATTACATTGGACGTAATATCCTTGAACAAATCATGGCTCAACCGGGTTGTGTAGGTATTAATTTTCGCAAATGCCTTACCAACATGAATGAAGAGCATCTGGTTTACACAGGTGTTGATGCTGACGGAAAAGACATTCTTGAATTTTCTGTAGTTACCAACACAGGGGATATTATTAAGAAAGATGGTATAGTTGCTGACAGGATTATGTGGTGGGATCTAAGCGAGGTGCAGGTGCTGGAAGTACTAACGGCATAATTTTTCGAATAATTATAAAAATAGATAGCTATATTTGGTCATAAACTGACCTGCTATTCTGAAATTTTTATTATATACCAGTTCTTTTTCGAATTTATTACCTATAGCGTTTTTTCTATTATTTAAAAGAAATAATAATGAAAAAACGCTACGGGTAATTTTTTTTTATATATTATATGTCATCCTAAATGACATAGTAGGTTATTATCTCCACGAAATACGTTCCAAAAACTACTTTATCCTCTTCGCACTTTTCACCGTTGTGGAATTTACTTTCTTCTGTCTCTTTTATTATAACGTCTTATCCTCCGGGTGGATGAAAAAGGCTCTTCTCCCGATATGGAGCTTATTTTTCATATTTTCCTGTATCGACTTTTTCCTCGTAAATAAAATGAATTCTTTTGATTCAATTGCAGTGGGTGTAGAAGATATTTTAATTATCCTTATGTGTATTTATTATCTCGTAATACAAATAAAAGGCGCCACTGATCTTTTTGTATATTCAACTTCAAATTTTTGGATAATCATTACTTTCCTCATTTACTTATCTGGTACCTTTTTTTTATATATCATGGCCGAAAATATGATCAATAACATGAAATATCGAATTCAATATACCGTCATCAACTCTGTATTTTATGTCCTCAAGAATATTTTACTCTCTGTAGCAATGCTCATGAAACCCACACCCATCAAAAATCAAATACAAAAAAGCGAGGACCGGCATGATTTGTTTTCTTATAATTTAAAAAAATAACCGGATAATTTAAACATGTTTTTCTTACAGACATCTGAAACGTTAGGCCTTTCAAACGTACTGATTTTCGGTACTATTGGGATGTTCCTAATGGCAATAACGCTGGTGTCTGTAGTAGTATTCCACCAGCGCAGGGTGATTAAATTTAACAAGCAACTTCAGAAACTGGAGCAGGACAAACAACAAATGCTGCTGAAAGCCTCTATAAGCTTCCAGGAAGAAGAAAGGCAACGAATTGCTGCCGACCTTCATGATGATGCCGGGCCCCTGCTGGCAACGGCAAGGCTTTACCTTAATGAAAACCTCATTCACCAGGAACCTGCTGTACAATTACAATCAATTTTTAGTGCCAAGCAAATTATAGATGACAGTATCCAGCTTATCAGGAATATTTCCCATAGTCTGATGCCGCCAACTCTCAAAAATTTCGGGTTGGAATCAGCTATGAAGGACCTGTTTGACAAAATAAATGGTTCTGGTGTAATCAATGCCAGTGCCCGTTTTCACGATAACCGGGAAAGGCTTAATGACGAACAGGAATTATTGATTTTTAGGATTTTGCAAGAGCTGGTTACTAATATTATTAAACATAGCTATGCAGGATTTATTCATCTTACTCAAAATGTACAAGGAAATTTTTCATACTTTCGCATACATCATGATGGGAAAGGTATTCTTCAACCGGAATTTGAAAAGCTCAATTATAATTCAACCGGGCTTGGATTAAAAAATATAGAGAGTCGTATAAAAGTATTAAAAGGTAGTATTTCATTTGATATTGACAGTACCCGTACCTATTATAAAGTTACTATTGAAGTGCCGCGGGAAATTGTTAAATAAAAAAACTTGTTTGTTCGTTATCTCTTAACCTTCTTCTTATGTTAACCCCTTGGATTGAGTATGGATGTAATTAAAGTTGCCATAGCTGATGATCACAAGATTTTCAGAAAGGGAGTCATACTTTCTTTAAGGCCGTATCATAATATTAAGTTTGTGCTGGAAGCCGAAAACGGCGAAGAACTCATACAAGGCGTTGAAGGTGCTATGCCCGATATTGTACTGATGGATCTCAAAATGCCGGTAAAAGACGGCATTGAAACAACCAAGTATCTCAATAAGCATTATCCCTCTATACGGATATTAATACTTACCATGTATGAAGATGAGCGATTTGTGGGACACTTAATGGATAGTGGAGCAAATGGCTACCTGCTGAAAAGTACCGATCCGGAAGAAATAAAACAGGGAATTATGGATGTAATGAGAACAGGCTTCTACCTGAATAATTTTGTTAACCGGGTACTTATCAAAAAAAATTATGCCAAGCAAAAATTTAATCCCAATCTCAATAGTGAAGTAACGATAAGTGAACGGGAAAAGGAAGTGCTTTCATTAGTTTGCATGGAGTATACTGCCCAGGAAATCGCTCAAAAAATGGACATCAGTTCCAGGACGGTTGAGGCAATTAAAGACAGGCTGATGGAACGTTTTGGCGTAAAAAACTCTGTGGGGCTTGTTTTCTTTGCAATGAAAAATTCCCTGATAGACTAGCCTCTGGCGGCATAATAATGCCTGGTTTATAGTTCTACATGTACCTGCAGTAGCTGAAAATTGTATGTTTAACAGTAATACCGGAAAACTTTGGTCTTTAATTTCCCATTGCCTCAAATCTCATTTCCGGTACTTCGCCTTCAATAATAAGTTTGCCTTCTGTCTTTCTCCTTATTTCTTCAATAGTAACACCTGGTGCTCTTTCAATCAACTGAAATCCATTTTTGGTAATATCCAAAACAGCCAGTTCTGTAACTATTTTTTTAACGCATCCTACACCGGTTAGTGGAAGTGTGCAGTGAGATAGTAATTTCGATTGGCCGTTGGGATTAGTATGCATCATGGCGACAATAATATTTTGGGCACTGGCAACAAGGTCCATTGCGCCCCCCATACCTTTTACCATTTTACCGGGAATTTTCCAATTGGCGATATCGCCTTTTTCGCTTACCTCCATTGCACCAAGTACAGTAAGGTCGACTTTCCCGGCACGAATCATTCCGAAACTCATCGCACTGTCAAAGAAAGCCGAACCAGGCACAGTAGTTATTGTTTGCTTACCTGCATTTATTAAATCAGGGTCTTCATCTCCTTCAAGCGGAAAGGGGCCCATTCCTAATAAGCCATTTTCTGATTGAAGTACCACGTTAATTCCTTTTGGGATATAATTGGCTACTAATGTAGGAATTCCAATACCCAGGTTTACGTAATAGCCATCCTTTAATTCCATTGCTATTCTTTGTGCAATCTGGTCTTTGTTTAACATGTTAATGTGATAAATGTGATGATGTGCTAATATGCTAATGCAACAGTTCTACAAACCAGCGAACTTCCCTATTGCTAATTAGCTAATTGGCTTATTAGCTAATTTTCTTACTGTTCTTTGCTCAATTCTTTTCTCATAATTGCTGCCTTCGAAAATGCGGTGAACATAAATACCAGGGGTATGGATTTCATCAGGATTCAGGTCCCCGGGTTTCACCAGTTCTTCTACTTCTGCGATTGTTATTTTGCCTGCCATGGCCATAAGCGGATTAAAGTTCCTGGCGGTTTCTTTATAGATAAGATTGCCCATTGAATCGCCCTTCCATGCTTTTACCAGGGAAAAGCAGGGTTCAAAAGCATATTCCAATAAATATTGTTTGCCGTTAAATTCGCGAAGTTCTTTTCCTCCTGCAACCTCCGTGCCTACACCCGCCGGTGTAAAAAATGCAGGTAGCCCATATCCGGAAGCCATGCACCGTGTAGCCAGCGTACCCTGGGGAATTAATTCAACTTCCAGTTCTCCGCTTAATAACTGCCTTTCAAATTCAGCATTCTCTCCTACATAAGAAGCAATCATTTTTTTTACCTGCTTTTTCTGAAGCAATAATCCAATTCCGAAATCGTCAACGCCTGCATTATTTGAAATACAGGTAAGATTGTTAACCCCTTTTTTGATTAAGGCCGTAATGCAATTTTCAGGTATTCCACATAAACCAAAACCTCCCAGCATTATCATACTTCCGTTTATAATACCTGCAATAGCTTCTTCAGCACTTGTGCAAACCTTATTCATTTACTTTACTTTTTTTGAATCTTTTTTAAACGATGCATATCCTCCCTTTTCAATTTCAAATCATTTTGTCTTTGATTCTGACTATGCATGCTATCAAATACAATACGCATCATTTCAGGGTGGCTTGTATACCAGGCATAGCTCAGGTCAAAAGCTGAAGGTGTTATATTGTGAATTTCAAATACTTTACGGGTCAGTAATTGGGTCTCAGCAATTTCATTGATGGAGGAGTCTCTACGGGCCATTTCGCCGGAGAGTGCCTGGGCCCTTATCACATCCCATAAAATATCCTGCATTTCATTTTGCTGAATAATTCCTGAAGGAACTTTATTCTTCCCGGAACACGAAAACAGAATAAAGCATATAATAAAGAAAAAAAGATTTTTCATTACTTAAGTCCTTCCTTATATTTAGTTGCAGATGAAACATCAATGCGTTGTAAAAAATCAAGCGCCCTGGATTTATCCGGTGGCGATGCCTTTGAAAAAATCTGGATAAGCTCCTGGGTTTTTCCCTGGAAAAAAAATTGAAGAATCATAGTATTGGAATTTTCGGTATTAAAATTATTTAAAAGACTAAGGACATTCAAAATCTGGATTCTTGCATTTGCATCTTCATCATACAGCTTATCCATCCCGAGCCTGTAGTAACTATATATTGCATCATGAATAATAGCGTACTTGCTATTTTGTAAATTTTCTACCAGCCAATAACGATTTCTTGTACCATCAAAGGGCTTCCATCCAGAAATATTTTTTCCTTCAGGTGCACTGTTTACAATATTCTGAGCTTTTTGAAAATAGGTATTTCCCCCTCGCGGAGAAAATGAGTCATAATCCATACCCAGAACAATATTTATATAATAGGCGAAAATTGCTGTAAGGTTTGAGGAGGCGGCATCCGTTCCGGAAACCCTGCTATCATTGAATTCTAATTGCTGAAATTCGGCATACTTAAATATTATATCATTATCCTGGAAGTTAATCATCGTAGAAAGATATGATGCATTAAAAACGGGCCTTGCAGACTGGATAGTCAGGGAACCTTTATATATATTGGGTTCATCAGTTGATTCAAGGTTCAATAAAAAACTACAGTCAATTTTTTCCTGCTGGGCAAAATTATCGGTGCTCCACTTGCGATTATTTACAAAATTATTCAGGGCCGTTTGTAAAGTCTGGAATGTTTTTTTATCAACATTATTTGCTACCCTGTTACTAATTACACTTACCCGTGCCTTAAGTTCCTGGGCATAGCAAATGACACCTGGAAAAAGAAAAAAAGAAAAAAGGATTATTCTATACATTTCTATAATTAATAATTGCGTTTACAATATCTCCTGCTACGTCTTTTTTTGATTTTTTATCAAAATTGTATTGATTGCCCTTTTTATCAAAAATAATAATTTTGTTGGTGCTGCGCCCAAAACCCGCTCCTTCATCATTCAGAGAATTTAGTATAATAAGATCCGCATTTTTACCGGACAATTTTTTAAGCGCATTTTCTTTTTCATTATTGGTTTCTAAGGCAAATCCGACCAAGGTCTGGTTTTCTTTTTTCAATTCTCCTGCTTTTGTAAGTATATCTTTTGTTTTTACCAGCTTTATTAAAATTTCATCTTCGCCTTTTTTAATCTTTTCATTCGAAGGCCTTTCGGGTGTATAATCCGACACGGCCGCCGACATCACGATAATATCACTGTTATCCAAATGCGCGAGGCACGCGTCATACATTTCATTTGCCGATCTTACCCTTATTGTTTCTATATTATGGTGAACAGTTACTTCCGTTGGGCCAAGAATGAGACTTACATCCGCTCCCCTTGCCGCTAATTCCTCTGCAATTGTAATTCCCATTGTACCCGTAGAAAGATTACTGATAAATCTCACGGGATCTATTATTTCATGAGTAGGGCCGGCGGTTACCAATGCTTTCACGCCCTGTAACAGGTTTTGTTTGGAAAAAAATTCTTGTAGAAAATCCACAATTTCTTCCGGTTCGGCCATCCTTCCTTCACCTTGTAAGCCACTCGCAAGCTCTCCATTATTTACCGGTAATAGCCTGTTTCCCATTTGTGTTAGAACTTCAATATTTTTTTGACTCGCAGGATGATGCCACATATCTTCATCCATGGCAGGAGCAATTAATACAGGGCATGTTGCAGAAAGCCAGGTAGCCAGTAACAGATTGTCGCAAATACCATTGGCCATTTTAGCCAGGGTGTTGCATGAAGCAGGCGCAATCAGCATCACATCTGCCCAACGGCCAAGCATTACATGGTTTGCCCAGGTTTCTTCGTCAAAAAAATCAGAAAGAACCTTGCTTCCGGATAATGTTGAGAAGGTTAACGGCGATACAAAATCAATCGCAGCTTTTGTCATTATTACTTTTACCTCGGCTCCGTTTTTTATAAGCAGCCTGAGCAACACAACTGCCTTATAAGCAGCTATGCTTCCTGTTACACACAGTAAAATTTTTTTACCATAAAAAATCTGCAGGCTCATGTTGTGAAGAGTTAATCATCCCTGAATGCCAACCATTCAATTTATTTTTGATTAAAGTTAATTCTACAGAAAGATGTCATTAACAAAAATGACGGTATAATTACCGCCATTAAAATTATCAATTCTTATCCAAAGATTACCATAAAGTGAATCTAACATAAAAATAAGCCAGCGTTGTTAAGACTAATCAAAAAGATTATCCTCATTTCTGCGATAATAAATTTTATCTTCCATAAATTCTGCTGTAGCTAAAAGTGCGGGGTTGGGCATTCTTTCATATGCCTTGGAAATTTCTATTTGCTCCTTATTTTCATGAATCTCCTCCAGGCTGTCCGTATGACTTGCGAATTCCTCCAGTTTATTATGGAGTTCTTCTTTAATAGAAATATTAATCTGGTTGGCCCTTTTCGCAATTACTGCAATAGACTCGTATAAGTTCCCGGTTTTTGCTTTCACATCCGTGAGGTTTTTCGTTTCAACGACATTACTGGTATTAGCGCTCTGCTGGCGTCTTAATTTGCTCATTTTGTATTTGTTTAATATTGTTCAGACTTAGGTTTTTATAATTTTCTGCCTCTTTCAACATCTTACTTTCAGGATACCTGTCAGCAAAATCAAAATATTCCGCTGAAACTTTTTGATAACGTTCTTCCTGTTTATCGGCTACGCTTAACCTGGCAAACTGGTAATAAGATTTAATAGCCATTAACATATACTCCTCTCCTTTATTTGATTCAGGATAACTGTTTAATAAGTTTGCAAATGAAATCCCCGCAGCATGATACTGCTGAAGGTTATAATATAATTGAGCCGTTTTAGATTCCTTTAGTTCCAGTTTACCCCTGCTCCTCGCTATTATTTCATTGGCATCCTTCACTCTCGGTGAATTAGGATATGTATTAATAAAAGACTGCATCATTCCAATTGCTTTGCTCGTGTTTATTTGTTCAAGCTCCACCGTTGGCGATTGCATATAATATGTATATGCATGCATATAAAATACTTCCTCTGCCTTCGTACTATTCGGAAATACTTCTAAAAACCCTTTATAAAGATTTTCAGCATCAGCGTAATTCTTTTGATAGAAAGAACAATAGGCATATTTGTAATACAACTCTTCAAATTTCTCTGTGCCCTTGAAAACAGAAAATAATTCTACGTATAACTCTTCGGCGTTTCTGTATTTCTTCTTTGCAAAATACTCATCAGCTTTTTTGAGCTTATAGTCATAATCCTTGCTTTTTAATACTTTATTAAACTGTGAGTTACATGCAGCCAGCATTAAAAGCGGCATTATGAAAACGACTGCTAACTTCATAAAGAGTTGCGAAATTAAGTGATTTTGGACAAAAATGATTTTTAAAAAAAACTATACAAAATTGGGGCAGTTAATGTTTTGATAATTGCATAAAAAACCCTCCCCAAAAACGGGAAGGGTTCTATCATTGAGCAAAAAGTGGACCTATTTTATTTTGATTTAATATCAACAGTGTTGGCATCCCCGCCACCAACTTCGCAGCCAGTTTCAATCCGATCTGCACTTATTCCTTCCTTTTCCGTTAAATAAGTTTTAACTGCTGCTACTCTTTTATTACAAAGAGCCTGGGAAGCCTTAGACGCTGCAGGATAACCTGTTACAGTTATTGAGCAATTAGCATTGTCTTTTAACTTAGCTGCTACAGTGGACAACATTGCTTTTGCATCGCTGCTTAAGTTGGCACCTTTCCCCTTGAAGGACACACTTGGTAAATCTCCAATATTACAAACATTCACATTCCGTAAGCTGTCTAAAGCCTTGCAACATTCAGGATCAGGGCATTTGCCCACACCGTCTGCGTCTACAGGTTGACATTCAGTAGGAGTTATCAATTGCTTGTCTTTGCAATCGGGAACGCCATCACCATCTGTATCTTTGGTAACACCATGCGTATCAACCGGGCAACCTGCAGGTGTGTTTGGTTCTTTATCCAGTTGGTCAACTACGCCATCTCCGTCAGTATCATCAAATATCGGCTTTGGTATTTTCATATGCTTAGGATTGTTAATTTCACTATAAGCATAATCAAGTGGGTTAATCCACCACAGAGGTTCAATTGATTTTTTACCAAGGTTAAAGTTCAAGCCAACAGAAGCATAGTTATAGGTATCAAAATCACCTGTTAACACAGCATTAACATTGTCCTGCCATTCCTGGCCATCCATCAAATCATCTTTTGCAAAGGAAAATCTGTCTTCAATGGCAAGGTTGACGCGCTTTCCCAGTTTAAAGGCTATACCGGCCAAAACAGTTCCGGTAGGCCTTAAAGTTTGTCCCCATAATCTGGCACGACGGGCTCCGTCGTTTTGCGCATTGGTTTCATAAGAATCATCCAACAGGGATTTTAACTTATCGCGAATATCTTTTCTATCCGGGTAACCTCCGGCAGGACTAATTGAATTGAAATCGTACTTGGCAGTACCATTCAAGGCGTTAACCTTTGTATCATAGATCATTAATCCTGCACCCACACCTCCATAAAATACCATTCCCGTCTTCTGCTTGTGAAAGCGTATGTTGTTTAATGTAAAGATACCTTGTAAAGTAAGATCCTGTACATGCGAACGATAGTTGTAATAAACTACATCAGACCCACCATAGCCATTACCTACCCAAGCCGGATTACTTTTGTATCCATATGCTTGTTTCCAGTCCAATCCTTTAGCGCCACCATAAACATATTGCAATCTCAAAGAGAAAATATAACCTAACGCTTTACGTATATGCACGCCAAATCCTGCCGTTGGCAATTTTGCAGAAACATCCCCGCTTAAAGAAAACATACCTCCTGAAATACCAATTTCCAATTCATTACGAGGTTTCGCCGGGAAATCGTAGGTATTATTCATGAACTCATTTTGTTGTGCGATTCCTTTTTTAGGAACAATACTTGAGTCAAAAATATTATATACACCCGTATCCTGAGCGAAAACGCCCAAAGAGAAAAGGGATAAAATCCCCATTAACAATAATTTGTACTTTTTGCTTGCCATAACTTTTTGATTAATGATTTCTTAAATAAACTTAATTGATTGAGTACAAAAGTATTGAACGAATATCAAAATTCAAATTTTTTTTAGCAATTCTTTAGATTTTGAACCATTTATATATCCATACAATTTTGTAAAATTCGTGACTATTATCCCGGCTACTATCTTGCATTTTAAATAAATTTCTACTTTCTAAGGGCACATTTCGGAATTACCTATAGATTTCAGACTTACAAAAAACAACTGCTTTACAATTATTATCTACTTATTTGATTCTGTGCTATATTGCCTTTTTATAAACCATGCAGTTTTCAAAGGATCTTATTGCGAAAGAATTGCACACTTTCGAACAAAAATTTGCTCAGTCAGTAAAGAGTCATACTCCTTTACTTGACAGAATAATGAAATATATAATAAAAAGGAAAGGCAAACAGCTGAGACCAATGTTTGTATTTTTAAGTGCCAGGCTTCATGGTGAAGTGAACGAATCTACTTACCGGGCTGCTGCATTGGTTGAATTATTACATACTGCAACCCTTGTCCATGATGATGTGGTTGATGAATCACTTGAAAGAAGGGGATTTCTTTCGATAAATGCGTTATGGAAAAATAAAATTGCTGTTCTGGTAGGAGACTATTTACTTTCAAAGGGTTTGCTCCTATCCACTGAAGCAGGAGATTTCAACCATCTTCATATCTTATCAAATGCAGTAAAGGAAATGAGTGAAGGCGAGTTGCTCCAAATTGAAAAAGCACGAAAACTGAATCTTAAGGAGGACATCTATTTTGAAATCATAAGAAGCAAAACGGCTTCATTACTCTCATCTGCCTGTGCCGTAGGTGCCTGGAGTACCAGCAAGGATGAAAAAATAACGGAAAGAATGAAAAAATTCGGAGAAAAAACCGGGATAGCCTTCCAGATAAAGGATGATCTTTTTGATTATGGAAATGACAATATTGGTAAGCCAACCGGTAATGACCTTAAAGAAAAAAAACTAACCCTTCCACTGATCTATACTCTTAATAACATACCTATCGCTGAAAAAAAGAAAATAATTTACATCATTAAAAATCAAAATAAAGATCCCGAAAAAATTAAATATGTTTTGGAGAAAGTAACTGAAACAGGGGGAATTAAATATGCTGCAAAAAAAATGATGGAATATCGTGATGAAGCTTTGGCAGTTTTATTTGAATTTCCCGCAAGTGATGTAAGAAAGGGTTTGGAGGAATTGGTGCTGTTTACAACAGACAGGAAATACTAATTAGCCAATTAGCTAATCAGCCACATGATAATATGTTAATGCGCCGGAACGTTTTAATTATTTATCCGATTATCCAATTAACTAATTAACTAACTTACGAATATTGCATTGGCTGATTAGCTAGTTGGCACGTTAGGTAATTACAGGTTATGGAAAAAAGATGGAAAATATTATCTGCCGAAGAAAATAAAGTTATTGCGCTGCAGCAATCTCTGAATATAAGTTATCCTCTTTGCAAAATTCTCGTACAAAGAGATATTGATACTTTCGAAAAAGCCAAAGATTATTTTCGGCCACAGTTATCTCACCTTCATGACCCCTTTTTAATGAAGGATATGGATAAAGCCGTTTCACGAATCCTTGCAGCAATAAATAATCAGGAAAAGATTCTTGTATTTGGCGATTATGATGTCGACGGCACAACCGCCGTGGCATGTATGTACCGGTTCCTTAAAAAAATTTATAGGGAGGAACAAATTGATTTCTATGTTCCGCATAGATATAAGGAAGGTTACGGTGTAAGTAAACAGGGAATTGATTTTGCAAAGCAAAACGGATTCACCCTTATCATATCGCTGGATTGCGGAATAAAATCTTTTGATCTTATCGCTTATGCATGCCAGTTAGCGCTTGATTTTATTGTATGCGATCACCATTTGCCTGACAGCCAACTTCCACCTGCCATTGCCATTTTGAATCCAAAACAAAAAGACTGCAATTATCCATATAAAGAACTCTGCGGATGCGGAGTAGGATTCAAGCTTATAACAGCCCTTTCACAAAAATTAGGGCTACCTGAAGAAGCATATACCTGCTATCTCGATCTGGTGGTAACTGCCATAGGGGCAGATATTGTTCCTATAACCGGCGAAAACAGGGTACTTGCTTATTTTGGAATGCAAAAGCTTAACAGTGATCCGTCTGCCGGGATAAAATCTTTAATCCAATTGAGTGGAGTGGAAAAAAGGTTTTCAATCAACAACGTGGTATTTATTATTGCACCGCGTGTAAATGCTGCAGGACGGATGGATGATGCAGCCAAGGCCGTCAGGATGTTCATTGAAGATGATTTTACAAAGGCCTTAGAATATGCTGAAATGCTGCACAGTGATAATACCGATCGCAAAGAAGCGGACACTAATATTACAGAAGAGGCCCTGGCAATTATTGAAAGCGATGATATACTGATTGGCCGGAAGACCACTGTAGTATTTAAATCGCACTGGCACAAAGGTGTTGTGGGAATTGTAGCCAGCAGGCTCATTGAAAAATATCACCGGCCTACAGTGGTGCTCGCCCAAAGCGGCGAATTTGTAGGCGGAAGCGCACGGAGTGTTCCGGGATTCAATCTTTATGAGGCTATTCATGCATGCCGCGAATATTTAATTGGCTACGGTGGCCATTTTGCTGCCGCCGGTATGACTATGCTCCCGGAAAATGTTGATTCGTTCAGTAATAAATTTGAAGAGATTGTTTCATCAATTATAGAACCACGGCTTTTAATTCCGGAATTACAAATTGATGCTGAAATTGATTTCAAAAATATCACGAGAAGCTTCTATAATATTATTACCCAAATGGAGCCTTACGGACCTGAAAACCTCCGACCTGTATTCATTACGAAAAATGTGCTGGATACTTCATGGTCAAAGGTTGTAAAAGAACTGCATATACGTTTTGTCCTAAAGCAGGATAATATTGTATTTACAGGAATTGGTTTCAATATGGCAGAAAAATTTTATTTACTTCAAATGAAAAAACCAATCGATATAGTGTATACAATAGATGAAAATGAATGGAACGGTGAAACCAATCTCCAGCTTAAGGTGGTAGACATCAGGCATTCAGAAAGTATACAGGATTAAATGAGATGTATACATGAAATTTATTTATTACTTCAAATATTTCTTTTTTATTGGAATTAACTGGAACTTCCGTCTTGCAGTATTTACTATTTACCATGAAATTAAAGGTGAGAGAAAATATCATCTCAATTCAATCGGGCTCGACAAACTTCGTTCTCTTTCAATAAAAGGTGATAGCCTGGCCCATGCATCAATTTACCAGGCATCCAATTATTATATTCTTGAGAAAGGATTTAACTACCTGAGAAGCATAAACGAAAATAATAATATCACAGATTTTGGATGCGGTAAGGGGAGGGTCCTGGTTGTAGCGGCGTACTTTGGTTTTAAAAGTATCACAGGAATTGATTTTGCGAAGGCCTTATGCATTTCGGCAGAGCAAAATATCCAAAAGGCCAAATTGTATTACTCGTCGACCGAATTTAATATCGTTTGTGACGATGTTGTGAACTACAAAATAAAAAAAGAACAAAATGTTTTCTTTTTCTTTAATCCGTTCAATGATATTATAACGCTGGAAGTAATAAAAAATATCCTGGCGTCACTGAAAGAAAAATCAAGAAAGGTATATATCATGTATGTCAATCCTGTTCATAAAGAAATCTTTTTAAGTGCAGGATTTGAAGAAGAATACTATATAAAGAAGATGCATTATTTAGAGCTGAGCATTTTGTCCAATGAATTAAACGACCAGGATTTTGGTTGAAGGTTGAAAGTTGAAGGCTCAAAGTTGTAAACCCTCAACCTTCAAAACTTTCAACTTTTCACTAGTTCAGTATTATTTTACTTTTTGTTTTTCCCTCCATGATATCAACGCTGCGGTTGATGAAATTTGTAAGCTCATTTCCTTTTAATAGTCCCTGTGACAGCAAAGCAAGATCAGCAAGATTCCTGGCCTGCTTCTCCTGCTGCTCTTTATTTTCGGCTTTTAATATTTTCTGATACACCGGGTGATTCCCATTTACTGTTAAGGTTACTTCCTCAGGCAAATTGCCATAAAAGCTTCCCATACCTCCTCCTCCGGTCATTGCCATATCCTTCATCCTCCTCATAAATTCAGGCCGGGTTGCTATTACAGGCAAACTGTCGGGAGCTAATCCTTTTATCTCGACGGATACATGGAGGTCAGGAATTTCAATATGAAAAAGATCTTTCAACTTTTCCGCTTCGTCTTTGCTCAAAACACTGTCGTTCTTTTCAGCTTTATCGACCAGGTTTTCTGTAATATCGGCATCCACCCGCACAAACTGAACATCATTCCACTTCATTTCCATATTATTGATAAATGCAGCATCTACAATAGTTTCAAGCTTTACTACCAAATAATTTTTCTGTTTTGCAGCCTGTATAAAACTGTTTTGCTGAACAGGATCAGTAGTGTACAACATTACCAATTTACCTTCTTTATTCTTTTGTAGTGTTTCCGTGGCATTCCGGTACTCTTCCATCGTATAAAACTTTGAACCATCGGCATCTTCAAAAAGATTGAATTTATTAGCCTTCTCCAGGAATTTATCATCGGTTATCATTCCATATTTTACAAACAGGCCAAGGCTCTCCCATTTTTCTTCAAAAGATTTCCGGTCTGTTTTAAAAATTTCATCCAGTTTATCTGCCACTTTTTTAGTGATATACGAGTTTATTTTTTTTACATTGGGGTCGCCCTGCAAATAACTTCTGCTTACATTTAATGGAATATCGGGACTATCGATCACCCCATGAAGCAACATTAAAAATTCAGGAACAATATCTTTCACTTCATCCGTAACAAATACCTGGTTGCTGTACAATTGTATTTTGTCTTTTTGTATCTCAAACCGTTGTTTTACTTTAGGAAAGTACAATATACCTGTGAGATTAAAAGGATAGTCAACATTCAAATGAATCCAGAACAACGGAGCTTCACTGAAAGGATACAATTCTTTATAAAAATCCTGGTAATTCTGGGGGGTCAGATCTGCCGGCTTTTTTGTCCAGGCCGGATTGGTGTTATTAATTTGCTTGTCCTCTCCGGAGGAGTCCCCTTGGACAAATTTTATTGGAATTGGTAAAAACCTGCAAAATTTTTCAAGGATGTGCTGTATCCTTTCTCCTTCAAGAAATTCCTTGCTGTCTTCATTGATATACAAAACCACGTCTGTTCCCCTGCCGCCTTTTTCCGTTTCTTCCAATGTATACTCCGGGCTTCCATCACACTCCCACTTCACGGCTTTTTCACCCTCTTTATAGGTTTTTGAAATAATTTCAACTTTATCACTCACCATGAAAGAAGAATAAAATCCCAGGCCAAAATGCCCGATAATATTAGCCTCGTTCTTTCCCTTGTATTTTTCTAAAAATTCTTCAGCGCTGCTAAAAGCAACCTGGTTAATGTATTTATCCACTTCTTCCGCCGTCATGCCAACACCCTTATCTGAAATGGTTAACGTCTTTTTTTCTTTATCAATTGTAATGTTGATATCTATATCCCCGATATCTCCTTTGGCTTCGCCTGATGAAGAAAAGGTTTTCAGCTTCTGGGTGGCATCTACTGCATTACTAACCAGCTCACGAATAAAAATTTCATGATCGCTGTATAGAAATTTTTTGATGATAGGGAAAATATTCTCCGTCTGAACTCTTATACTGCCTTTTTGCATAAAACTAATTTTTAAATTTTTTTAAAGAACGCCGAAATTGTGGGTTAACTTATTTCCATCCCATTAGCAAACAAAATACCAACATAGGTTTTACTGCCATGATGGCAAACCTGGAAGAATTACGGCAATCCCGGATATTTTATTTCTCAGCCTGCACTGAACCACTACCCGCTGTATGAATTTCAGGAGAAGAAGGATTACCCCGGTAATATACATCCCCGCTTCCCACAATATCAACAGATAAATGGACACTTGCAAATACATGCGCATTTCCGCTACCTATAATTTTTACCGTTGCATTTTCACTTTCAAGTCCACCACAATTAATATCGCCGCTACCGCTTGTACTACTGGTAAAATCTTTTGTATGCCCGCTTACACTTACATCACCCGATCCACTAACAGAAATGTCGATTGCAGGCGCATCCACTGCCGCTTTTATACTTCCTGAACCGGAAACGTTCATCTCAATTTGCTTTGAGTTTTTCAGGATGCCCTGTGTTGTTATATCTCCGGAACCCGAAACACCTACTTTATCAAGTGATGGAACGGTTACATACACCTTTACATGATCATTATTAATTGAATAACCATCTTCATAATAAACATTTAAGGCGCCATTTTTTACCTCTGTAACCACATATTGAAGGAGGTTATCATCATTTTCAACAGATACCGAAATAGCATCACCGCTATTGATTTCGATATCAATGGAACCGGAAGTTTTTACAGCACTGAAATTGCCCGTATTTCGTTTTTCGGTACGGATGTTGCCGTTTCCGGTTACCCCGGTACCGTTTATTACATTGCAGGAGCTTATTAAAACGAAGGCCCCTGCTAAAATTGAAAGATTTTTCATTGTAATGTTTTTGGGATTATCTACCAGCAAGATACAAACTTCAATAAACTTTTTAACTTCGCAGCAAATGACCCAAAAAATTCTGATCCTCGATTTCGGCGCACAATACACACAATTGATTGCAAGGGCCGTTCGGGAGGCAAACGTGTATTGTGAAATTATCCCTTTTAATAAAGACATTGAATTTGCGCCGGGCCTGAAAGGGGTAATACTTTCAGGTTCGCCGTTTTCAGTAAATGATGAGCATGCGCCGGCAGTTGACGTGAAATCTATTGCTGAAAAAATTCCGGTGTTAGGCATTTGCTATGGCGCCCAGCTAATAGCAAAGTTATACGGGGGCCTTGTTGAGAAAAGCGATAAGCGCGAATATGGAAGGGCAAAACTTCAAATCAAGGAAAATCACGAATTATTAAGGGACGTGAAAAATGACTCTGATGTGTGGATGAGCCATAGCGACACAATTGTGAAGCTTCCTGAAAGTTTTACAATATCGGCAACAACACATAACATTCCCATAGCAGCATTCAGGCAGGAAAATGGAAATAGCAAAATATATGGCTTGCAGTTTCACCCGGAAGTATACCATTCTGCCGAAGGCAAAAAAATTATCAAAAACTTCTTAATAAATATCTGTGGCTGCACACAGGACTGGACGCCTGAACATTTTATCAATGACACTATTGCCGCAATAAAAAAAACCGTTGGTGATAAGAAAGTAATTATGGCATTGAGTGGCGGAGTTGATTCCACAGTTGCAGCAACGCTTATCCACCGTGCTATCGGGAAAAATCTTTTCGGAATTTTTGTTGATAATGGAGTACTCAGGAAAAATGAATTTCAGCAGGTACTGGACTCCTGTAAAAGCATGGGGCTAAATATAAAAGGAGTAGATGCCAAAGATCATTTTTATACCAAGCTCGCAGGAAAGGTAAGTCCTGAGGAGAAAAGAAAAATTATCGGCAAATGTTTTATCGAAATTTTTGATGATGAAGCCCGCAAAATCGAAGGGATAGAATTCCTGGCCCAGGGGACTATTTATCCCGATGTTATTGAATCAGTTTCCGTCCATGGACCATCAGTCACAATTAAATCTCATCATAATGTTGGTGGCCTTCCCGATCACATGAACCTAAAGCTGGTTGAGCCCCTGCGTTCCTTATTTAAAGATGAGGTCAGGAAGGTTGGAGCAGAACTCGGACTTCCTTCTAATCTTTTAAACCGCCATCCTTTTCCAGGTCCCGGCCTTGCAATTAGAATTTTGGGTGAGGTTACAGAAGAGAAGGTACAATTGTTGCAACAGGCAGATGCGATTTATACGGTTGCATTGTTGAAATACGACTTGTATGCAACTGTTTGGCAGGCTGGCGCCATCTTACTCCCTGTAAAAAGTGTGGGTGTAATGGGTGATGAACGAACGTATGAATTTACAGTAGCACTAAGGGCAGTAACTTCAGTGGATGGTATGACGGCCGACTGGGCTCATCTTCCCTATGATTTCCTGGCGTATGTCTCCAACGAAATTATTAATAACGTGAGAGGAATTAACAGGGTAGTCTATGACATAAGCAGTAAGCCACCAGCGACTATTGAATGGGAATAGCTGGTTGAAGGTTGGAAGTTTCAAAGTTCGGAGTTCATAGTTCAAAGTTCATAGTTCAAAGTTCAAGATACCGGTTTCGTTTTTATGATTTAATTATGAAAAAAAATATTTGGTCTTTAGCCGCTGCATTGTTTTCTTTTGCAATGCAGTCAGCTGCCCAAAACAATATTGCCCCATCAACAAAGATTTACAGGGTTGCTGTATTTGCTCCCATGTACCTGGATTCTGTTTTCACAAACAGTGGATTGAATGCCTCCGGTTCAATCCCGAAATTTATTATGGCAGGGGTGGAATTTATACAAGGCGCCCGCATTGCGTTGGATACTTTATCACTCAATGGAAAACATGCAGAAGCATATATGTATGATTCCAAGTCTGTTACACAACCTATATCCTGGTTAATAAAATATAGAAAACTGGATAGTATGGACCTGATCATTGGCTCTGTAAAAGATTCAGACTATCGTGAGCTGGCAGCTTTTGCATTACAAAAAAATATTCCTTTTGTTTCTGCCACCTACCCAAATGATGGTGGCATAATCGGCAACCCTTTTCTATTGATTGCTAACTCAACTTTAAAATCTAATTGTGAAGGCATTTTCAGCTACCTGCTGCAAAAACATGGGACTGATAGAATTTATATAATAAAGAGAAAAGGTGACGACAGGATAGAGAATTACATCAAAAACATTAATAATGCTGAAGGAAAGCCTTTATTGAATATAAAAACAATAATGACAGATAGTTCCATCTCTTCATATAGTTTATGGAACCGGATAGATACCACCCGGCCGGCAGTTATTATAGGCGCAAGTCTTGATGAAGGTTTTGCCAGAGGCCTGGCTGATGCCTGCTATCCAATTCAGAAAAAACATACACTCATTTTAATAGGAATGCCCAACTGGGACAATTTCAAAAGCCTTACAAAAACGGATCGTTATAAAGATTTCCCCATCCGTTATACAACACCGCATTATGATGCTGGAAATATTTTTTTTGATAGCTTATTAATTCAAAAATATTTTCAGCTATACAAGGCAAAACCCACCGATATGGCTTATAAGGGTTTTGAGATGACATATTATTTTACAAATATCCTGTTGAAGTATCCATCCGATTTTATGTTGCATATTAGTGATACAATATTTAATGTTTTTCACGATTTTAATTTCAGGCCGGTATTTATTGACAAGAGAAACAAAGTACCTGACTATTTTGAAAACAAGCACCTCTTTATCATGCAAATTTTAAATGGCGAAATTTTGAGAGAATGGTAAGTTAAATGAATTTTATTCTTGAAATTCGTTTTTGATTTAGAAAACAGTTCCAATTCATTCGGTTGTAACTCATTTCAAAAAATTATGGGAAAGGGAAGATTAGAAGCCTTTAGTGATGGTGTAATCGCTATTATCATTACAATAATGGTCTTAGAATTGAAAGTCCCTCATGCAGACGATCTTAATGCACTCAAACCGGTTTTTCCTGTTTTTTTAAGCTATATACTTAGTTTTATTAATATAGGAATTTACTGGAACAACCACCACCACATGATGCATATAGTCCAGCATGTTAACGGAAAAGTATTATGGGCTAATGCTCACCTGCTTTTCTGGCTCTCCCTCATTCCTTTCACTACTGCATGGATGGGAGAAAATCATTTTACAACCTGGCCGGTAGCTTTATATGGAATAATATTGTTGATGGCCGGGGCGGCATACTATATTTTAGCCCGATCACTTATAAGACTTCATGGAAAAAACTCGACCATTGCAAAAGCTATTGGAAAAGACCGTAAAGGAATAATATCAGAGGTATTTTATTTTGCAGGAATAGTTCTTGCATTTATAAATCCATGGATTGGCCTTAGCTGTTATTTCGTTGTAACGTCTATTTGGTTAATCCCTGATAGAAGAATTGAAAAAAAACTGGTAAATGAGGAATAACCTGAATAGACACTGAAAATCAAGTTCAGAACATTTCATTAAAAATTCTTTGACAGTTGCTTTATTTAACTGCGAAAAACTTCTGCTGAAAATTATTTTGTGTAATTTAATTTGCGAATTTCACTCCTAAACTTTTT
>Ga0068862_100001367_pt1 | contig 22660 bp, 20 predicted proteins | sample KBSSwiS52_FD_66598 | JGI IMG/M metagenome (GOLD analysis project Ga0068862, IMG submission 66598) | Switchgrass rhizosphere microbial communities from Kellogg Biological Station, Michigan, USA - KBS Switchgrass S5-2 | ecosystem: Host-associated > Plants > Roots > Rhizosphere > Soil ... | reverse complement strand
CTCGACCCCCGCCTGGTGGAGGGCGAGGACATCGGTGTAGCCCTCGACGACGACCGCGCGGCCGGCTTTGGCGATCGCCGCTTTTGCCCGGTCGACCCCGTAGAGCAGTTGGCTCTTGTGGAAGAAATCAGTCTCGGCCGTATTGACGTACTTCGCGCCCTGGTCGGAGCGCATCGCCCGGCCGCCGAAGCCGAGCACGCGGCCGCGGCGGTCGCGGATCGGGAACATGATCCGGGCCCGGAAGCGGTCGTACTCGCCGCCGCCGCGCCCGCGCTGGACGAGGCCGACGCCGCGCAGCTCCTCGACGCTGAACCCGGCCCGCTGGCCGGCGACGAGGATCTTGTCCCAGGCGCTCGGCGCGAAGCCGACGCCGAAGTCGCGCAGCGTCGCCTCCTCGAGCCCGCGCTCGGCCAGGTACGCGCGCGCTTTCGCGCCCTCTTTCGAGTCCCAGAGGTAGTTGGCGTAGTAGGCGGCGGTGCGTTCGAGCAGCTGCTCGAGCCGCCGCTGCCGGGCGCGGCGCGCCTCCGCCCGCGGGTCCTCGCGGTCGCGCTCGAGCTCGACCCCGTAGCGGTCGGCGAGCACCTCGACCGCCTCGACGAAGCCGAGCCCGTCCTTTTCTTCGACGAACTTGATTACGTCGCCGCCGACCCCGCAGCCAAAGCAGTGGTAGAGCTTCTCCTGCGGGTCGACCGAGAACGAGGGCGTGCGCTCCTCGTGGAACGGGCAAAGCCCGACCATCCGCGCGCCCTGGCGGCGCAGGTCGGTGTGGGCCGAGATCACCTCGACGATGTCGACCGTCTGCTTGACCTGCTCGACGCTCTCGTCGGAGATCCGGGCCACTAGAACCGTGCCTCCTCGGGGATCGTCAGGTCGATGAACTTGGCGATGCAGAAGCGATCGGTCATCCCGGCGATGTAGTCGGTGACCCGCTGCAGGTCGCCGGCGGTCGGGTCGGCGCTCGGAACCTCCTCGGGGTGGGCGAGGTAGTGGTCGAAGAGGCCGTCCATCGCGCGGGCGACGCGCTCGTGCTCGCTGCGGGCCTGCGGGCCGAGGTAGACGCGGTCGAACATGAACTTGCGCAGGCGCAGCATCGCTCCGCCGATCTCCTCGCTCTGGACGATGTCGCCGGCCGCCTCGGAGCGGTCGACAATGTCGCGGACCAGGGTGTCGATGCGCAGCGAGCCGGTCGGCCCGAGCAGCTCGATCTCGGCGGCGGGCAGGTCGCCGGGAGCGAGGATGCCGGCGCGCAGGGCGTCGTCGATGTCGTGGTTGATGTAGGCGACGCGGTCGACCAGCTTGACGATCCGGCCCTCGAGCGTCGCCGGCTTGGTCGGGCCGGTGTGGTTGCGGATGCCGTCGCGGACCTGGTCGGTCAGGTTCAAGCCCTGGCCGTCGCGCTCCAGCGCCTCGACCACCCGCAGCGAGTGCTCGTTGTGCTTGAAGCCGGCGCCGCCATGGGCGCGGAGGGCAGCGTCGAGCGCTTCCTCGCCGGCGTGGCCGAAGGGCGGGTGGCCGAGATCGTGACCGAGCCCGATCGCCTCGGTCAGGTCCTCGTTGAGGCCGAGCGCACGGGCGACGGTGCGGGCGATCCCGCAGGCCTCGAGCGTGTGGGTCAGCCGCGTCCGGTAGTGGTCGCCCTCGGGGGCGACGAAGACCTGGGTCTTGTGCTTGAGACGGCGGAACGACTTCGAGTGGACGATCCGGTCGCGGTCGCGCTGGAACGGGGTGCGCAGCGGCGAGTCGGGCTCCTCGATGCGGCGCTGGGCTGGGTAGGAGCGGGTCGCGAGCGGCGAGAGGAACTCGTCCTCCCAAGCGCGTACGCGGTCGGCAAAGGATGCGGTGAGGGGCACGCTTCGATCATAGGGTGGCCCTGGTTCCGCCCAGCGGTGCGGATCTCCCCGATTTGCGGCAGTTTGGACCGCTCCGCGGTTATGCAGCAGCCCTGAGCTGGACATGCGCGTGGTGCTCCAGGGTCTCGCCGACGGCGCGCTCGACCTGGCGCAGCGCTGCCGGCTCGGCCGCCGGCGCCTCGCTCAGCGGCTTCGCCAGCGCCTCGACCATGAAGCTGTGGGCGGCCTCGCTGAGGCCGAAGGATCCCGCTTCGCAGCTGCCGCAGACGACGCCGCCGGCGGCGCCCGAGAAGCCGGCCAGGTGCTCGGCCTCGCCGCAGCGCGCGCAGGAGGCGAGCTCGGGGACGAAGCCGGCGGCGAGGGCCAGCTTGAGGCGGAAGGAGAGGGCGACTTCGAGCGCGGTGGCACGCGGGTCGCCGGGCGTGTCGAGCAGCTCCAGATAGCGGCACAGCAGGTGGTAGGCGGGTGGGTTGGGCTCGGCGGCATCGAGCAGTCGCAGCACCGCGTCGCAGGCGCGAGCGCCGGCGCCGATCGCGGCGCCGTCGGAGCGCAGTCGCGGGTAGCCGTCGACGGTGGTGACGCCGGTCACGGTCATCAAGTCGCCGCGGCCCTCGTGCAGCATCAGGTCGAGCCGGAAGAACGGCTCGAGCCGGCCGCCGAAGCGCGATTTCGGCTTGCGGGAGCCCTTTGCGATCGCCCCGATCCGGCCGCGGTCGTGCGAATAGAGGTGGAGGATTCGGTCCGCCTCGCCGTAGCGGATGCTGCGCAGGACGACCGCCTCGGTCTTGACCGTGGTTCCGGGCACGAAAGCAAATATGGGAGACGGTCCGGACGGAAAGGGTTGCTATGCGCCTCGGCGCGCGGCCTTCGCTTTGCGCCGTTTCGGTCGCCGCCGCAGCTTCACCTGGCACTCCGGGCAGAAGTAGGTCGAACGCCCGCCGACGACGATCCGCACCACCGTCCCGTCACCCGAAGGACAAGGCTCGCCCTCGCGGGTGTGGACGAGGAACCTCTCCTGCATCGCCCCTTTCTCGCCGCGGCCGTCGCGGTAGTCGTCGATCGAGGAGCCGCCGGCATCGATCCCCGCTTCCAGTGCCGCGACAATCCCCTCGCGCAGCGCCTCCCAGTGCTCCGGCTTCATCGAACCGGCGGGCGAGAGCGGGTGCAGGCGCGCCCGGTAGAGCGCCTCGTCGGCGTAGATGTTGCCGACCCCGGCGATCTTCGACTGGTCGAGCAGGAACGACTTCAGCGGCGCGGTGCGGCCGGCGGCGACGCGGCCGAGCTCCTCCGCGGTGAACTCCTCGGAGAGCGGCTCGACCCCGAGCCGCGAGAAGCGCAGCGGCAGGTCGGCGTCGTCGATCAGGAAGGCCTCGCCGAAGCGGCGCGGGTCGGTGAACCAGAGCTCGTTGCCGTTGTCGAGGACGAAGCGGGCGCGCAGGTGGCGCTCCTCGGTGGTGCGCTCGCCCTGGTAGAGCAGCCGCCCCTCGGACGGATCGAGGATGTCGTCGCCCTCGACCAGGACGAGGTTGCCGGTCATCCGCAGGTGCATGACCAGGGTGCGGTCGCCGCCGAGCCCGAGCAGCAGGTACTTGCCGCGGCGGCCGAGCCCGGTGATCGTCGCTCCCGACACCGCCTCGCCCAGCTCATCGGGCGGCACCGGCCGCGACCAGCGCGGGTCGTAGACCTCGAGCCGCTCGATCCGGTGGCCTTCGAGCTCGGGCTCGAGCTGCCGAGCGACGGTCTCCACCTCGGGCAGCTCGGGCATGCCCGAGTTCTACCGGACCGCGGGCTAGTCCTCGTTGGCGCGCGGGTGGGCGCTGAAGTAGACCTGCTTCAGGCGCTCGCCGGAGAGGTGCGTGTACATCTGCGTGGTCGAGATGTCGGCGTGACCCAACATCTCCTGAACCGCGCGCAGATCGCAACCGCCGGCCAACAGATGCGTGGCGAAACTGTGCCGCAGGGTGTGCGGGCTCATCTTCCCGCCCAGCCCCGCATCGCGGGCGTGGCGCTGGACGATCTTGTAGAGCCCCTGCCGGGTCAGCGGCCCGCCGCGGAAGTTGACGAACAGCTTCGGCTCGTGGCGGTCGCCGATCAGCTTCGGCCGCCCGCCCCGCAGATAGGCGTTGATCGCCAGGATCGCCTGGCGGCCGAGCGGCACCAGCCGTTCCTTCGAGCCCTTTCCCCGCGCCCGCAGGAAGCCCTCGCGCAGATCCACGTCGGAGACCTCGAGCCCGATCGTCTCCGAGGCCCGCAGCCCGCAGGCGTACATCACCTCGAGCAGCGCCCGGTCGCGCAGCGCCGTCGGCTCGCTCCCCTTCGGTGCCGCCAAGAGCTTCTGCACCTCGGCGTAGTTGAGGACGTGCGGCAGCTTCTTCGAGCGCCGCGGCGCGCTCAGCGCCGCGGTCGGATCCTCGACAATCAGCTCGTCGCGCCGCAAATGCTTGTAGAAGGAGCGCAGGCAGGCGGCCTTACGGTGGATCGTCGCCGCCGAGACCGCGGGCCTCTCCCCCTCCCCGGTCGCCAGCTCGGCGAGGAAGTCAGCGATCTCCGCCGGCCGCGCCTTCAAAGCGTCGACTTCATGCGCGGCGAGGTATTCGCCGTACTGCAAGAGATCGGTGCGATACGCGTTCAGCGTGTTCCGCGACAGGCCCCGCTCCAGCTCCAGGTAGGAGAGGAAGTCGAGGACCAGCCCCTCGAAGCGCGCGTCGGCTCCGGGACCCGCCGGCTCTGCTGGGCTGTGCGGCTTGATCGCGATCGCTGCCATGTGCCGCTTGTTCGCTTCGTCACGCGCCAACCCTTGGCCCGCAACGGACCGTGCGCGCCTGGAGTCGTTGGTAGAGACACCTCTACTAACCTGCCGCCGATGAAGGCATGGGGAGCGGCTCTCGTGGCAGTGGTGCTGGCGGCGCTACCGGGAAGCGCAATCGCCAAGCCGGGCTACTTCGTCTCGGGACACGGCCGGCGGGCCGTGCTCCACGTTGCGGGCAGCAACGGGTATCGGGTGAAACTAGAAGCGAATGCCGCGCGGCACCATCGCGCCGGCCAGATCTATGTGACCGCCAGCAAGAGGCCGGCGTCGGTCCAGTACACGGTGCGGGGGTCGCTCGCCAGCGACGACTCGATCGACGTGCGTCTCCCCCACGTCGGCCGCATCGCCGTCCGCTTCGTGCCGCGCCATGTCACCCGCGGGCGCGTGCCCGACAACTGCAAAGGCAGTCCGAGCCGGATCGAACACGGCTACTTCAGGGGCAGCATCAGCCTCCGCGGCGAACGCGAATTCACCATCGTCGACCGAACCAGCGCTCCCGGCAGGATCGTCCGGTCGTACCGCACGGTCTGCGACAACCAAGGATTCTGGGAACCGGCTAACAGCAAGGGGCCGAAACTCAGCACGAAGCTCCTATTCATCGGGGACGAGAAGATCAGTAACCCGGTGGGCTTTACCGCCATCGAGACCGAATTCGGACCGAAACTCATCGGTCCCCGGTTCAGCGCCAATGTGACTCGCTTCCGAGAAGCGATGCTTGTCCGCACCAGCGTCGAAGCAGAAGGAGACCGAGGGGACTTCACCGCTCCCGAACCAGACGCTCCCAAGGTCGCCGAAGTCGAGCCGCCGGCGCCGTTCGAAGGCACGGCGACCTTCCGCAAGACCGGGCCCAGGACCTCCACTTGGGACGGCGATCTCGCGGTCGAGATGCCGGGCCTCGGCAAGGTGGCGCTGGCCGGCCCAGCCTTCTGGTCGGTGTACTGCCAGGACACGCACTGCACGAACACCGCCCCGCCAAACGTGAGCATCGTGTCGGTCAGCGGCTGATGAGCCGGGCTTCCCTCGGCAGCTCTGGGCGCGTGGGAGTGCTGGGGATTCTGCTCGCCATGGTGGCGCTCGCCGCTCTGCCCGCGGGAGCCACCGCAAAGCCTGGCCGCGGCGACTCCGAGATGCGGGAGCGCGCGACGATTCGCTTCCAGGGCAGCAATGGATACCGGTTTGAGGTCGCAGCAAGAGCCGGGCAAGGTGACCTTCTTAGCGGTTTCGTTTCTGTGATCGCCAAGAGCGGTCCGTCGTCTGTTCGCTACCTGGTCCCCGGATCCCTCGCAAGCGACGGCTCGCTCAACGTCCACCTTCCGCACGTTGGCCGTATAGCGGTGAAGTTCGACCCCACCACGAAGACGCACCGACGCCCGCCCGCCCGCTGCATGGGTCGCGCTCGGGTGGTCGAACGTGGCTTCTTCCGGGGCACCATCGGACTGCACGGCGAACGTGACTACACGACGGTCGACCGCACCAGCGCCCGCGGCCGCGTGATTCGCTCGTCCCGGAAATCTTGCGGGAGAGGGACCTCCGCAGAGCGATCTGCGTCGGGCGATGACACCGGGAAAAAGGGCGCCTTCACACTTCTGGCAGCCGGTGTGAGAAAGGGATCCCTGAACGTCCTGGCGATGAAATTCGTCCTTCCCACCCGCAGCGGGACCTTCATTTCCGCCGAAAAAAGACGATTCCGCGAAGGGATGCTCATCACGAGCGAGGTTGGCGTCAAAGCTGGCGCCGCCGACTTCGTAGTGCCCGATCCCGGGAAGTCGAAGATCGCGGAACTGAAGCCGCCGGCGCCGTTCCAGGGGACGGCCAGATTCGAGCTGACCTCGCCGAAGACCTCAACCTGGAGGGGCGATCTAGCGGTTGAGTTGCCCGGAGTCGGCAGCACCCACCTTGCCGGCCAAAGCTTCGAATCGACGCTCTGCCAAAGAGCCAGCTGCACCGACACCGCTCCGGGACCCACCGGTGAAGCTGCCGACTTCGTCGCCGGCATTTTCGGCTAGTTCAGCGTCCGAGCAGGGTCCCCGCGGCCAGCGGCGCGGCGAAGAACAGGGGGTCCTCGGTCAGCGGGCGGCCCATCGTGGTGGTCGGTAGGCCGGAGGCGGCGTAGGCGTCGAGGTCGACGGGGGCGCTTTGGAGAGTGTGGCCGCCTTCGGCGGCGGCGGACTCGAGGTAGCGGCGGGCCTCGGCGGCGCCGGTGAGGTCGCCCTCGGGGACGGCGACCTCGACCGGAGCGAGCAGCAGTTCGAGCAGCGTGTAGGTGTGGTGGCTGAGGTGGAGGTGGCGTTCGCGCGGGTCGGCGCAGGAGAGGCGGGGCGAGACCAGGGTCGGCAGCTTCAGTGCCAGCGCCGCGTGGGCGCTCTCCAAGGCGGCGATGCCGCCATGTCCGTACTCGGTGTCCGAGCCGATGATGCCCGGGCCGGGGCCGACGATCGCGGCGTCCCAGCCGAGCGCCCGGCCGGCGTCGAGGGCGCCGATCGTCGACAGCGCCTCGCGCTCGCCGCCGTAGGCAGGGGCCGCGGTGAGGTGGTCGGCGAGAAGGCCGCGTTCGCGCAGTTCGCGGACGTTGCGGGAGAGCGATCCTGGCAGCGCCCCTCCTCCGGTCTGGACGTAGCCGATTTCGAGGCCGGGCTTCGCTTGGTCGACCGCCCAGGCGGCCGGCGCGAGATGTCCGTGCAGCGGCAGGACGAGGACCTGGAAGACCTTCGGTTTCGAGGACCGAAGGTCACCGTCGGTCTCGACCGGCTCGACCGGGTGCTGCAGCGAGGTGTAGTTGAGCTTCATCACGTGCTCCTCGCCGGCGGCCCGGCCCTCGAGCCCGCGGGTGAGGTTGACGTGGACGACGTCGAAGCCGCCCGAGCCGAGTCCGAGATCGAGGGCGGCGACGTTGACTACGACCTCGTCACCCTCGCGCATCTCCCCCAGCAGCCGCCGGTCGGCCCAGGCCCGCCGCCTCTCCCCCGACACCTCGACTTCCAGCGGCTGGGCCGAGACGACGACACCACGCCGCAGGGCGAGCCGGCCGCTCATCACACGGCGGCGACGATGCCCTCGCAGACCTCGAGCATCTTGTCGAGGTTACGCGCCGGGACCATCTCGTGCTCGGTGTGGACGGCGTCGGTCCCGTTGGAGAGGAGGACGCTGTCGAAGCCGTCCTTGCGGAAGGCGTTGGCATCGCTGCCGCCACCGATCGCGACCCGCTGCGGCTCGAGACCGGCGCCGCGCAGCGCCCCCTCGGCGAGCAGCATCGCGGGGTCGTCCTTCGGCACCTGGTAGCCGCGGAACAGCTCTTCGATCCGCACGTCGACGTCGCAGCCGTGCTCGCTCGCGCCCCAGGCGCAGGCGTCGGCGATCTTCCCCGCCACCTCGGCCGCCTTCTCCAGCTCGAGGCTGCGCGCCTCGGCGTGGATGAAGCAGTGGCCGGGGACGACGTTGCCCGAGGTGCCGCCGCGGATCAAGCCGACGTTGGCGGTCGTCCCCTCGTCGAGGCGGCCGAGCTCCATGCGGGCGACCGCGGCGGCGGCGGCGGCGATCGCGCTGGCCCCCTCCTCGGGCTTGATCCCGGCGTGCGCCTCGACGCCGTGGAAGTCGGCGAGGATCTTCTGCTGGGTCGGGGTCGAGACGACGACCTCGCCGACCGGCCCGGCGTGGTCGAGGACGAACCCGACCCGCGAGCGGAGCGCCGTCGTGTCGAAAGCCTTGGCGCCGCGCAGCCCCTGCTCCTCGGCGACGGTGAAGAGCAACTCGAGCCCGACCTCGGGTCGTCGTTCGGCGGCCCGTGCCGCCAGCTCCATGAAGACCGCCACCGCCGCCTTGTTGTCGGCGCCGAGGATCGTCTCGCCGCGGCTGCGGAAAACGCCTTCGTCGTTGACGACCTCGACCCGCCCCTCGTGGGGAACGGTGTCGAGATGCGCGCAGAACATCACCCACTCGTCACGGGCGCCCGGCAGCCGCGCCAACACGTTGCCGGAGCCCGCTTCGGCCGGCCCGGCAGCCTCGTCCTCGCTCACCTCGAACCCAAGTGCCCGCAGCTCGGCGGCGACGGTGTCGGCGACCTCGCGCTCCTCGCCGGTCGGGCTGCGGATCTCGCAGAGCCGCGTGAAGGTCTCGTACAGGCGCGAGCCCGCGCTCGTCGCCTCGGTCGTGCTCGCCTCCATCGCCGGGAGGCTAACCGGCCCGTCGCGTCGACGCTCAGCTCGTGCGGCGGATGCCGACGTCGGAGTCCGAAGCGGACTCCTCGGTCGACTCCAGCTCGGCGCCGTCGGCCGGCTCTTCGCCAGCGTGGGTCGCGGCAGCGCCAACGAACTCGCGGAACAGCGGCTCGGGCCGGTTCGGCCGCGAGTTGAACTCGGGGTGGTACTGCGAGGCGACGAAGAACGGATGGTCAGGGAGCTCGATCATCTCGACCAGGCGCCCGTCGGGCGAGGTGCCGCCGGCGACCAGGCCCTCGTCTTCGAGCCGGCTCTTCAGCTGGACGTTGACCTCGTAGCGGTGGCGGTGGCGCTTGTAGATCACTTCTTTGCCGAAGATCTCGTGCGCCCGCGTGCCTTCGTAGAGCCGCACCGGGTCGGCGCCAAGCCGCATCGTCCCGCCCATGTCGGAGACGTCCTTCTGCTCGGGCAGCAGGTCGACCACGGGGTAGGGAGTCTCGGGATCGAACTCGGAGGAGTTGGCTCCGGGCATGTCGGCGACGTTGCGGGCGAACTCGACCACCGCGATCTGCATCCCGAGGCAGATCCCGAAGTAGGGAATCCCGCGCTCGCGGGCGATCCGCGCCGCTTCGATCTTGCCCTCGATACCGCGCTCGCCGAAGCCGCCGGGGATCAGGATCCCGTCCATCTTTTCCAGCGCCTCGGGGTCGAGGTTCTCGGAGTCGACCAGCTCGACCTCGACCTCGACGCCGTGGTGGAAGCCGCCGTGCTCGAGCGCCTCGATCACCGACTTGTAGGCGTCGGCGAGCTGCACGTACTTGCCGACGATTGCGATCCGCACCTTGCCACTGGCCGAGTCGGCGCGGCGCACCATCGCCTCCCACTCGGCGAGGTCGGGCGACGGCGCCTCCATCCCGAAATGGTCGAGGACGAGGTCGTCGACCCCCTCGGCCCGGAAGACGAGCGGGATCTTGTAGATGTTGTCGACGTCGTGGGCGGAGACGACCGCTTCGACCGGCAGGCTCGCGAACAGCGCGATCTTCTCTCGGATCTCGCGGTCAAGGCGGCTTTCGGAGCGGCAGACCAGCGCGTGCGGCTGGATCCCGATCCGCCGCAGCTCGTTGACCGAGTGCTGGGTCGGCTTCGTCTTCAACTCGCCCGCGTGGCCGACATACGGCACCAGCGTCAGGTGGACGAACATCGCCCGTTTCGGACCAAGGTCGGTGTAGAGCTGGCGGATCGACTCGAGGAACGGCAGCGACTCGATGTCGCCGACGGTGCCGCCGATCTCGGTGATGACGAAATCGACCGACTGCGACTCGGCGACGATCAGGACCCGGTTCTTGATCTCGTTGGTGATGTGCGGGATCACCTGCACGGTGGCGCCGAGGTAGTCGCCGCGCCGCTCGCGCCGGATCACCGAGTTGTAGATGCCACCGGCGGTGACGTTCGAGGAGCGCGAGGTGTTTTCGTCGGTGAAGCGCTCGTAGTGGCCGAGGTCGAGGTCGGTCTCGGCCCCGTCCTCGGTGACGAACACCTCGCCATGCTGGAACGGGCTCATCGTCCCCGGGTCGACGTTGATGTAGGGGTCGAACTTCTGCAACTGGACCCGGTAGCCGCGGGAGACGAGGAGGCGGCCGATCGAGGCGGCGGTGATCCCCTTGCCGAGAGCCGAGACGACGCCGCCGGTGACGAAGATGAAACGCGTGTCGCCTTTGTTGGATGGGCTCATGCTCTGCCGAGCGAGTCTAGCCAGCGCAGGGGCGGAACCCGTTCGATCGTCACCGAGATCGAACGCAACTCTCCGTAAATGGTGAGTGCAAGGACCAGCGCGAGGGCGATCAGGCGGCCGTCGCCGCCGAGCGAGGTCAGCAACCAGACCCCGGCGACGGCGCCGACGAGGTTGGAGCCGGTGTCACCGAGCATCGCCCGCTCGCCCAGGGTCAGCCAGGCGCCAACCAGGATCGGCCCGAGGAAGATCCCCAGCAGTTCGATCGGGGCGAGGGTCCAGGCGCCAAGGCAGAGGCCGACGCCGAGCAGGGCCAGGCCCTTCTCGGCTCTGCCGGGGCGCAGATCGAGCAGGTTGCCGAGATTGGTGGCGAGGATCAGCAGGGCGACGTCGGCGAGGTAGCGCCAGGACTCGAGCCCGCGGCCGGAGACCACGTAGGCGGCCAGCGCCAGCGCCCCGATCGCCTTGATCGCGCCGGTCGAGAGCCGCCCTTCGCGCAGCGCCCGGGCGTGGCCGCGCCAGCCCCGCGGCGTGTCGGCGACGGCCCCGCGCCCGAGCGAGTCGTCGAGGAAGCCGAGGAAGGCGATCCCCAGCAGGTAGGGCAGCCAGCGCCGCAGTTCGGGATCGAGCAGGTCGAGGTCGGCGCGATCGTCGAAGAAGGCGAGCGGGGCGAGCGCGACCAGCGCCGCGGTCGCCAGCACCGCGCCGAGCGGGAAGGCGAGCTCGGCGCCGCGGTAATTGGTCCGCACCAGCCCAGCGTCACGCAGTCCGCGCGCTCCCGCCGGCACCACCAGCAGCGCCACCGCGATCGCCAGCGGAAATCCGATCCAGTACATGGGCGCCGCCGCCGTTCCTATTCGCCCTGGGTCAGGAGGTCGGGCAGCAGGCGGTCGGCGCTGCCCTTGACGCCAAAGCTGCCCTCGGTGCCGAGCAGTGCGAAGACCATCGCCAGCTTGCCCGCGGTGAGGTCGACGTCGTCGACGGTCGAGAGGTCATTGGCGACGAAGAACGAGACCGAGGACGGTTCGGTGGTCGTCGCCTCGATCCCGACGGTCGCCACCCGGGTCGCGGTGATCCCGCCGAGCAGCGCCGTTTCCAGCTGACTGGCGCGGCCCTTCTGGACCGGGCCGAGGTCTTCGGGCTGGTCGCGGACGACGATCACCGCGTCGAGACCGCCGAAGCTGCCGCTGGCGCGCGAGAAGAGGTGGCCGCGGACGACTTCGGTCAGGGTGCCGCCGAGCACCAGCTGGCGGCCGAGGCCGGTTCCGAGTTCGGTCAGCTGGTCGGGTTCGGTGCGCAGCAGCGCGAATCTCGTCTTCGAGAGGTCGCCGGCCAGGCCGTTGACGTCGACGGGCTCGCGAACCACGCCGACGGCGACAAGTTTCGCCCCGGTCGGCGCCAGTGCATCCTCGACCGCCGAGGTGATGTCGCCCGGCAGGCCGCCGAAGGCGACGATCCCGATCTGCATCCCGCTCAGTTCATCGCGGGTCAGCACCGGGTAGACCCGTTCGCCGAATTCTTCGGAGCGACCGAGTTCGCCGCTCAGTTCCGCCGCCTCCGAGCGGGCGTCCTGGAGGTTGCCGACGAGGCTGTGCTCGAGGTCCTTGCGGGTCTGCGTCAGGGCGTCGCCGCCGAACTCGGCGCCGATCAGGATCCCGACCGCGAGCGCGAGGAAGACAGCGATAAGCGAGGTGGCGTGGTAGCGCGCGCTGTAGCCCATCGACCCTCGAAGGCTACGGGTTCCCGGGGCCCGGGATCAGATCCCGAGCCAGATGCGGATCTTCAGCCAGACCAGTTCGAAGACGTCGTTGAGCGCCGGCGAGGTGATCACGAGGATCGTCAGCAGGACCAGGAAGGCAACCGCGAAGAAGGCCAGCGGCGCCAGGGTCGAGCTCGGTCGGTAGAGCCGGCTGACGCCCTTGGCGTCGACCAGCCGCTCGCCGATCCGCAGCCGGGTGAGGAAGGTCGAGGACATCCCGCCGCGCTTGCGGTCGAGGAACTCGACCAGGTTGAAGTGGGCGCCGACGCTGACGATCAGCGCCGCCCCCTTCTCGTAGGCCATCAGCATCGCCACGTCCTCGCTGGTCCCCGCCGCGGGGACGATCGTGTGCGGCAGGCCGGCCTCGAGCAGCCGCTCGCAGCCGGGGGCGCGGCCGTCCGGGTAGGCGTGGACGATCAGCTCGGCGCCGCAGGCGAGGGCGCCGTCGGAAGCGGAGTCCATGTCGCCGAGGATCAGGTCGGGCTTCATCCCCGCCTCGAGCACGCCATCGGCGCCACCATCGACCGCGACGATCAGCGGCCGCACGTCGCGGATGTAGGCGCGCAGCGCTTTCAGGTCGCGGCGGTGGCGATCGCCGCGGACGACGATCAGCACGTGGCGGTCGCGGAAGCGGGCGCGGGTCGGCGGGAAGGCGATGTCGCCGGTCAAGAGGTCGGTCTCCTGCCGGACGTGGGCGACGGTGTTTTCGGCGAACTCGGCGAGCGCCTCGTCGATCCGCTCGCGCTGCTCCTGCAGCTGGCTCTCCAGCTCGGCGGCCTCGAGCGCGTGGCCGTGGGCGACTTCCTTGCCGAGCCGCGACACCGTGCCGCCCTCGACCCGCACCACGTCGCCATCTTTCAGCAGCTCGAAGAGGCCGGCGCCGGGAGCGTCGACGAGCCGCACCCCGGCCCGGGCCAGCATCAGCGGCCCCGCGTTCGGGTAGCGGCCGGTCGACGATTCCGAGGCGTTCAGCACCGCGACGACGCCGGCCGCGATCAGCTCCTCGGCGGCGATCCGGTCGATGTCCTCGTGGTCGACGACCGCGATCTCGCCCGCCCGCAGCCGTTTGACGAGGTGCTTGGTGCGCCCGCCGAGCCGCACCGTCCCTTCGACGGCACCGTTAGCGCTGCGAGCGCCGTTTCGCCGCCCGAGCAGAGCGGGAAGCCGTCGGCGACTGGTGGTGGCCACGCGCTCAGGTTAGGTGACAGACCCAAACCGCCGCAAGATGCGGACGGAGAACTAGGCAGCAGCGAGCAGCTCGCGGGCGTGCTGCGTCGCCGCCTCGTCGCCACCCGAGCCACCGAGCATGCGGCTGATCTCGGCGACCACGCTCTCGCCGTCGAGCCGCTCGACCCGAGCCGAGGCGGCGTCACCGCCGACGTCCTTCTCGAGCCGGAAGTGGACGTCGGCGAGCGAGGCGACCTGCGGCAGGTGGGTGATGCAGAGGACCTGACGGCCGGCGCCCAGCGCCCGCAGCCGCTCGCCGACGACGCGGGCGGTGTTGCCGCCGACCCCGGCGTCGATCTCGTCGAAGACCAGGGTGCCGGCCGAGCCGGCGCGGCCGAGGTTGCTGAGCGCCAGCATTACCCGCGATAGCTCGCCGCCCGAGGCCGCGTCGCGGATCGGCGCCGGCTCGATCCCCGGATTCGGCGCCAACCGCAGCTCGACCGTCTCGCGGCCGCTCGGCCCGAAGTCGTCGGGGTGAGGCTCGAGTACGACTTGCAGCGACGCCCCGGCCATCGCCAGGCTCTCGAGCTCGGCCGCCACCCGGGTCTCGAACGGCTCGGCCGCGGCGGTGCGCGCCGCGCTCAGCTCGGCGGCGAGCGCCTCGCGGCGCTCGCTTGCCGCCGCCAGCGCCGCCTCGGCCTCCGCCCCGCGCTCGCCGGCGCCCTCGAGCGTGGCGATCTCCGCGCGGCAGCGCTCGGCGTGGGCGAGCACCGACTCGACGCTGCCGCCGTGCTTGCGCTCGAGCCGGTCGATCGCCTCGAGCCGCTCCTCGATCGCCTGCAGCGCCGCCGGGTCGGCCTCGACCCCCTCGCCGTAGTCGCGCAGCTCCGAGCCGACGTCGGCCAGCTCGACCGCCAGTGCCGCGACCCGCTCGCCGAGCGTGTCGAGCCCGGGATCGACGCCGCCGCTTGCCGCTAGCGCCGCCTCCGCCTGGGCCAGCGCCGCCGCCGCGCCGCCGCCGTCCTCCTCGGCCCCGGCGAGCGCGGCGTGGGCCCCAACCGCGGCTTCGCGCAGACCCTCGGCGTGCCGCAGCCGCTCGCGCTCGGCGGCGATCGCCTCGCGCTCGCCCGGGTCCGGTTCGACCTCCTCGATCTCGGCCAGCTCGTAGCGGTAGAGGTCGAGGTCGCGCTCCCGGGTGCCCTCGCGATCGCGCAGCTCGGCCAGCTCGGCACCGAGCCGCAGGCACTCGCGGTGCGCCTCCGTGTAGCGCGTCCGCAGATCCATCTGCTCCTCGCCGACGAACCCGTCGAGGACGTCGAGCTGGGTCGCGGCGATCGTCAGCTTGCGGTGCTCGTGCTGGCCGAAGAAGGCGATCAGCCGGGCCCCCAGCAGCTTCAGGTCGGCCGCCGTCGCCGCCCGCCCGGCGACAAATGCGCTGGTCCGCCCACCGGCCGAGACCCGCCGCCCGAGGACGATCTCCTCGGCGCCGGCCGGCAGCCGCTCGGCAAGTTCCGTCAGCTCTGGCTCCTCGAGCAGCCCCGGCGGCAGGTCGAAGACCCCCTCGACCCAGGCCTCCTCGGCGCCGGGGCGGACGATCTGCGATTTCGCCTTGCCGCCGGTCAGCAGGTCGAGCGAGTGGGCGAGCACCGTCTTGCCGGCACCGGTCTCACCGGTGATCGCGTTCAATCCCTCGCCCAGCCGCAGCTCGGCCCGCTCGATCAGGAGCAGGTTCTCGATCCGCAGCTCGCGCAGCATGGGGTCCGGTTTAGCAGCGGGGGCGGACTGATCGGGTGCGAATTTCGCTATGTGCGAAAGGTCTGGCGGGGAGGGATCGCGGACAGTACTCAGCTCACCCGTTCGCACTGTCCGCGCTCCCTCCCAACGGGCCACGGCCCAGGTCGGCTTCCGACGGGCCGCAGCTAATGCTCTCTTGGAGCTTGGCTCAGGTCGGCTCGGTGGCGGGTTCCCGCTGCTCCCCTCGTGCAGCTCCCTCGGCCGCCGGCGCGCCCGCGGGGACCAAATCCCGATTGCGGGTGAGGACGAAGCCGAGGAGGGCGCCGGCGAAGGAGACGAGGGCACCGATCAGCAGGATCTCGTTGAAGCCACTGACGAACGCGACCTTTGCGGCTTCGACCGCTTTGTCGTTGATTCGGGGCGGAAGGTGTAGGAGTTCCACGCCTTTCACCCCGCTCGATGCGACGATTTCGCCCAGACCCTTCGGCGCGTGCGGCAGCTGTTCTGAGAGCTTCGCGCCGACCCTGCCCTGGAAGACGGCCCCGAGGCTCGCCACCCCGGTCGCGATTCCGACCTGGCGAAAGGTTGAATTGATCCCCGACCCCATCCCCGCTTTCTCGGGCGGCACCACCGCGATCGCTCCCTGGCCGATAGCCGGGTTCGTCAACCCGATGCCGAAGCCGCCGACGATGAAGCCAACCAGCAGCGTCGTCCAGCTCGAGCTCGGCGTCACGCCGTGCATCAGGACCAGGGCGATCCCAACCAGGGTCAGCCCAACCCCAAGCAGGACCCGCAACGGCACGCGGTTGAGCAGAACGCCGGCGATCGGCGAAGCGACGAACCCGAGCACCGTCAGCGGCAGGAAGCGGAGGCCCGTTTCGAGCGGCGAGTACTCGAGCACACCCTGCATGTAGATCGTGATGTAGAGAAAAAGGGCGAACATTCCCGCCGAGAGGGCGAAGGCGACGGCGGATACGCCATTGAACGCCGGTTTGCGGAAGAGCGTCAGGTCGAGCATCGGGAAGCGGGTGCGCCGCTCGATCGCGAGGAAGAGCAGGAAGAGAACGACGGCGCCGATCAGGCAGGCGAGGATCACGGTGCTCCCCCACCCCTCCGGGTTGCCGCGGATCAGTCCGAAGATCAGCAGGAAAAGCGCCGAGGAGAAGGTGACGAGGCCGGGCACGTCGACCGGCTCGGGGTCTTTGGCGAAAACGTTGACGATCTTGCGCTCGGTCAGTGCCATCGCGACCAGCCCAATCGGCACGTTGACGAAGAAGATCCACTCCCAGCCAAGGCCTTCGGTGATGACGCCGCCGATCAGCGGCCCGACCGCGACCGCGCCGCCGATCGTCGCCCCCCAGATTCCGAACGCGGTCGCTCGGTCTTTGCCCTGGAACTCCTGGCCGATCAGGGCCAGCGAGGTGGCGAACATCCCGGCCGCGCCGATCCCCTGCAGACCGCGTGCCAGGTTCAGCAGGGTCGGGTCGTCGGCGAGCCCGCAGAGGAACGAGGCGACGGTGAAGATCCCGAAACCGATCGTGAAGATGCGGCGTCGGCCGAGGCGGTCACCGAGCGAACCCATCGTCAGCAGGAAGGCGGCGAGGGTCAGCGCGTAGGCGTCGACCACCCACTGCAGGCTGGAGAGGCTGGCGTGCAATTCGCGCTGGATGTCGGGGAGCGCGACGTTGACGACGGTGACGTCGAGCAACAGCATGAAAGTCGCGACCGAAACGAGGACAAGCGTCCACCATTTGCGCTCCATCCGCGCGACTCTAGCTAGGTTGACCGGCCGGCCAGGCCGTCAGACGGCCAGGTGCCCGAACTTCTCGCGGATCCGTCCGTAGAAGCTGGTTCCCGGCAACTGGGCGAGCAGGCCGACGTCGTGAACGAAGCGCACCTCGAGCCCCTCGCCTGCCGGCAGCTCGGCGATCCCTTCGCCATCGATCGCCACTTCGACCGCCTCGCGCCCGGCGGCGTTGAGGACGTGGAGGACGTCACCTGGAGCGACGACGAGGGCCCGCGCGGTGAGCGAGTGCGGGGCGATGTAGCTGACCACGTAGCCCTCGACCCCCCAGGCGAGGATCGGACCCTGGTTGGCAAGGTTGTAGCCGGTTGAGCCGACCGGGGTGGCGGCGACGAGGCCGTCGCAGCGCACGTGGCCGACCTCCTCGCCGGCGATCCGGTAGCTGAGCTCGGCGACCCGCTGGTTGGGGCGGCGGGCGAGGGTGACGTCGTTGAGGCCGACCGCACCCCGGCCGCCGACCGTGACCTCGAGCCCCGGCAGCGTCAGCGTCTCGATCCCACCGGCAAAGGCGCGGCGCAACCCCTCCTCGGTGCTGTCGCGCTCGACCGCGGCGAGGAAGCCGACGGTGCCGAAGTTGACGCCGAAGACGGGGACCTGGGTGGTGGCGAAGCGGCGCAGTGCGTGGAGGATCGTGCCGTCGCCGCCGAGCACCAGGCAGAGGTCGGGTGCGTCGTCCTCGCCGGGCGGCTCGATCCCGGCGACCTCGGAGTGTTTCTCCAGCTCCTCGGAGTCGGCGATCAAACGCCAGCCGGCCTCGGCGGCGACCCGGGCGGCGGATTCGACCGCCTCCCGCGTCAGCGGCGGATGCATGTGAGTGATCAGCGCGGCGGTCTTCACTGTTCGGCCTCTAATAGTGCGGTTTCGAGATCGGCCAACGACCCACCTTCCCCGCCGGCCCAGACGAAAGTCTCACGGTTGCCCTTCGGGCCGGGGAGGCCGGAGGGCGCGAAGCCGCGCACCGGCAGGCCAAGCTCGGCGACAGCGGTGGCGACCGCGAGGATCGCCTCGTGGCGGTCGGCGTCGTCGTGGACGACACCGCGGCCGACCCGCTCGCGGCCGAGCTCGAACTGCGGCTTGACCATCGCCAGCACCTCGCCGCCGAGCGCCAGGCAGTCGGCAACGGCCGGCAGAACCTTGGTCAGCGAGATGAAGGAGACGTCGACTGTCGCCAGCGAGGGCGCGAAGGGCAGGTCGGCGGGGCGCAGCTCGCGCGCGTTGAGACGCTCGATCACGCTGACCCGCGGGTCCTCGCGCAACTTCAGGTCGATCTGGCCGTAGGCGACGTCAAGGGCGGCGACCCGGGCGGCACCGCGCTGCAGCAGGCAGTCGGTGAAGCCGCCGGTCGAGGCGCCGACGTCGAGGCAGTCGCGGCCGCTGACGTCGATCGCCAGCGCCTCCAGCGCGTTCTCCAGCTTGGTGCCGCCGCGCGAGACGTAGCGGCGGCCCGCGTCGACCAACAGCTCGACCTCGGGATCGACCAGCTGGCTCGGCCGCAGGGCGACCGGGCCGTCGGCGCCGACCCTGACTTCGCCGGCCCGCACCGCCCCCGCCGCCGCGGTCCGCGACGGAAACAGGCCCCGCTCGGCAAGAACCGCGTCGATCCGCGCCTTCTTCACCGGCCGAAAGCTACCGAGGGACCCCCTATTTGGCCGTTTATTCGATCTTCATGACGGCCATGCAACATTTTCTTGACAAATCAAGGGTCCCCTCGCGCTTGGCTTCCAGGCAGACGGGTACCGCGCTCCCAATCTCCCCGTCTCGCGCCCTATCCCCCGCCTCGGGGGGCTCTGTGATCGCTCTCACACACAAATCGCACGTATGTTCGTACGCTGGTCAAGGATTCGATAAGGGAAACCGATGAAAGGCAATAACTAAATCTTCTTGGCTGAGTCCTGCGTCGTACATATGGCCCCCGGTGCTTCCCACACCAGGCGCCCACGACTCAACTGGGCTCACCTACCTCCCACGGATCCACATATATAGAGATAAATATCTCTCCTCCCTGTAGTAACCCCAGAAGCGCCCCGCCTCCCCGGCGGGGCGTTTTCTGTTGTGTGGGGCGTCAGGATTGGCTCTGCAGGTCGGGTTGCGGCGTCTCCGAAGGCCTGCAACGCGTAGCCGACCTCGACCTTGCTGCCCATTGCTGCCCATTCAAGGGCGGCGTCGAACTGCTCGAGGTGGACGCCGGAGAGCTTGTCGCGCCGCCTGACGGCCTTGGCGTACACCTTCATCGGGAAGCTGGGATCGGACCAACCACCCTGCTCGGCGACGTAGATCGGGTCGTCGCCGCAGGCGTAGCGGAGGCTGGCGTAGGTGCGGCGCAGGCTGTGGGGGGAGACCCGCTCGCTGAGAGGCGCGATACCTCTTCTTTCCAGCTTCGGGTTCGCGGTGGAGATCGCCGACTTCAGCCGTCGCGCGACGTTCCCGCGAGTTTGCCGGCGCTTCTGGGTGCCGACGAAGACCGGATCGTTGGGCTCGGTCTTCGTCGACGTCGCCGCCAGCGTCCACAGCTCGTTGAGCACCGATTGAGGTAAATCGACTTCCCTGAGGCCGGTATTCGTCTTCGATGCCCGGACGGTCAGCGTCCCAGTCGAGAGATCGAGGTCGCGCCAGTCGAGCCCGCACGCCTCCCCCACCCGCAGCCCGGCGCCGGCGAGGACGGCCAGGATCACGCGGTGACCCTTCGGCGCCGAATCGAGAAGAGTCAGGAGCTGCTCCGGCTCGACCCAGATAGGTGCCGGCGGCGGTGCCTTCACTCGCCTCCTGCCACCCTTCGAAGTTGCCGGATTCGAGGAGATGTAGCCGTAGTCGACAGCGACATCCAAGATCATCGTCAGCCGGTTGAGCGACTTGTTGATCTGCGAGGCGTTGATGACGCCCTCGCGGACCTTGAGGGGCTTGTAGCGGTCGACCGCGGCGACGTCGATCTGGTCGAGGCGGAGGTCCTGAAGAACGGCAGCAGGTGATAGCTGAGGAGCCAGCGGTAGTCCTCGATCGTCCGCGGGCGCAACTCCGGTTCCCGACCGCGGAGCCACTCCGAGGCGAGGACGTGGAAGCTCGGCACCTCCCTGACCTTCGGCACGGTCGGCGACGCCGGCGGCTGCCAGATCCCGCGCTCGACGTCGGCAAGGACGTGCCGCAGCTCGGCCTCAGCTTTTGGCCGGTCCCAGCACTCCTCCGAGGTCCCAAGAGCCACGTATCGGCGCTTCCCATAGGCGCGGAAGCGGATCGCCATGCACGTCCTTCTCTGGGCTCGATCACTGAGCCGGTTGGTCTTCTAGGCATCGCCTTTCCTTCCTTTAATTGGACGTTTGGCGGAGCACACCGCCTGCATCGGTGAAAATCCCTTCATAAATAGGTAAAACTCCCTGGCTGGAGGCCGCAAGCGATGGAGAGCACCAACACGAGCAGCCGAGACCTTCTGGTCATCTCTGGGCTTGTCGCGGTGATCCTGTTCGCGGTGACCCAGTCTCTCCTCATCGCCGCGATCGTCCTTGCTTGCGGCCTTCTTCTCGCTGGCGGCTTGGCGCTCTCGCGGGAGCGGCTGCAGCGACGTGAGCCTCCCCGCGCTCGACGCGGCTGACGGAGCCTTTCCGATCCTCAAGGCCGCTGTCGTCGATGCCGACCATCGAGCCGTGGCCGATGACGGGCGGGACACCAACCCTCGAGATCGCCGACCCCCGGTGGGTGCCAGGGAAGCCTTAGCGTTCCTGGTGGCCGTTGCGATCATCGTTGCCCTTCTTACGTCTGTTCCCATCGCCCTGGCGGTGCTTATCGTCGGCGCCTTGGTCCTCGCTGGCGCCCTGCTGTTCCGGGCGCAGCGAGGCTGAAGCCCCGCCGCCCCGTGGAGAGGACGACGGGGCTTCGATTCATGCGGCGTGGATAGATGGGACCTGCGCTGGCGGCAGCGTCTTGCTGAGCTTGGCCATCAGTTCCCCCGTTGTTTTCTCGGCCTGAGTAGCTGCGAGGTCTCATGAAGCTGCGCAAGGCGGCTGCCCTTTTCGCGGCCATCGCATCGATCGCTCTCGCAACGGCACCGATTGCCGGCGCCAGCGGAGACAAGGACAGCTCGGACTTTCCGACGCAGAGGGCAGCTCAGAAGTGGTTCAAGAAGCACAACCCACGGCTGGACCCGAGTGGCCTCGACGCAGATCACGACGGGATTGCCTGCGAGGACAGCCCGTGAGGCGAGCCGCCGCGACCCCCGCCGCAATCTCAGACCTAGCGGCAGCCTATGCCAAGAAGTACCTCTAATAACTAGAGATCCCCCGAACATCTGGCCATTTTCTTCAAGTACCTGGAGTGATTCTCAGACAGAAGTGCGTATTGCTGGCTGGGAGCACCGATACCGACCTCCTACCGGCCAGGGGATAGGCTCGCCCGCGAGGTGGGTGCCTCCCGCCTCACCGCGAGGTCGGAGTCTCTAGGGGCCGAGGGCGCAATCTCGAAGCCACGGACTCCGGCCTTAGTCCCCCTCATGGGTCGGACTAGTACTCGAACACCTGTCGTGAGGGCGGCTCGAGGGTCGTGAACGCTTCGCTCGTGGAGCCTTTAGCGTTGCATAGATTTCCTCCCCGTCGGGTAGCAAGCCGAAGAGCGGATGTGGCTGTCAATGCGCCACGAGCATTCCGCCGCCCGACCTGGAAGCAAATGGGCGAGGGACCCTTCGGTGTCTTGCACGGTCCAGGTTCGGACCCAAGTGTTAGGAAAGAAGAAATGGCAACTGCCACTAGGCCGAGTGCGAGTCGCACCGAGCCAACCCGTAACGAAGGCCGAGTTCGGCGCCTTACGACGGAGACCAAGCAGGCGTTCAAGACCACCGAGTTCTGGGCGATGGTGGCGGTGATCGTCGCGATTCTGGTCAGCGCCCAGTCGATCAGCGGCGGCGACACCGCCCCAGGAACCGACTCGTTCGTTGCGAAGCAGGCGTGGCTCTACGTAGCCATCGTCGCTGGCGCCTATTTCATCAGCCGGGGTCTGGCCAAGTCCGGCTCGCGTGAGCCGTACACCGAGGATCGCGACGAGAGCAGTCGGAACGGCCATCAGGTCTGATCGGTAGCGGTCCGAGTACTTCAGTGCCCCCGTCATCCCCCCAGCCCGAGATCTCGAAGAGGGACTCGGGCTGGGTCGTTAGATCTGATGCGAAGCGGATCTCCAGATGCTCTTGATCAGGAAGCGGTCTGGCCAGCGTGCTCAGGTGCAGTTCGTTCCCGGCCGCCTAATCTGGTCGATCCTTGTCTCGATAGTTCTCACCGTTTTGCTCAACGTCCTGATCAGGCTGTTCTGAGGGCGCCCACAGTCAGGTCCTTATGGGCCGCCGTGTACTCGTCAACTTTCTCGCGCGATGGACCGATGAGTCACACAGGGCGATGGCGCCCTCTCCTGCCCTTTGGCACGCCCAGGGCCGCTATCCGGGCTCCGACCGCCTTCGCAGGCTTGACTCAGATGCGAACATACGTTCGTACCTGAGAGTTGCATCGTTGAGATCGTCGAACGCCGCGGCGAGAGCGAAACGAGCTTCTGCGCCTGGTGTCTGACCTGCGGCTGGGCCGGCGCGGACGAGGGAAGACGCTCAAGAGCCGAGCAGGAGGCCGAGAACCACCGCGCTGGGATTCTGGAGCCGTGGCAGATTCCGCATGAGGGGTCCGACGACG
>Ga0068862_100001366_pt1 | contig 22663 bp, 19 predicted proteins | sample KBSSwiS52_FD_66598 | JGI IMG/M metagenome (GOLD analysis project Ga0068862, IMG submission 66598) | Switchgrass rhizosphere microbial communities from Kellogg Biological Station, Michigan, USA - KBS Switchgrass S5-2 | ecosystem: Host-associated > Plants > Roots > Rhizosphere > Soil ... | reverse complement strand
GATCGGAATAAACTCTTTCAGCTTGGCCCTTCGCTCAAGCAATGGGCGGTCGCGGAGATTCTTGCCGGTCAGATAAAGGAGGTCAAAGGTGTAGAATACCAGCCTTTGCGGCGTCCAGCGAATAGCTGATTTGAGCGCCTCGAAATCCGAGCCGCCATGCCGATTCTGAACGATGACCTCGCCATCGATGATTGCAGAGCAGTCAAGCTTGGCTGCTGCCTTCGTTATGCCTGGATAGCGCTCGGTCCAATCGAAGCCATTGCGGGTATAGGCACGTGCTTTGCGACCTCAATGATCAGAAGAGTGCGACATCCATCATGCTTGACTTGGTGGATCCACCCTGCACGCGGAGTAGGCTGATCGGCTGAGGTTGCGAGTTGCGGCTTGATGAACTCCAGAGGCATGCAAAATTATCTAGCAGAGGGCCACAAGATTGCGAGTCCTCACGAGGCCCCGGATCCAAGTGGCAGCCCGATAATGGCAATTCATTGTGGAAGGCAAGATTTGAGCCTTGCCGTACCCATTTATATGTGTGTTAGAGACGTCAACCCGAGTGTGGTGGTACTTGTTACCTCTAGCGTTACCGCAAGAAATCTTTTTCCACACGAACTCCTTGAATTATGAGCGCTTTCAGCGATAGCACGATCCTGATGCAAAGTCAGGCGTTACCGGAGGCGTCTCACAACGACATGGCTAACGCAATCAGGGCGCTCGCCATGGATGCGGTGCAGACGGCCGATTCCGGCCATCCCGGCATGCCGATGGGCATGGCGGATGTCGCCACGGTGCTGTTCACCCGCTTCCTGAAATTCGACGCGAGCCACCCCGACTGGCCCGACCGCGACCGCTTCGTGCTTTCGGCCGGTCATGGCTCGATGCTCCTTTATGCGCTGCTCTATCTCAGCGGCTATCCCGAGATGGAGCTCGAGGAGCTGAAGCGCTTTCGACAGCTCGGCTCGCGCACGCCGGGCCATCCGGAGTATGGCCACGCTCCGGGCATCGAGACCACGACCGGGCCTCTCGGGCAGGGCCTCGGCAATGCCGCCGGTATGGCGCTTGCCGAGCGGCTGCTCAATCGCCGCTACGGCGACGAGGTCGTCAACCATTACACCTATTGCATTGCCGGCGACGGCGACCTCATGGAAGGCATCAGTCAGGAGGCGATCTCGCTGGCAGGCCATCTCAAGCTCGGCCGGCTGATCGTGCTGTTCGATGACAACGAGGTCTCGATCGACGGCCCAACCAGCCTGTCGGTCTCAGACAATCAGGTCGAGCGCTTCAGAGCCGCACACTGGCATACCGCGCGCGTCGATGGGCATGATCCAGAGGCAGTGGCGCTAGCCATCGAGAATGCAAGGTCCGTCACCGACAAGCCGTCGCTGATCGCCTGCCGCACCATCATTGGCTACGGCGCGCCGACCAAGGCTGGCACCGCTGCCATCCACGGCGCATCCCTCGGCGAGGAAGAGGTCAAAGGCACACGCGAAAAGCTCGGCTGGCACCACCACCCCTTTGAGCTGCCGAAGCCGGTCCTTGCCGCCTGGCGTGCGGCCGGCACGCGGCATCGCGCCGCCTATGAGGCGTGGGCACAAGCCGCGAAGCGCCTCGATGCTCCAGCGCGCGCTGCGCTCACCGATCCGATCGACGCAAAGGTCGCAGGCGCGATCAAAGCCGCAATCGCCACGATAAAGGCTGACTTCGCTCGCGAAGGGGCGAAGCTTGCGACGCGGCAGTCCTCGCAGAAGGTGTTGGAGAAGCTCGTGCCGGTCATTCCTGGGCTGATGGGCGGCTCTGCCGACCTCACGGGCTCCAACGGCACGCTCACCAAGCTGCACAGCATCGTCAGGCCGGGAGATTTCTCCGGCAACTACATCCATTACGGCGTGCGCGAGCATGAGATGGCCGCAGCCATGAACGGCCTCTCGCTGCACGGCGGCATCGTGCCTTACGGCGGCAGCTTCCTCGTCTTCACCGACTATTGCCGGCCTTCGATCAGGCTCTCGGCGCTGATGCAGCAGCGGGTGATCTACTTAATGACGCACGACTCGATCGGGCTCGGAGAGGACGGCCCGACACATCAGCCCATCGAGCACCTGGCCTCCCTGCGCGCCATGCCGAACCTTAACGTGATGCGTCCGGCTGACTCGGTCGAATGCGCCGAATGCTGGGAGCTTGCGCTTCTTTCCAAGCGCACGCCCACCATCCTTGCGCTCACTCGTCAGAGCGTGAAGCCGCTCCGCACAACCCACACCGAAGAGAATCTGTCGGCCAAGGGCGCCTATGTGCTGGTCGAGCCGAAGGGCAAGCGCGACGTGACGCTGATCGGCACCGGCTCTGAGGTAGCTCTCGCGGTCGAGGCCGCCAAAGTGCTCGAAGGTGAGGGGATCAACGCCGCTGTTGTTTCGATGCCTGGTTGGGAGCTGTTCGAGGCCCAAGGTGAGGCTTATCGGAATTCGGTTCTCGGCACTGCCCCGCGGGTCGCAGTCGAGGCGGCCGCTGAGTTCGGTTGGTCGAAATGGCTCGGATCTGACGGTGCCTTCATCGGTATGCACGGATTCGGTGCTTCTGCGCCCGCTCAAGACCTATATAAGCATTTCGGCATAACGGCTGAGGCGGTTGCCGCCGCCGCCCATGGTTTGATTGCAAGTTCGAGGAGTAAGGGAGGACATGGCCAATAAGCGCGTCGCCATCAACGGATTTGGCCGGATCGGCAGGCTCACCTTCAGGGCCTTCCTCGAATCCGGCCGCAAGGACCTCGACTTCGTTGCCATCAACGATCTCGGCTCGGCCGAGATGAACGCCCATCTCCTCGAATTCGACAGCGTGCATGGCCGCTTCCGCGGCAGGATCAACGTCGCCGACGGCCGTCTCAAGACTGACGGCCAGAATGTCGCCGTGCTTTCCGAAGCGACACCGGAGAGGCTTCCCTGGCGCGATCTCGGCATCGACATCGTGATGGAATGCACCGGCCGCTTCACCGATCGCGTTGGAGCAGCGAAGCATCTCACCGCGGGCGCCAGGCGTGTGCTGGTCTCGGCTCCTTGCTCGGGCGCAGATCTCACTGTCGTGTTTGGCGTCAATGACGACAAGCTCACCCAGGAGCACCACGTCGTGTCCAACGCCTCCTGCACCACGAACTGCCTCGTCCCCGTCGCCAAGGTGCTGAACGATGCGGTCGGCATCAAGCACGGCTACATGACCACAATCCACGCCTATACCGGCGATCAGCGCACCGTGGACACGCTGCACAAAGATCCTTATCGCGCGCGCGCGAGCGCGATGAACCTGATCCCCACCTCAACCGGCGCGGCAAAGGCCGTCAGCCTCGTTCTGCCCGAGCTCAAGGGCAAGCTGGACGGCGCCTCGATCCGCGTGCCGGTGCCGAATGTGAGCCTCGTCGATCTGACCTTTCAGGCGGCGCGGCCCACGACGGCCGAGGAGATCAACAAGGCGGTGGTTACTGCCGCCGATGGTCCGCTCAAGGGCATTCTCGGCATCAACGACAAGCCACTGGTCTCGTCCGACTTCAATCACGACCCGCGCAGCTCGATCTTCGACCTCAAGGGCACTCAGGTGGTCGACGGCACGTTCTGCCGCGTGGTCGCCTGGTACGACAATGAATGGGGCTTCTCCAACCGCATGAACGACACGGCCGCCGCCATGGGCCGGCTGATATGAACGAAGTGAGTGCGGCGCGAAGAGAGGCGAATTCTGGCAAGGACGGCCTCGATCTCTCCCGCGTAAGGTCGATCGATGGAGTCGATGTTAAGGGCAAGCGTGTGCTGGTCCGCGTCGACTTCAACGTGCCGATCGAGAACGGGGTCGTTGCCGACCCGACCCGACTGACCCGCGTCCTGCCCACCATCGCTAAGGTTGCGCGCGAGGGAGCTAGGGTCGTGGTTCTGTCCCATCTCGGGCGCCCCAAGGGCCAGCCTACTCCGGACACTTCGCTCCGTCCGGTCGCTGCCAAGATGCAGGAGCTGATGCCTGGGATCGCGGTCCGCTTCGCCGCCGCTCCGTCGGGCGATGACGCGAAGCGCGTGGTCGATTCGCTTAAGCCCGGCGAGGTCGCCGTGCTCGAGAACGTTCGGTATAACAAGGGCGAGGAGAAAAACGATCGCGAGTTCGCCAAGAGCCTCGCCGCGCTCGGCGACCTTTATGTCAATGACGCCTTTTCGTCCTCGCACCGAGCACATGCTTCGCTAGAGGCGATCACCGATCTGCTCCCCTCTTATGCTGGCCTTCTGATGATGGCCGAGATCACGGCGCTCGGGCAGGCGCTCGAGAGTCCTGAGCGGCCGGTGATGGCGATCACTGGCGGTGCCAAAGTCTCGACCAAGATCGAGGTTCTGACCAATCTCGTCTCCCGCATGGATCAACTTGTGGTCGGCGGAGGCATGGCCAATACCTTCCTCCTGGCCGAGGGCATCAAGCTTGGTGCCTCCTTGGTGGAGCGGGATTTCGTCGCCACGGCGAAGGACATCATGGCGAAGGCCGAACGGTCCGGCTGCGAGGTCGTGCTGCCCATCGACGTGGTCGTGGCGCAGGAGCTCAAGGCGGGCGCTACCTCGCAGATCTGCGCCGTGAATGAAGTTCCCAGCGATTCCATGATTCTAGATTTCGGGCCTCAGAGCCTCGCCGAGATGAAGCGCCGCCTTGGCCAGGTCAAGACGGTGCTGTGGAACGGCCCGCTCGGTGCCTTCGAGGCGCCGCCCTTCGGCGAGGGGACTTTCGCGCTCGCCCGCGATGTCGCCCGCCTCACCAAAGCGGGCAAGCTCGTAAGTATTGCCGGGGGCGGCGACACAGTGCGGGCGCTAAACGAGGCGCACGTCGCCGACGACTTCAGCTATGTCTCGACCGCCGGCGGGGCCTTCCTGGAGTGGCTCGGCGGGGCCGAGCTGCCCGGCGTCGTGGCGCTCGCCCGCAGCGGCTCCCGCGCTTCTTAAGTTCTGTGACTATCCTCTAAGCTAGTCATTCCCACGCAAGTTGGAATCCAGTAATCATCCGCCAAGAGTTATCTGCGAAGCAGAGGTTACTGTATTGCCCGGGCCTTCGCCCGCCGAAGTGTCTCGTAGTACCGAAGCTGAGGGCTCGGGCTTCGGCCCGCAGGCGGGTCGAGCCGGGCAATGACAAGGAAACCGGAAGCAATGGCCCGCGACATCATCATTGCCCCGTCCATTCTCTCCGCCGACTTCGCCAGGCTTGGCGAGGAGGTACGGGCCATCGACCAGGCTGGCTGCGACTGGATCCATGTCGATGTGATGGACGGGCATTTCGTGCCGAACATCACCATCGGCCCCCACGTGGTAAAGGCGCTTCGGCCGCACTCCAAGAAGGTGTTCGACGTGCATCTCATGATTGCGCCCTGCGATCCTTATATCGAGGCCTTCGCCCGCGCCGGCTCCGACATCATCACCGTGCATGCCGAGGCGGGGCCTCACCTCGACCGCTCGCTCCAGCTCATCAAGAGCCTCGGCAAGAAGGCCGGCGTCTCGATCACGCCCTCGACGTCCGAGACCGCGATCGACTACGTGTTCGACAAGGTCGACCTTGTCCTGGTCATGACCGTGAACCCCGGCTTCGGCGGCCAGGCCTTCATCCCCTCGCAGCTCGACAAGATCAGGGCTATCCGCAAGGCAATCGGCGCCCGACCGATTCATATCGAGGTCGATGGGGGCATCAATGGCGAAACCGTGCCGCTCGTGGTCGAGGCCGGCGCCAACGTGATCGTAGCTGGCTCCGGCGTCTTCAAAGGCGGCGCCTACAAGGACAATATCGCCGCCATCCGCAAGGCCGCAGAACGCGCCCGCCCCGCCGCCGCCTAGTTGCTGATCAATACTTTTCACAAGACGGTACAAGCTCTTGCCCTTCTTGAGCAGGGGCAATAGCAAGAGCCATGAACGTCACTTATTTCGGCGCGCTGCTTGCCGGGCTGCTCAGTTTCCTAAGCCCCTGCGTATTGCCGCTCGTGCCGCCTTATCTCTGTTTCCTCGGCGGCACGACCTTCGACCAGCTCACCGGCGAGGACGAGACACCGTCCCATGTCTACACGACGGTGGTGATGTCCTCGGTCGCCTTCGTGCTCGGCTTCACTACCGTGTTCGTGATTCTCGGCGCGACGGCCACGGCTGCAGGCCAGCTGCTCGCGGCAAACCTCCCGCTGCTTGCCAAGATCGCCGGCGTGGTGATCATCATCGCCGGGCTGCATTTCCTCGGCGTGATCCATCTTCCCATTCTGCACCGCGAGGCGCGTTACCACGCCGACTCGCGGCCTGCGGGCCTGGTCGGCGCCTATGTCATTGGACTCGCCTTTGCCTTCGGCTGGACGCCATGCATCGGCCCGGTGCTTGGCGCGATCCTCGCTGTCGCCGCAGGCGAGGACTCCGTACGCCAGGGGGTGAGCCTGCTCTTCGTCTACTCGCTTGGCCTCGGCATTCCCTTCATCATCGCGGCCATTGCCATTCGTCCGTTCCTCAACACAATGCAGCGGTTCCGCAGGCATCTCGCCACCGTCGAGAAAGTGCTCGGCGGCTTTCTCGTGCTCACCGGCATCCTGTTCCTCACCGACGCCATGACGCTCATCTCGAGCTGGATGCTCGAGCTCTTCCCGGGGCTTGCTACCATCGGCTAAAGCTTCGTGATCGAGCCAAATTCCTAGATAGTGCCTCCATGACGACGATTACTCTCACTATCGCTGGCTCGGACTCGGCCGGCGGCGCTGGTATCCAAGCAGACTTGCGGACCTTCGGCGCCCTCGGCGTGTACGGCGCGAGCGCGATCACGGCGCTTACCGCGCAGAACACGCTCGGCGTCGAGGCGGTGCATACTGCACCGCCGGAGTTTGTGCTGGCCGAACTGCGTGCCATTGCGAGCGACCTCGATGTCGGCGCCATCAAGACCGGCATGCTCGGCAATCTCGAGATTGTCGAAGCTGTGGTCGAGGGCTTGAGCTATTTTCCCGGCGTTCCCGTGGTCGTCGATCCGGTGATGGTCTCGCAAAGCGGCCATCCTTTGCTCACCGACGAGGCGATCGACGCGATCAGGACCAAGCTCATGCCGCTCGCCGTCCTTGTGACGCCGAACCTGCTGGAAGCGGCGCGGCTGCTTGACGAGCCGGTGGCCCGCGATGAAGCGGAAATGGCGGCACAAGCCCAGCGCTTGCGCGCGCAAGGCGCGAGCGCCGCGCTAGTAAAAGGAGGCCATGCCACTGGCCCATTGGCGATCGACATTCTCGCCGACGCTGAAGGAACGATGCGGCTCGAGGCGCCGCGCACGCAAACCCTAAATACCCATGGGACGGGCTGCACGCTGTCCGCAGCCACCGCCGCCGAGCTCGCCAAGGGCGTCACGCTTCGCGAGGCGCTTGCCAAGGCCAAGGCCTATGTCACGGCAGCAATAGCCGCGGCCGACGAGCTCAAGATCGGCAAGGGTAGGGGCCCCGTCCACCACTTCCACGCTTGGTGGCCGCGGAAGGCTAATTCTCCGCCACGATCTGGATCCGCTGCTCGCCGAGGCCCGAGACGGTGAGGCGAAGCTCGTCGCCTAGCTTCAAGAACACGCGCGGATTGCGCGCCATGCCGACGCCGGGCGGCGTGCCGGTGGTGATCACGTCGCCAGGGACCAAGGTCATGTATTTGCTGATATAGCTCACAAGCTCGGCCACGCCGAAGATCATGGTCGAGGTTGAGCCGGTTTGCATGCGAGCGCCGTTGAGGTCGAGCGCGAGATCGAGCTTCTGCGGGTCGGGGATTTCATCCTTGGTGACGAGCCAAGGGCCAAGCGGCCCGAACGAGTCATAGCTCTTGGCCTTGATCCATTCGCCGGCGCCGCCCTTTTGCAAGCTCCGCTCGGAAACGTCATTGCAGATCGCGTAGCCCACGACGAAATCGAGGGCATTCTCGCACGCGACGTTCTTGGCGCGGGTGCCGATCACCACGGCGAGCTCGACTTCGAAATCCATGCGGTCGAAGTCCGCAGGTTTAAGCACAGGGTCGTAAGGTCCGGAGACGCAGGAGCTTGCCTTGGCGAACACGATTGGCACCTCCGGGATCGGCATGCCGGTCTCCTCGGCGTGGTCTCGGTAGTTGAGGCCGATGCCGAGAAACTTCGGCACCACCCCGACCGGCGCGCCGATGCGCGGGCTCCCCTCTACGAGCGGAAGAGCACCCAAATCGAGCGCCTTGATGCGGGAGAGGCCGTCAGGGCCCAGGGCGTCGCCGGCGACGTCGTCGATGACACGCGAGAGGTCGCGAATTCGACCATTTGCATCCAGAATTCCCGGCTTTTCCCGGCCAATTTCGCCATAGCGCAGAAGTTTCATCGATCTTCCCCCGGTTCCGTTTTTGTGCATGATGCACGCGGGCGCGGGAGGCGGCAACGGCCCGTCTTTAACCTGGCTCGCGCGCCAGGTCTAAGTCTTCAGCGAATGGACGAGAGGGACATGCTCATGGCACCTCGCACGCTTCCGAACCGGATCGGCAAAGTCGCCCCGGTTCTCACGCTCGTGCTCGTGGCGTTTCTGGCGATGCCTAGCGATGCGGCGACGAAGAAAGCAGCGCCCAAAGCAACGGGCAATCCCTTCGATATTCTCAAGGGCTACTGGACTGGCGGAGGTACAGTCACGCCGGTCAAAGGTAATCCCGAGAGGGTGAGCTGCAAAGTCACCTATATGGTGGCGGGCGCAAGCGTCTCGCAGACCATGCGCTGCGCGGGAACCGACTATAAGTTCAACACAAGCTCCAAGCTCACCTATAGTGGCGGGACGATCTCTGGCACCTGGAGCGAAACCACCTACGACGCCTCGGGCAGCGTGAGCGGAAGCGCCGTCGGCAATACCGTTCATGCCGTGATCAACGGCCCCAAGTTCTCTGGTCGCATGAGCATCAACGTGTCTGGCTCTTCGCAGACCATCAACATTGTTCAGCTCGATCCGAAATCAGGCTCCTATCGCCCGGCTGCGAGCGTAGCTCTGCACCGCTAGAGGCATTTTTGGCTGCTTCTGCAACCACTTCGGCTGGATCAATGCTAATCGTGGGCGACGGGAATCGCCCCCTCGGGCCTTTAGTTTGCCTTTTCCGATGCCCGCTCAGGGCGTTGCCGAACTGCAACAAAGCCCCACAAATTTTCCGCCTAACGAGCGCCTTTATGCCCTCAATGATTGCGTTGCGGCAGATTGCCCGCCACTAAGATCGTACATGATACGTTCGTCTAAGCGATTGAATCTAAACATGAATACAAACCAGGCCACGTGCGACAGAGAGGCCAAATTTGCATTTGGGCAACACTCGCCGCCCGTTTTTGTCTTCGCTGTTGCACAATGTTGAAGTTTGCCGCGCGGCTAGGCTAGCCTTGCGTCACAAATGGGGGACGGGGCCGGGGGTCTTAGTTTCCATACCGCGCGAGAGCTAGAGGGACCTGAGGCACAAGCGAAAGACACAGCTCAGGAACATGATGGGGGGGCGAGCCAAGCCCGCTGTTAAGGCCATGCCTTTGGCGCTCGGCTCGTTTCGCAGGGAAGACCGGCCCGGCGCCGTCCGGGCCGGTTCTTTTTATTTCCATTCAGAGCCCTAGCCTCGCAAGCGTGCGTTCGACGCGAGCGAGATACCCTGAGCCGAACAGCCTGACATGGACGAGCGTCGGGTAGAGATTGTAGAGGTCCGAGCGCAGCTCCTGGAAACCCGGCTCTAGCGGCATGAGCGCCTCGTAAGCCTCGAAGAAGGCCCGGCATCTCCGGATGCCCGCAATAGATGGCCGGATCCACGAAGCCTGCGATCCGGCTTTCGCGCACGAGCACGTTCCCGGTCCACAGATCGCCATGCAGAAGGCTCGGAAAGTCCGGCTCCAGGAGATACTCCTCGATCCTCTCGGCCAGGCGCTCGATGCGGATGTAGAGAGTAGAGGGAAGGCTTCCCTCCTCACGTGCCTTCTCTGCCATGAAGAGCAGCCGGTGGTCGCGGAAGAAAGGCACCCAGCGCGGAGACTCCGGATTGGGTTGGGGGAGGGGCCCGATCAGCGTGTCGCGCGCATAACCGAACCGCTCCCGCTTCGTCGCGTGGAGCTTCGCGAGGAGCTCAGCGGCATGATGCTCAACACTTGGCGTGATGCCGCCGCCATCATTGTCAATGAAATCCATCACGAGAAGATCGGCGTCGGCATAGTGGACATGCGGAACGGGGAGATCTGACAGGCGCGCGAGCTCGTTCAGCATGTAGGCTTCGAGATCGAGTCCGGCGCGGCCATTCCGTCCTCCTTCGCGCGCCTTCACGGCGAGATGGCGGCTGTCCGCGAGTCTGACTTCGAGGCCGTTTAGGCCGAATCCCACGCCGAGACTGCGGCTCTCGACGATGCGCGAGCCGAGCGCCGCTTCAAGCCTGTCCTTCAACAGTCGAGCCATGTCGTGGATGTTACGCTTGCCGTTTCGCGAAAGCAGGAGTCCGGCAACGCGCCGCGGTGTGCTATCGGGCGTCGTAATAGCGCCGGTAAGCCTGCGGAGGGGGAGCAGCCCTGTAATAGCCCGGCGGCGGCAATTGCGCCGACCCCCCATAGTAAAGCTGCAACCGCTCTCTGCGGCTCAATCGCCGAGGCGTTCCGATGGAGTACGGGTCGAACCTTGAGTCACCGAAACGCCTTGTCGGCTTGACCTGCTGCTCCACCGCGATCTGCTGCTTGGTCGTTACCGGCTGCTGCCTCGGTTCGGAACGCACAACTCTGTTCTTGCCGCTCGGCATTTTCTTGTTCAGTACGATCTTGACGGTCTTCTTGACCGGCTTGATCTGCTGCTTGAGCGATCCGCTACTCGCCACCTTCGACTCTTTCTGCGGGATATCGCCGTTCAGCACGATCTCGGTCTTATCGAGGCCGGTCTCCTTAACCAGCGTAAACAAAGTGGTCGCGTTCTCCGGTGCAAGCCGTACGCAGCCATGCGAGGCCGGCCTGCCCAGCCACCTCGTCTCCTCGGTCCCATGAATGGCGTGTCCTTTTCTGGTGAAGAAAATCGCATGCGGCATCGGCGCGTCGTCCCATTGTTTGCTGTACCAAATCTCATTCATGGAACGGGCCGTATAACGTCCTGAAGGCGTGTCGTAGCGGCGAATGCCAGTCGATACTTTCCAGCTATATCGCTCCACGTCGTCGACGAAGACTTTCATCTCCTGCGTCGGCTTGTCGATCACGACGAGGATTTTGGACGCCGGTGGCTTGGCAGGTTTTGCGGCTTTTTCTGCCGGCGTGCTCCGCGTGATTGGCTTCGCTTGAGACTCGGAAGTCGAGACGCCTTGCTCGGCATCTGGAGCCTTGAACGCCTTTCCGCTCGTGTAGGTGCTTGAGCCCGTCTGGGGTGCCGAGCCGGTTATGTCCCACGTTGCGATTGCCGCATCGGATTGAGTTTGAGCGCTGGCCGATGGTGCTGTTTGCGCTGCGGCTCCAAGGACGAGCATTAGCGTCCAACAGGTCGCTGCGAGAAGCCGACAAACTGAATTCAGGACTCGATTGGATGCCGAGAGGAGCCGCATCACACTCCCCCATCAGGCCCGCATGCCTGCAACACGACTCTGCGGAAGCTTAAACCTGAATCGGCGAAAGCGCTCGCGCTCCGGTCAGATGCGAAGATTTTCTCGACGGCCGTGGCGCTGCTGCCACAGCCGCCGCGCGTCGGCGGTGCTCGTTCAGCCGTTAAGATTCCGCTCCCATCGCACACGCGAGATGTCACAAGCCTGATACAAAATCACTTTAAGTCCCGGCGCATCGTGTTGAAAACGCGAGACGACGACGTGCAGCATGATCCAGGGGTGAGGCGTTACCGCGCATTGTTCATCTCGGATTTGCATTTAGGCACCAAGGTCTGTCAGGCCGAAACTTTCCTCGATTTCCTTCGCTGCTACGACGCCGACCGCATCTATCTCATCGGGGACATCGTCGACTTCTGGCGCATCAGGCGCGGAATCTACTGGCCGCAATCCCACAACGATGTGCTGCAGAAGCTACTCCGCAAGGCGCGCAAGGGCACCGAGCTGGTGCTCATTCCCGGAAATCACGACGAGGCGTTGCGCGACTATTGCGGGGTGCGGTTCGGCGGCATCGCCATTAAGCGCAACACGATGCACGTCGGCGCCGACGGCCGGCGTTATCTCGTCATGCACGGGGACGAGTTCGACGTCGTGGTGCGCTACGCCAAATGGCTCGCGCTCCTCGGCGATTGGAGCTACGAGCTCGCGCTGTGGGCGAACACGCATTTCAATGTGCTGCGCCGCTGGTTCGGCATGCCCTACTGGTCGCTCTCTGCCTATCTCAAGCACAAGGTCAAGCGCGCAGTGAACTATATCGGCGAGTTCGAGCTGGCCCTGTCGCAGGAGGCGCGCTGCCACGGCGCACAAGGGGTAATCTGCGGCCACATCCACCACGCCGCCATGCGTCAGGTGGGCGACATCATCTACATCAATACCGGAGACTGGGTCGAAAGCTGCACGGCGGTGGCCGAGACCGAAGAGGGGATTTTCGAGATCATCCGCTGGACGCACCCGCCACAAGGCATGAGTACGCCGGAAACCCTTGTCGAGGAGCTTGAGGCTGCCGCCTGATGCGGGTGCTGGTCGCGACCGATGCCTGGCATCCCCAGGTCAATGGGGTGGTGCGCACCTATGAGCGGCTCGCTCAGGAAGCGCCTGAGCTTGGCTTCGAGGTCAGCTTCCTCGCGCCTCCGCTGTTCCGCACGCTCCCTTGTCCGACCTATCCCGAGATCAGATTGGCGCTTGCTGGCCCAAGAGCGATCGCGCGCCACATCGAGGAGCTGCGCCCTGACTTCATCCACATCGCCACGGAGGGACCCATCGGATTCATGACAAGGCGATATTGCCGCAAGACCAAGCACCCCTTTACCACGAGCTATCACACTCGCTTTCCCGAATATGTCTCGGCGCGCCTGCCGGTGCCCGAGGACTGGTGCTACGCGTTGCAGCGGCGGTTTCACAACGGCGCCGCCGGCACTTTCGTCGCCACGCCATCGATGACGGCCGAGCTCAAGGCCCGTGGCTTCGAGCGCCTGATGCCTTGGTCGCGCGGTGTCGACGTCGATCTGTTCCGGCCGCGGCCGGTGCGCCTCTATGGCCCGAAGCCGGTCTTCCTCTATGTCGGCCGCATCGCCGTTGAGAAGAACATCAAGGCCTTTCTCGACCTCGACCTTCCCGGACGGAAGGTGCTGGTCGGCGGAGGACCGCAAACCACAGAGCTTGCCAAGGCTTATCCCGACGCGCTGTTCACCGGTCCGAAGCACGGCGAGGAGCTCGCTCAAGCTTACGCGTCTGCCGACGTGTTCGTATTCCCGAGCCTCACCGATACGTTCGGCCTCGTTCTGCTCGAGGCGCTCGCCTCCGGCGTGCCCGTAGCCGCCTACCCGGTAAGCGGACCGAAAGATGTGCTGACCGATCCGCGCGCAGGTGTGCTCAGATCCAATTTGCGCGAAGCGTCCTTACGCGCGCTCGACCTCGATCGCGAAGCGGCGCGGCAGCACGCGCTGCTTTATAGCTGGGAAAATTCAGCGCGGCAGTTCATCGAGAACGTGCTCGTTGCCCACAACATGGGCCTGCCCGAAAGGCAGGCGCGATTTCGCCGCTGGCGGCACAAACGCAACGAACAAATGAAACAGCGGAGAGAGCGCAGAAGGCAAAAGAAAACGGCCCGGTTGGGGGGAACCGGGCCGTTTCACTCTCATGCGTCAGTTTGGGGGACGCTTTGGGGGAACTCGCGTCTTCCCAAAAATGGTTAGGGACCTGTTTGGTTTCAAGAGCCGGACTTAAAAACTTCGGCTTGCCGGTGTAACTGCTTGATCTCGCTGATCAATAAACTTGGCTTGGGCTGAGCGTCAAGCTTGTCAGCAGAGCAAATTTGCGGCGGTTGTCGTTTCGTTTGAAGCGCGCTGGGGCGGATCAGGACCGTCGGTCTTCGCTTCGGTCTCGCTAGCTGTCCAGACCTCGATCAGCGTCGTGATGCGCTGCTCGATCGAGCGAAGCGTTTCGGTCATTTTAGGCACGACCGTCTCGTCACCGTGAGCGATCTCACCTCGCATCCGCGCGATCGTATCGCCGATCTCGGCGAGCTCTGAGAGCATGCATTGAAATGCGAAGCGACCCTGCTCCTCGAGCACTACCGCTTCGAGCTTGCTCATTGCTCCCAGCAGCATCGCGGTCTCAGCTCTGCGATTTTGGCGAGCATATTCAGAGAGGAACCAGCGGCCTCGCGGAGTCGCGCTCAGCACTGTTTCGAGCGCAGCATAGTCCTCCAGCGCCGATTCGCCCGAGCGCCCCGATTGCGGCGGAGTTGTGCCGTCTGGGACAAGTTCCCCCATAATCGCAATTTTACCGCGATTCGGGGTCGGGGCGGCAGTGTTAAGCAGAAGGAATAGGCATTTGTCACAGCCTGTGGCCGAACAGGTTGAAGCACGCGTCGCTCCTCGGCCGCGAGCTTGGCTGCTCGGTTTCCTTTATGCCGCGGTGTTCCTGGTTGGCGGCTGCTACCTGCCTTATTTGCCGGTTTGGCTGCACTGGCGCGACCTCAACGCCGACCAGATCTCCATCCTGCTCGCCACCGCGCCCTTCGCCCGCATCGTGTTCACGCTGGCCATCAGCTTCGCCGCCGACCGGGCAGGAGGCCGCCGCCCGATCCTGATCGCGCTGGCCTGGGCCTCGCTGGCTTCGTTCGTGCTGCTGTGGGCGTCCGACGGGTTCTGGCAGATGCTCGCCGCAAGCCTGCTGCTTGCCGCGAGCTGGACCACGATCCTGCCGCTGGTCGAGACCGTGGCGGTGAGCGGCATCAGGAGAGGGGTGCTCGACTACGGCAAAGTGAGGCTGTGGGGCTCGCTGAGTTTCATTGTGGCGAGCCTCGGCTCGGGCCTCATCATCGGCAGGCTCGGCTCGCAAGCCGTGCTGCCGCTGCTCATAGGCGGCGCCGCACTGATGGTGGTCGGCGCCCATCTCGTGCCGCAGGCGCTCGCCCGGGCGTCGCACATCCCGTCAGCGCTCCGGCGCTTAAGCCTTTCCGACGCCTTCAAGCTTCTTCGCGCGCCGCTATTTCTGCTGTTTCTGCTCGTAGCGAGCCTAATCCAGTCGAGCCACGCCGTTTACTACAGCTTCGGCAGCCTCAATTGGCGGGCGCAAGGCATCTCCGATGGCATGATTGGCGTGCTGTGGTCTGTCGGCGTCCTCACCGAAGTCGCGCTGTTTGCCGTATCGGGCCGGATCATCGCACTTTGCGGCACGGCGAGGCTGCTCATGTTCGCAGGGATTGCCGCCGTGTTCCGCTGGGGCTTCATGGCCATCGACCCGCCGCTCTGGGCGACGGCCCTGCTGCAGACGCTGCACGCCATGAGCTTCGGCGCGGCCCATATCGCCGCCATCCATTTCCTCACCCACGCCGTGCCAGAGGATCGCGCCGCCACGGCCCAAGGGCTTTACGCCGCCTTCGTCGCCGGCCTCGTGCTCGGCGCGGTGACCATCGCCTCAGGCCCGCTCTACCGCATGTTCGCTGGCGAAGCCTATGCGGCCATGGCGCTGCTAGCCCTTTTGGGAGCTTGTAGTGCTTTTCTGCTCATGCACCGCTGGCATGGCGGCCTCGTCGTGGCGGGGCATCAGCCCCACAGCTCCGGCCGCGGCGGAGCAATTATTCCACCCTCATAGGCAAGCCCGGGAACGCGGTCGCGGGCGAGCAGCAAAGGTCCGTCGAGATCAACCCACTCCGTGTCCTGCGCCACGAGCAGGGCGGGGGCCATGGCCAGCGAAGTCGCAACCATGCTTCCCACCATCACTTTAAGCCCAAGGGTATGGGCGCGGCTTGCGACGAGCAGCGCCTCGGTCAATCCGCCGGTCTTGTCGAGCTTGATGTTCACTGCGTCATAGCGGCCAGTGAGCAGTCCGAGAGACGCGCTGTCGTGAGCCGACTCGTCGGCACAAACCGGGACCTGCCGCTCGATATGCGCCAGCAGCTCGTCAGCATCGGCCGGGAGCGGCTGTTCGACCAGCTCCACGCCCGCAGCCGACGTTGCGGCAAGAAGCGATTCGAGATCATGCGGTTGCCAAGCCTCGTTCGCATCGACGATGAGGCGCGCGTGAGGAACCGCGTCACGCACAGCCACGAGCCGTGCCTCGTCGCCCTCGCCGCCTAGCTTGAGCTTGAGGAGAGGATAAGTGCTCGCCTCGCGCGCCCGCTCCGCCATGATCTCAGGCGCCGCGAGCGAGATGGTGAAAGCGGTTTGCACGGGGCCAAGGGGAGGGAACCCGGCAAGCTCTGCAGCTCTCCGGCCGGATCGCTTGGCCTCGATGTCCCACAAGGCGCAATCGAGCGCGTTGCGGGCCGCGCCGGCGGGAAGAAGCGTGGCAAGGTCGGTCCGGCTCGCCCCAGAGGCGATTGCGCCGGCGCAAGATTGGATCGCAGCCATCACGCCCTCGACGCTCTCGCCATAGCGCGCGTAGGGCACGCATTCGCCGCGCCCGCAATAGGTACCGTCACTGATCGTGGCAACGACCACAACCGCCTCGCGCTTCGAGCCTCGCGAGATGGTGAAGCCGCCTCTGATCGGCCATTGCTCCACCTCTACGGTGAGGCGATAAAGCGCTCCGGCGCGCACCCTTCCAATCTCGCTTCCAGCCCCTCCCATGACGCCTTTCTTTCTCCCGGATTTTCATTCAAAAACAGGCGACTTCCGAACTCGTCGACTCTCGCCTGTCACAAGCTAAGCCGTTCCATGCTCAAGCGCGACCATCAGGTTGTCCTGCCGACCCAAGCCCGCGCCCCCGGTTTCCGCGTGGAGCTTCGGGGCACCACCTTCCGCCTGGTCGCGACCGGCGCCTGGACCGTGGCCGAAGCGGCCAAGCTCGACGCCGCCTTGAAGCGCTTGCGCGTCCCCATTCCGCCGACGCCAGACTTCACCGGCGAGATGGATATTGCCGGCATCGCCGAGATCGACACTGCGGGCGCGCTCCTGTTGCAGCGCACCGCTGCCGCCTGGGAGAAGAGTGGACTCCGCACGCGCTATGCCGGTGCGACCGAGGGTTTCCGCGTGCTCATCGAGGAGGTACAGCGCAGGAGCCGCGCCGAGCGGCCGAAGCTCGAGAAGCCGAGCGCGCTGAAGCAATTCACTGCAGATATGACAACGGCGCTAACCGGCGTCGCGAGCGACGCGGTGCAGCTCACCGCTTTCCTGGGTGAGGTGACGTCTGCGTTCTTCCGGCTGTTCCGCCAGCCTTGGCGCTTCCGCACCACGTCATTCGTGCATCACCTCGACCATGCAGGCTTCAGGGCTGTGCCGATCATCGCGCTGATCTGCTTTCTAATCGGCGCGGTGGTGATGCAGCAGGGCGTCGTGCAGCTCCGGCCGTTCGGCGCCGAGCCGTTTGCCGTCAACATGGTGGCTATCCTTGCGCTGCGTGAAGTCGGCATTCTGCTGACCGCCATCATGGTCGCCGGCCGCTCGGGCTCGGCCTTCACCGCCGAGATCGGATCGATGAAAATGCGCGAAGAGATCGACGCCATGCGCACGCTCGGCATCGATCCGATGGACACACTCGTGCTCCCGCGTGTGCTTGCGCTCGTCGTGGCGCTGCCCCTGCTCACCTTTCTCGGCGACATCATGGGGCTTGCCGGAGGCGGGCTGATGGCGTTCGCCGTGCTCGGCCTCGATACCTCGAATTATCTCGACAAGTTGCACGAGGCGATCGACTTTCAGGACTTCGTGGCCGGCATCATCAAGGCGCCGTTCGCCGCCGGCATCATCGGCCTGGTCGGCTGCCTCGAAGGCATGAAAGTCGAAGGCAGCGCCGAGTCGCTCGGCAAGCATGTGACCAGCGCCGTGGTCAAGGCGATTTTCCTCGTGATAATTTTGGACGCGGTGTTCGCCATGTTCCTGTCGGGGATCGGGGTGTGATCGTCGAGAACGGCCGAGAAGTCGTGATCCGCGTGCGCGGACTCGCCAAGAGATTCGGCAGTCAACAGATTTGGGACGGTCTCAATCTCGACGTCTATCGCGGCGAGATCCTCGCCATCGTCGGCGGCTCCGGCCAGGGCAAGTCCGTACTGATGCGCGTGATCACCGGTCTGATCAGGCCCGAGGCCGGCGACGTCTCGCTGTTTGGGCATAACGCCAAGACGCTTTTGCCGCAGGATCGACTCGATATCGAGAAGCGCTGGGGCATCTTGTTCCAGGACGGGGCTCTGTTTTCTTCGCTCACGGTGCTTCAGAACATCCAGGTGCCGATGCGCGAGCATCTCGAACTGCCGCAGGCGATGATGGACGATTTCGCCTTCCTTAAGCTCACGATGGTCGGTCTTCCGCCTAGCGCCGCGCATAAATTCCCGTCCGAGCTGTCCGGCGGCATGCGCAAGCGCGCCGGGCTTGCACGGGCCCTTGCGCTCGACCCCGAGATTGTGTTCCTCGACGAGCCCACGGCGGGGCTCGATCCGATCGGGGCCTCCGACTTCGATCATCTAATTCGCAAGCTGCAACAGACACTTGGACTGACGGTCTATATGGTCACGCATGACCTTGATACCATCTTCACCGTGTGCGACAGGGTGGCCGTACTTGCCGACAAGAAGATCGTGCGGACGGGGTCGCCTACCGAATTGCAGCGCCATCCCAACCACCCGTGGATCGAGGAATATTTCTGTGGCGAACGTGCGCGCGCAGCTTCGCCCGGCCAACGCGCGAGGATCCCTGCCTGATGTCATCACCGCGTAAGGAACCGGTCTGATGGAAACCAAGGCTAACTACCTGATGATCGGCGGTTTCGTTCTCGGCGTGCTGGCATTCGCTTTCATCTTCGTATTCTGGATGAGCAACTTCGCTGGCGGCGGCAAACGCTACTACATCGTGTTCGAGAGCTCGGTGGCCGGGCTCACCACGGGCTCCAGTGTCGGATTCCAGGGGCTGAAGGTCGGTGAGGTGCAGTCCTTTTCGCTTGATCCCGACGACGCGCGGAAGGTGCACGTTCTGGTCAGCGTCAGCGACAGCACGCCGGTGCGGCAGAACTCCCGGGCGAGCATGCAGTCCTTGGGGTTTACCGGCGGCACCGGCATCCAGATCACTCCCGGCACCCCGGACTCGCCCTTCCTGGTCGCCAGCGACGACGACCCGATTCCAACGATCAAGGCCGATCCCGGCGGCGGACAGGGCCTGTTCGATGCGGCTCCGGCGGTGATGAACAATGCCAACGCGCTGCTCACCCGGCTGAACGACCTCGTCGCCGAAAACCAGGAGTCGATCCACACCACGATGACCAATGTCGAGCAGTTCACCTCGATGCTGAACGCCAAGAAAGACGAGATCGGAGGCGCGATCAGCGATGTGAAGGATGGGGCAAACAACTTCAAGACTTTATCCAGCAAGCTTGAAGTATCGCTCGGGGATAACATGGACGGGCTCACCCGCCAAGCCAAGGATAGCCTTCAGCAATTCAGCTCTTTCATGCAGGAAGGCCGGCGCACGGCGGTCACGCTCAACCGGATTCTGGAGAAGCTAGAGGCTGATCCAAAAGGTTTTTTACTTGGTGGAAACCAAGTCCCGGAATACACTCCTCGGGGACAATAGTGCACCCTCGCAGGGACGGGGAGTGTTTCCTAACAGGGGGCGATCGGACATGCTGCGACCGGCGCCAGCGCTCGCTGCGGGCCTGCTATGCCTGGGCTTGCTCGGCTGCGCCATTGGCCAGCGTCCTCCCAACACCTACGATCTCGTAGCGCCACGCTCCTTCGCCGGCGCGCCGCGTCCGGCACCCTGGCAGCTCGTCATTTACGAGCCCACCGCCGTGCATGCACTCGACACTGACCGGCTGATGGTGCGGCCGGCCGCCGACCAAGTTTCCTACTACAAGGGCGTGGCCTGGAGCGATCGACTGCCACACCTCCTGCAAGCGCGCATGATCGAGACCTTCCAGAATTCCGGGGCGGTCAAGTCGGCGAGCGCGACCACGGGCCAGTATGCCCTTGTCACCGATTTGCGTTCGTTCCAGATCGACGTTTCGTCCGGCAAGGCCGCCGCGGAGATCGAGATCTTCGCCAAGCTGGTCAATCTGAACACCGGCAAGGTGATCGCCACCAAGGGCTTCAGCGCGCGGGTGCCTGCCACGACCGATTCGCCGACCGACGCCATCGCTGCGCTGAACCAGGGCTTCACCGAGGTGCTGCAGGATACTACGACCTGGGTCGCCACCCGCCGGTTGGGCTAGCCCTTTCCTCTCCATTGATTCCTCGCCGTGGCCGAGCTGGTCCCGGCCATCCAAGTCTTAGACCGTTGACGGCCAAAACCGTGGGATGCCAGGCCGAACTTGCTGGCAGGCAGGGGCCGGGCTAGGAATCCTAATGCATTAGTCGATTAGGGCGAGGCGCCCGCTTACGTCCGCAAACCGGAAAAGGCGCGTCCCGACTTCGGGACGCGCGTGCAAAACCGGAAAAGATCTTTCTTTAACCGGCCTGACCGAACCTATTGTTACATCCTGTATCTGTAGCCGCCCCGAGGAGGTGCCGTTTGCTTAGCTCCCGAACAATAAAGCGCGTGAAAGCTCCCTGGTTCGGCAAGACAGTGGCCATGACGGTCCACGACCTGCGGATTGTAGATTCCCGTGGCAGACAGCCATGGAATGGCGATGATCGCAAAAAGGAATGACATCCGACCCTCCCTTGATTTGGCGACTCAGCCACAGTACCACTCCTGGCCAGGCTTTTTGCGCTTCCACGAAAATGCTGCGCGAGTGTTGCCCGTAGAGCACAGAGCGAGTCCCAAGAATCATGTGGCCCCCGCCGTCCAGTCAGGGAGGGCAGGGGCCGAGGCTGGGGAAGCCTAGTCTCTTAGCCGTGCGGGCTTGGCTGGTTAGCGGAGCCGCCCGCTTGCATGCGCGAGCAGCAGATAGACGCGTCCCGACTCGGAGGTCAGGTAATTCTGCAGCATGCGGCCCTCAGGATCTGACGCTTCGGCCTCGCCGAGCAGGCGCTCGAAATCGCCGATATAGCGGTCGACCGTCCCGCGAAAATCGGCTTCGCGGTCGTAGCGGCGCGAGACCTCATCGAACGTGGCCTGGCCTTCCGCGCTGTAGATATGGCGGCCGAGCACGCCGCGCTCGCCGGTCCGGAAGCGCTGCCAGACGTCGACCGCGGTGCGGTAGTCGATGGCGCGGGCGATTTCATCGAGCCTGAGCTGGCCGCCGGGCGCAGCCTGCAGAGGCGGCGTGGCGGCGCGGGCGCCGAGGCCCTGGCCTCCCGCTGCATAGCCCTGGTCCGCATCCGAGGCGCGGGTGAGGAGATCGCCGACCGACCAGGATCCGGCGCCGCGCCGGCCGTCGTCGGCCGCTGGAGCTTGCGTCCGCGGCTGCAAGGGGCTCGCCAATTGCTGGGCGAGCCCGCCGGTCACACGGCCGAAGTCGTCATGGCTTGGCCGCGTCCGGCGGCCCGTCACGTCGAAGGCCGGGAGGGACGACGCTTCGTATCCGCCGGAGACTGGCCTTGCGTCGCGGGGCGCGGGCGGCAGCTCGAATGGCTTGGGTGCGGCCGCTGCCACCGCCTGCTGAGCCGCTACGCTTTGCGCCTCGATCTCCTTGATCTGCTCGCTCAACGCCTTGCGCACGGCTTCGGCGGCCTGGGCGGTCTTCTCCGGCAGCGACTCCATTCGCTTCTGCATCTCGGCGCGCATGCCGTCGAGATCTGTGGCGGTCTTCTGCGCCACCTCGCGCATGCCACGCGAGGTATTGTCGAACGTGCCGCGCATCTGCTCGAGCTGCCGGCCGATCTGGGTGATGATCTGCTCGAAGCTGCCCTTGAGGTCGCTGACGGCGCGCTGCGTGTGGGCTTGCGCCTCTTCGCGCAGCCGCTCGATTTGGGCGAGCGCCTGCTGTGCTTGGTTCGAAGTATCGCGGGCAAGCGCCGTGCCGACTTGCTTGGCGCGCTGCTCGGCCTGGCTCATCGCGTTCTCCACCATGCCGGCATAGGACCGCATCATGTTGTCGAGGTCCTGCGCCTTGGTGTTGACCGTATGCAGAAGCGCGATGATCGCCTGATGCCGGCCCTCGAGGATCGAGTCGATCTTGGTGTTCGAGGAGTCGAGCGCCTTGGCAGCGGTGAGGATCGCCTGGCCCTGATTCTCGAAGCGCTGAGTGAGCCCATGGATCTGATCGAGCAGGCCGCGCGACACCTCGCGCAGCGTCTGCGTCTGGCTCGTCAAAATGGTGACCGCCTCCTTCGACTGCGCACCGACTTGGTTCGCGGTCTGTTGCATCATTGCCGAATTGTTTGCGAGCACCTGATTGAGCTGTGCGGTGTGCTTGCCGAACGCCTCGGCGGACGACCGGGTATGCTCGCCGAGCATCCGGTCGGTCTCGGTGGTGCGCTGGTTGAAGGTGGTCTCGATCGCCTGGAGCCGCTCGGCGAGGGCCATGATCACGGCCTGCGCCCGTTCGGTCATGGTCTTGTCGAGCGAGCCGGTCTGCTGGGTGATGGCCTGCTCCAGCGCCCGCACGCGGGTGAGCAAGGCGTTGGTGAAGGACTCCGAACGCTCGGCGAGGCTCTTGTCGAGCGCGACGGCGCCATTGTTGATCGCCGCGATGAATCGCGAGGTGCGATCCTGCAACGCGCGGTCCATCAGCGCCACCCGCTGATCGACCATGGCGTTGAACTGGCCGGTGCGGTCGTTGAG
>Ga0068862_100001360_pt1 | contig 22709 bp, 14 predicted proteins | sample KBSSwiS52_FD_66598 | JGI IMG/M metagenome (GOLD analysis project Ga0068862, IMG submission 66598) | Switchgrass rhizosphere microbial communities from Kellogg Biological Station, Michigan, USA - KBS Switchgrass S5-2 | ecosystem: Host-associated > Plants > Roots > Rhizosphere > Soil ... | reverse complement strand
CCGTGCCAAGTACGGTCCGCGTCGCCGGCCGCCGCGTGTACATCGACTTCATGGTCGCGGACGGCCCGATACCGGTTGCGCCGCCGAGGGCGGCAGGCGCGCCGATGGCGTTGCCGCGGGCAGCGCGTGTCACGGCGAGCGGCCATCCCGCTCCGGCTACCGCCGCTGGTCAACAGGCGTTGACGGGCGCAACATCCCGGCTCGAGGAGATTCAACCGTTCCTGCTTTCGGCTACGTCAGCCCCGGTGCCGAACCCGACGGTGCTGAATGCCGTCGCCGACGCGATCAGCAGCGTGCAGGAATCGCTCCGAGGCATGCAGCCTCCAGCGAAACAAGGTCCATCTTTCCAGTTGCTCGTGTCTGCTGCGTCACTGGCGAAGGAAGCCGTCAGTGCGGACTTTCACGGCGACCGCGCTTCGAAAGCGAAGCAGTCGATGGCCGCCCTTGCTGCGGCCAAGGCCCAGCTTCAATAGCTAGAAATTCGAGCCGTCGTCGGCGAATGGGAGATTTGCGTTCAGCCTTCTGGTCAGCGCGCCCTCGAGATCGGGTTCGCCAAGCGCAAGCAGCGCCTGCCGGTAACGCTCGATGTGAGCGGGGTTGTCGCGCTCACGGACCGCCAGATCATCAATGATGACGAGTGCTTCTGCGGCGTCGCCGGATCTCAGGTAGGCGTCTGCGAGCTGCGCCTGGGCGCGCGAAGCGACGTCCGGCAAGTCTCCGTCGATCGCGATCTCCACGAGCCGGATGAGCGCCGGCGTCGAATCCGGCACGCGTGCGACGAACTCCTCGAGTGCACTGGCTGCGGTGGTCAATTCGGACTGGTTCGCCCATCCATCGACCGCGAGCTGCATCAACGTCCATGCGGTCTCGGGAACGGCATTCGATGCTCGCAGTGCAAGGGCAGAAACGTCGGCCGTGATCTCGTGACTCTTGGTCACCGAGCGCCGGACGAGTTCTACTGCCTTTTCCGAGTGTCCTCCGCGCAACTGAATCTCGGCAATGGACAGCAGGAGGGCTGGATCGTCTTCAGCCATTTCGGGACGGAGATGCTCGGCTGCGGCGACCGCGTTGCCCTCTTCGACAAAGCGCCGGGCGAGTGATGCCTGCAACCCGAGATCATCGGGCTGACGCGACGCGGCTTCGCGGAGCACGTCAAGCGCGTCGTCGTCATCCACGGCGATGAGCGTGGTGGCCAGCCGCTTCCAATGAGCCGGCGTACGCGCGGCGGTGCGCGCTTCCGCGAAGTTGCCGGCAAGCAGATAGGCGTCGAAGAGACGTTCGGCGACGCCCGTGTCATCCGGCACGAGCTGAGCGGCTTCCTTCAGCACCGCTGCCGCTTCGCCATGACGGCCGCTGTCGAGGAGGTCGTCCGCCGTGCGCTTGAAGTCCGCGACGGCGCCCTTGTTGTCACCGGTTTCCTGGCGTGCCCGTGCAGCCGCGAGCCGCGCGTCGAAGTCATGCGGATCGAGCTCCGCGATCTGGATCAGGATTTCCGCGGCCCCTTTGCGATCGCCACGGCCCCGACGCCGCTCTTCGGCCCGCGTGAGGTAGGCGCGCGCCTCGACCGTCTGATTCTGTGACGAGGCGATCTCCGCCAGTTGAAGGAGCGCCTGTTCGTTGTCGTCGGCGACGGCCAGCACACGCTGATATGCAACTGACGCCTGACTATGGAGACCGCGGATACGAAGTCCGTCGGCGATCCCGAGGAACAGGTTCATCGCCTTCTCTGGTGAACCCGCGCGAACGTAGAGGTTGCCGAGCTTGGCTGCGGTCTGCAGATCGTCGGGCGTCTCACGAACAACCTGCTCGTACAGCTTGATGGCTGGACCAAGCTTGCCGATGCGGAGCAGCTTCTGAGCGTTGCGAAGAATGGCTGTGCGGTCCAATGTCATGGGAGCTACGGCATCAGGCTCGTAAGCGGGCGATATCACGATACAGCGTCTTGAACTGATTCATATAGGCAAACACCGTTCCCGCATCAACATATCGCAACTTCAATTCTGGCTGGAAAACTGCGCTTTGGTGGTCGACCGTCCCGAAGATCGACCGCCGCGATTACGGAAGCGGCGGTGCGAATACGAATTTGCACGGAGGTCGAAGCTATTTCGGCGCCATGCGAATGGCACCATCCAGCCTGATGACTTCGCCGTTCAGCATTTCGTTTTCGAAGACGTGCCGAACAAGCGATGCGTATTCAGTTGGACGGCCAAGCCGCGGCGGGAACGGCACCTGCTGCGCCAGCGATTCGCGCGCGGCTTGCGGGAGGCCGGCAAGCAGCGGAGTATCGAAGGTTCCCGGCGCGATCGTCATCACGCGAATCCCGACCCGAGCGAACTCGCGGGCCAGCGGTAGCGTCAGCGCAACGATGCCCCCCTTGGAGGCAGCATAGGCTGCCTGGCCGATCTGGCCGTCGAACGCGGCCACCGACGCCGTGGTGACGATGACGCCACGCTCGCCACCCTCCGTTGGCGCATTCGTGGACATCGCGGCCGCCGCGAGACGGATCACGTTGAACGTGCCGACCAGATTGATGTCGATGACGCGAGTGAAGTGGTCGAGGGGCTGCACACCTTCCTTGCCGAGAACGCGTTCGGCGGTCCCAACGCCGGCGGCGCAGACGACACCGTGAAGGGCGCCGAATCGCTGGACCACGCTGTCGACGCAGCGCTGCACGTCATCGCTGCTCGTCACGTCGGTGCGCACAAACTCGGCGGCGCTTCCCAGCCGTTGCGCGTGAGCGCGTCCCGTCGATTCACCGATGTCGGCGATGACGACGCGACCGCCAGCGGCAACGATCATGTCCGCCGTCGCTGCGCCAAGTCCCGACGCGCCACCGCTCACAAGGACGGTGCGTCCGTCCAATTGCATCGTGGGATCTTATCGCGGGCCGTACATGAGAAAGGCCGGCGATCTTTCGACCACCGGCCTTGAGGTGATTTGTGATTTGCGATTTGTGATTCGAAATCACAAATCATCGGTCACCAATCGCTAAACCACGTCCTTGTGCACGACTTCGGCGACTTCCTGCTTCTTCTTCCCGCCACCGAGGCCCTGAATCTGAAGCGTCGGCTCTTCCTTGAGTACCTGCTGGCGATAGAGCCGCTCCATCTCCTGATGGTGGTGCTGCTCCTCGGGCGTCAGCTGCTTGCGCGCACGCAGCTTCTCCTCGCGTGCGTTCTTGGCGATGCCGAGCTCATCGAGGTCGGTCTGCTTGCCCTTGGCAACGGCGTCCGCGTTGAGCACGAGCGAGTGCTGGGCGCTCGAGAGCGGCACCGACTTGTTCCCCGCGAAGATTTCGTGGCGACCGTGCTCCTCGTACCATTTCGTCAGCGTGGCCGTCATGTGCATCTTCTCGATGATGTTCCGCCAGCCGATCCCGGTGTTGTAGGCGCAGAACGAGATTTCGCCTTGCTGGGTCGCGTAGGGGATGATGCACATCTCGGTGCGCCGGAAGTCGTAGTTGAACAGATCCTGGAACCACATCCCGGCGATGAACAGGAAGTTCCACCGGTCGGAACGCCGCTTCTCGATGTCCGCCATCGTCCGGTCGCCGCTCACCTTGCCGTAGTCCTTACCCGTGGCGCCGAAGGTCTTGTCGAACTTCTTCATCAGATCGACGAGTCGGAAGTGCGTCGGCGCTTTGAACGGGTCGTAATTACGCATCAGCGCGAGCGCCATGCCGACCACCGACAGCGTCCTTCCGCGTGCCGCGTCGTTGACCTTTGCGACGTCCTTCGCCAGCTGCTCCGCTTTGAGGAAGGCGGTGACCGGAACGGCTTCCTTCGTTTCCTTGTCGATCATTACAGCCATGCCGATACCGCAGTTGGGATGGCAGCCGCAGGTCAACTGACCCCACTCCCGGTCGGGACCATGAACGACGTCGGCCCAGTCGGTGAACGTGGACATGAACGAAATGGGGAACCAGTCGCGGGTCGGCTCGCCGATGCCGGTCTGATTCTTCACGTCGTGCGCCAGATGCGACAGCGTGTAGCGCTGAGCCTTCCGACGTTCCGGCGTAATCTCTTCGTCGCGACCGGTGAATGACACCGGTTGGAAGGAAAGGAAGTTGATCCGCCTCGGGTTGTCGAGCGCAAACTCGATGACGCGTCCGACCTGCTCGTTGTTGACACCGTTGACGATGGTGATGACCGGAACGATGTCGACGCCGGCGGCGTGCAGGTTCTCGATGGCGCGCAGCTTGACATCGAAGAGATTGCCCACACGGCGGTGGGAATTGGCCGCGTTGCCGATGCCATCGAACTGCAGGTACGCGTAGCGAAGCCCGGCCTCGGCCGCCGCTTTCGCAAACTCAGGACTCTTGGCGAACTCGATGCCATTGGTCGCCGCTTGTACGCTGTTGTAGCCGACCTTGCGCGAGTAGCGGATCGCATCCAGGAAGTACGGCGACATCGTCGGTTCCCCGCCCGAGAACTGCACCGACATCTGACGCCGCGGCTTGATCGTGATCGCGTTGTCGAGCACCTGCTTGATGTCTTCCCAGGACAACTCGTGCACGAACCCCACCTGGTTCGCATCCATGAAGCAGGGGTCGCACATCATGTTGCAGCGGTTGGTGAGATCTACCGTCAGCACCGACCCGCGGCCGTGCAGCACGGTGGAACTGCCGTGCTTGTGCAGCGTCTCGTCGTTGTGCGCCCGGATGTCACGCCCCGGAAACACTTCCTCGAGGTGCTTGAAGAAGGCCGTGTCGATCGCCATCACGTCCTCGAAATGGCCGTGGATGGGACAGTCCTTCTCCATGACGATCTTTCCGTCTTTCTCCCGGATGGTCGCCTTGATTTCGCCGACCTTCTCGTTCAGGAGAACGGAGACGTCCTTCTTTCCGTCGAGAATCTCCTGCCGCGCTTCGCGCACGCAGGTTGGACAGAGCGAATCGGTCTGTCTGGGCCAGCCGAGAGGCGGCTTCGTCTTCTGGTAGGACTTGAGCAGCGGTTTGTCAGACCACCGAGGTGTGAACGAAGGGTTCTGTTTGATCTTGTTGGCGGCTGAAAACAGCTGCCAGACGCCGTTGGCGGCGACCGACAAACCCTTCTCCACATATTTCATCGGTGCGTGCATCTCGTATTCTCCTTACGCATCAGGCTCAGCCGGGGCGGCTCTGGGGCGGCGGGAGCTCGCCCCGAGGCGCCGCGCGGCGTAGGGCCGACCCTAAGGGTCGGCAGCTACGTAGTAGGCCAGGCCCTGGCACCCGGCCGATCCGTGCAATCGTAGGGGAGTTGTTCGGGGAATCGATTGAATTTCCAGCGGGCTGGCGAAAAGCAGGTTTCAGGTGTCAGGTATCAGGTTTCAGCGGCAGTCGGTTGGGCCTGGAAACCTAGAACAGACCTGAAACCTGATACCTGATACCTGACTGGTTTCGATGCGCGCAACGCATCGAAACATCCAGATCATTGTATTTCCCTTATGTTGTCTGGCTCGTCAGAATGGGCGCACCATGTTCAATCCGTACGACTTTTCCCCGTCCCGGCAGGGTCTCTATGACCCGAGTGACGAACGCGATGCCTGTGGCGTTGGCTTCGTCGTCGACATCAAGGGACGCAAGTCGAATGCGATTGTGCGCAAGGCGATGGAGGTGCTCATCAACCTCGAACATCGCGGCGCGTGTGGGTGCGAGGCGAACACGGGCGATGGCGCCGGGATCCTGATCCAGACACCAGACAAGTTCTTTCGCCAGGTTGTTCCGTTCGCGCTGCCGGAGGTGGGTTCGTATGGCGCGGGCCTCGTCTTTCTCCCGCGTGACCAGCGCGACCGCGAGACGATCCGCACTCTCATCGCGACCGTGGTTGAGGAGGAAGGCGCAACGCTCCTCGGCTGGCGCGACGTCCCAAATGACAACGGCCTGATCGGCGACAGCGCGAAAGCGACGCAGCCGGTTTTCCAGCAGCTCTTCATCGGTGCTCCCGCTTCCGTCGCGACGCCGGCGGGGACGTCCCCGACGCCTGGTTCACCCGAACACCGGCAGTGGTTCGAGCGGAAGCTGTACGTGATCCGCAAGCGGATCGAGAATGCCGTTGACGGCATCACGATCAACGCGCTGTCGCGCCGCTTCTTCTACATCGTGAGCCTGTCGTGCAACACGCTCATCTACAAGGGCATGCTGTCGGCGCGGCAGCTGGCGCCGATGTTCCCCGACCTATCCGACCCCGCGCTCGAATCGTGTCTTGCGCTCGTCCATCAGCGGTTCAGCACGAACACGTTCCCGTCGTGGCCGCTGGCGCATCCGTACCGCTTCATCGCGCACAACGGCGAAATCAACACGCTGCGCGGCAACATCAACTGGATGCGTGCGCGGCAGGGACTGCTCGAGAGTGACTTGCTTGGCGACGACCTGAAAAAGATGCTGCCCGTTATCCGCGAAGGGGGCAGTGACACGGCGACCTTCGACAACACACTCGAGTTCCTGACGATGACCGGGCGCTCGCTGCCGCACGCGATCCTCATGATGATTCCCGAGCCATGGAGCGGGAACGACATGATGGATGCGGATCGCAAGGCGTTTTACGAGTATCACTCGTCGCTCATGGAGCCGTGGGATGGCCCCGCGTCGATCGCGTTCACCGACGGCACCGTGATTGGCGCCGTGCTGGATCGCAACGGCCTTCGCCCGTCGCGTTACTGCGTGACAAAGGACGACCTCGTCATCATGGCGTCGGAGGTCGGTGTTCTCGACATCCCGCCCGAAGACGTGCTCGTCAAAGAGCGTCTGCACCCCGGACGCATTTTCCTCGTCGACACGTCGAAGGGGCGCATTGTCGATGACGATGAGATCAAGCGGGAGCTCGCGGCACAGCATCCCTACCGCCAGTGGCTCGACACGCATCTGGTCGACATCAACGATCTTCCACCCGCGCGCGCCGAGCAGCCGGACCATGAGACCGTCCTGAAGCGCCAGCAGGCCTTCGGCTATACGCAGGAAGACCTGCGCGTGCTGATCGCGCCGATGGCGATCAAGGGCGAGGAACCGGTCGGCTCAATGGGTACCGACACGTCGCTCGCGGTGCTGTCGGACCGCCCGCGGCTGCTGTACGACTATTTCAAACAGCTATTCGCGCAGGTCACCAATCCGCCGCTCGATGCGATTCGCGAGGAGCTGGTCACGTCGATGGCGTCGACGATTGGGCCCGAGCGCAACCTGCTGAAGCCCGAGCCGGAGTCGTGCCGTCAAATCGGGATCAAGTACCCGATCATTCACAACGAGCACGTCGCGAAGCTGCGGCATCTGCCGCCTGACTCGCCGTTCCGCTCGACGACGCTGCCGATGGTCTTCGATCCGGAGAAAGGTGGCGCGGGTCTCGAGCAGGCGATGACCGACCTGTGTCGGCGCGCCAGCGAGGCGGTCGCGGCCGGCTACGACATTCTGATCCTGTCGGACCGAGGTGTTGGACCGAAGCTCGCACCGATTCCAAGCCTGATGGCGACGGCGGGCGTTCACCATCACCTGGTTCGCGAAGGGACGCGCACGCGCTGCGGGCTCGTGGTGGAATCAGGCGACGCACGCGAAGTGCACCACGTCTCGCTGCTGCTCGGCTACGGCGCCGGGGTCGTGAATCCGTACCTGGCGTTCGAGACGATCGACGACATGATCGCGCACGGCCTCATCTCCGGTGTGTCGCGCGAGGAGGCGATCGACCATTACGTCAAGGCGCTCAACAAGGGCATCCTGAAAGTGATGTCCAAGATGGGCATCTCGACGCTGGCAAGCTATTGCGGCGCCCAGATCTTCGAGGCGATCGGGCTCAACCAGGAATTCATCGACCGGTTCTTCACCCACACAACGTCGCGGGTCGGCGGCGTCGGCATCGATGTCATCGCCAAGGAAGCGTGCATGCGCCACGAGCGCGCATACGGGCCGCAGCCGGCCGGCGTCGACGACTTGAACCCGGGCGGTGAGTACCAGTGGCGCCGTGACGGCGAATACCATCTGTTCAATCCCGACACGGTCTTCAAGCTGCAGCATGCAACGCGCAGCGGACAGTACGCGATATTCAAGGACTATACGCGCGGCGTCGATCGGCAGAACGAACATCGCGCGACGCTGCGCGGCCTGTTCCGTCTGAAGCCGGCGGGGGCGGCGCTGCCCATCGACGAAGTCGAACCGGCCGAGTCGATTTTCAAACGGTTTTCAACCGGCGCGATGTCCTACGGCTCCATCAGCGGCGAGGCGCACGAGACACTCGCCATTGCGATGAACCGCCTTGGCGGCAAGTCGAACACGGGTGAGGGCGGGGAAGACCCTGCGCGCTACGTCCGGGATCCGAACGGCGATTCACGACGCAGCGCCATCAAGCAGGTTGCCTCCGCGCGCTTCGGCGTCACGAGCGAATACCTGGTGAATGCCGACGACCTGCAGATCAAGATGGCGCAGGGGGCAAAGCCCGGTGAGGGTGGACAGTTGCCCGGGCACAAGGTGTATCCGTGGATTGCGAAGGTCCGGTACTCGACGCCGGGTGTCGGGCTTATTTCGCCGCCGCCGCATCACGACATCTATTCCATCGAGGACCTGGCGCAGCTCATTTTCGACCTGAAGAACAGCAATCCGCGCGCCCGCATCCATGTGAAGCTCGTGGCGGAGGGCGGCGTCGGCACGATCGCCGCCGGCGTTGCGAAGGCGCATTCCGACGTGGTGCTGATATCGGGGCACGACGGCGGCACCGGCGCGTCGCCGTTGACGAGCATCAAGCATGCGGGATTGCCGTGGGAACTTGGCCTCGCGGAGACGCAGCAGGTGCTCGTCCTGAACAAGCTCCGCGATCGCATCGTCGTGCAGGTCGACGGCCAGATGAAGACCGGCCGCGACGTCGTCATCGCCGCACTGCTCGGCGCCGAGGAGTTTGGCTTCGCGACCGCACCGCTGGTGGTGATGGGCTGCGTGATGATGCGCGTGTGTCACCTGAACACGTGTCCGGTCGGCATCGCGACGCAGGATCCGGAACTGCGAAAGAAATTCGCAGGCAGGCCGGAATTCGTCGAGAACTTCTTCCGGTTCATCGCGCAGGAAGTACGCGAGCTGATGGCGGAGCTCGGCTTCCGCACTATCGATGAGATGGTTGGCCGCGCGGACTGCCTCGACCTCGAAGCCGCGGTGCACCATTGGAAGGCGCACGGGCTCGATCTGCGGCCGCTGCTGTATATGCCCGATCTGCCCGCGAGCGTCGCGCGCCGCCGCGTCCGCGACCAGGATCACGGCCTCGACGTCGCGCTCGACAACGACTTGATCGCGAAGAGCCGTCCGGCGCTGGAGCACAGGATGCCCGTCGAGATCCACGCATTCATCCGCAATGCGGACCGGACCGTCGGGACGATGCTCGGCTCGGAGGTCACGCGGCGGTACGGTGCGGCGGGTCTGCCGGATGACACGATCAAGATCACCTTCACCGGCTCTGCGGGTCAAAGCTTCGGCGCGTTCGTTCCGCGCGGCATCACGATGACACTCGTGGGCGATGCCAACGACGGGTTCGGGAAGGGACTCTCCGGCGGAAAGATTGTTGCGTATCCGCCCAGGAGCTCGACCTTCCGGTCCGAGGACAACATCATCGTCGGCAACGTGGCGTTCTACGGCGCCACCAGCGGCGAAGCGTATGTGCGAGGGGTGGCGGGCGAGCGGTTCTGCGTCCGCAACAGCGGCGCACACGTCGTCGTTGAAGGCGTTGGCGACCACGGCTGCGAATACATGACGGGCGGCCGCGTCATCGTGCTCGGTCGTACCGGGCGCAATTTCGCGGCGGGCATGAGCGGCGGCATCGCGTACGTGCTCGACCGCGAGGGCATGTTCGATCGGCGCTGCAATCGAGAGATGGTCGATCTCGAGCCGCTCATCGACGCAGACGACCTCGACTTCGTCCATGTCGCCATCGTCAAGCACGCGACATTGACCGGTTCCCGCTATGCGGAGGTATTGCTCGCCGACTGGGCGTCGGTGCACAAGAAGTTCGTGAAGGTGATGCCACGCGACTACAAGAGGGCGTTGGCGGCCGAGGCACGGCGCCGCGAGGAAGAAGCGCGCGAGGCGACGATGACGATGCCCGTCGTGGCGGCGCCGAAGATCAGAAGGTCGAAACGAGGGGTATCAGCAAAGGCGCTGCAGCAGATTCATGGGTAAGCCAACGGGGTTCATCGAAATCCAGCGGAAGAAACATCCGACCAGGCCGGTGGAAGAGCGTATCCACGACTGGCGCGAGGTGTATCTGCCGTCGCCGACAGCCGACCTGATGGAGCAGGGCGCGCGATGCATGGACTGCGGCATCCCGTTCTGCCATCAGGGATGTCCGCTCGGCAACCTGATTCCGGATTGGAACGATCTCGTCTACCGCGACAAGTGGAGCGCGGCCATCGATCGTCTCCACGCGACGAACAATTTCCCCGAGTTCACCGGCCGGCTCTGTCCTGCGCCGTGCGAGGGGTCGTGCGTGCTCGCGATCAATGACGACGCCGTGACCATCAAGGACATCGAAGTCTCGATCATCGACCGCGCCTACGCCGAAGGATGGGTGATTCCGCAGCTGCCGGCCACGCGCAGCTGGAAGAAGGTGGCGGTCGTCGGCTCGGGACCGGCCGGACTGGCAGCCGCCGATCAGCTGAATCGCGCCGGTCATCTGGTGACCGTGTTTGAGAAGTCCGATCGCATTGGCGGCCTGCTGCGTTACGGGATCCCGGAATTCAAGATGGAGAAGCGCATCCTCGATCGGCGGCTCGCGCTGATGGAGGCCGAGGGGGTGGTCTTCAGGCCCGGGGTGAACGTCGGCGTCGATGTGCCGATGAAGCGTCTTCAGTCGGATTTCGACGCGATTCTACTGGCCGGAGGCGCCGGACAACCGCGCGACCTGAAGGTTCCCGGACGAGATCTGAGCGGAATCCATTTCGCGATGGCGTTCCTGACGCTGCAAAACCGCCGCTGCGAGGGCGATCAGATTCCGGACGAGGAATTCATTTCCGCCAAAGATCGCGACGTGGTCATCATCGGTGGAGGCGATACGGGTGCCGATTGTCTTGGCACGGTCCACCGCCAGGGCGCGCGCTCGGTTCACCAGCTCGAGCTGATGCCGATGCCGCCCGAGACACGCGCTGCCGACAATCCATGGCCGCAATGGCCATTGATTTTCCGAACCTCACCCGCGCACGATGAAGGCGGCGAGCGCCTCTACTCGGTCTCGACGCAGCAATTCCTCGGCGATCGGAAGGGGCGCGTGCGGGCGTTGCAAGCGACCAAGGTTGAGATCGTCCGCAAGGATGGGCGCGTCGACTTCGCGCCTGTGCCCGGTTCGGAGTTCGAGATCAAGACCGATCTCGTACTGCTGGCGATGGGGTTCGTCGGTCCTGAACGAGGTCCACTGATCGAGGACCTCGGCGTGACACTCACCTCGCGCGGCAACGTCGGTCGCGATGCGCGGTGGATGACCAATGTGCCCGGTGTCTTCACGGCCGGAGACATGCAGCGCGGCCAGTCGCTGATCGTGTGGGCGATTGCAGAGGGACGCTCGGCGGCTCGCGCGATCGATCAGTACTTGGCAGGCGAGTCGCAGCTTCCAGCACCACTGCAATAGCCCGTCAACCTTCATTTGCACGAGCCACAGCGACTCAGAGATACAAGAGATACAGAGGAAAGAATTGACTCTGTGCCTCTGTGTCTCTGTGGCCCGTCGTCAGTGAAAGTTCTTCCCGTTATGATTGTGAAATGTCCGTTCGTGATGTTCTGATCGTCGGTGCTGGCCCGTCGGGCCTCGCGACCGCGATTGCCGCCAAGCAGCACGGCCTCGACTATGCCCTCGTCGAGAAGGGCGTGCTCGTCAACTCGATCTTCAATTTTCCGATGCACATGGTGTTCTTCACCACGCCGGAGCTCCTTGAAATCGGAGGGCTCCCGCTGGTGACCCCGTATGACAAGCCGACGCGTCTCGAAGCGCTGCGCTACTACCGTCGCGTCGTGGACACCTACGATTTGCAGATTTCTTTTCACGAGAAGGTCACATCGATCGAAAAAGAGAGCGATGGGCGCTTCATCGTGGAAACAGAAACCGATCGCGGCGCGACGCGGGTTCGGGAGGCGCGCGCGATCGTCCTCGCGATTGGCTACTACGACCTGCCGAATGACCTTGGCATCCCTGGTGAAGACCTGCCGCACGTCTCGCACTACTACACGGACGCGCACCCGTACTACCGCCGACGCGTCGTCGTGGTCGGCGGCAAGAACTCCGCGGCCGAGGCGAGCCTCGAGCTGTTTCGCGGTGGCGCGCACGTGACGCTCGTCCACCGGCATCCGACGCTCGGCGATTCGATCAAGTACTGGGTCAGACCCGACATCGAGAACCGCATCAAGGAAGGATCGATTGCCGCGCGCTTCAACGCGTGCGTCCGGGAGATCACCCGGACGACCGTCGTCATCGACCACCAGGGGACGCGTGAGGAGATTCCTGCTGAAGGTGTGTTTCTCTTGACCGGCTACCACCCCGACGTCGATCTGATGCGCAACGCGGGGATCCACGTGGACGATGTGACCCTCGCGCCGGAACTGAACATGGAGACGTTCGAGACCAACGTTCCGAACCTGTTCATCGCGGGCGGCGCTATCGCGGGAAAGAAGACCGGCAACATCTTTATCGAGAACGGCCGTTTCCACGGGCAGAAGATCATCGCGGTGCTCACCGATCGCCTGCACCGCGATTAGTCGTTCGAGACGTCAGGAGAACCGGTCAGTTCCGAACGCGTTCGTAGACATCGTATCCCTCGAACCTCTTGATTCGCCGAAATGCACCGCTCGTCGTAGCGGCGTCATAGAGTCGCCACATCCGCGACATTCGGCCGACCACCAGGTAATCGGGATCGGCCGCGAGCGGATCGTACGGGATCGGCACGTCCTGCTGCAGGAATGTGCGCCGGTTGAGTTCGACGTGAACGGGGTCTGGCGGATAGTGATAGCGGCGATCGAGTAGAAGAAACAATTCGGACTCGTAGGTTTCGATCAACGTGTCCGATGGTGTGCTCGTGTTGAGGAATTCGGCGACACGAGTCGGCACGGATGGTCGTGACTCGAAGAAGACCCTGGCCAATACGTTCATCGTGGACGGCACGGTCATGAGCAGGAGTCCCGCCATCACGGCCGTTCCGACGAGCCCTGACACACGCATCGTCGCAAAGGTCGCGTTCGCGCGGATTCGGCGAAGCCCGTCGCGAAGCAGCACACCCAGAGCGATGCTGCCAACCAGCAACGGCGGGAACAGATACCGAGGGAAACCGACGGAAAGGAAGGTATACCAAGCCAGCCAGCTCGCGGCGAACGTCGTCAGTGCCAGCTTGACCATTTCACGCCCGTCGGATCCTTCACCGCTGCGCAGGTGCACCAGCGAAGTGCGCGCGGCATACGCGAGGCCCCACGTCACCGGAATCGCGTATTCCACGCTCCACCCAAGCGTCAGGAGTCGTACAGAAGGGACCATGACCCACGCAGTTACTTGCCACAACCCGGGAACCACAACCCCTGTCTGCATTCGGCCCTCGAGCAAGAGCGCTTCCCCGACCGGGATCAACTGGCTGAGGACGATCGCGCCCACAAGCGCAATTCCAAAACGAACCGCAAGCACCCTCCGATGCGTGAGAAGCGACAACGCAATCGGGAGGAGGAGTGATGCGACGAAGAACGGTCCGCCTTGCAGTTTCACGACCAAGGCGAGTGCCCAGAAGACGATCGCAGCGATCGTCCATGCGGCTTCTCGTGTCTTATCCAACGTTCCCTCGACGGTCGTCAGGAAGCAGGCATAGCCGGCCAGCAGGTAACACAGCATCGGCATCTCGCCGAGTGCCTGCCGGCCGATGATAAGTGGCTGGAAATCGGCGTGCGGCGCGACCAGAATGGCCACGGCGAGTGCCCACCATGCCGCGGCGGTGTCGTACAGCCGTCGCGTGAGATGAAAAATCAACCAGAGCGTCGCTCCCATCAACAGCACACCGGGTACCCGACCCTGCCATGGCCCGATGCCGAGCAACCGAAAACTCAACGCGACCGGCGCAATTACCGTCACTTGTGCGGCCAGGCCGAGCGACTGCGGTACGCCCTCCAGTAATTGCCCGACCCAGCCGCGCTCCACCCAGTTACGCGCAGCAGCAAGCGTCCATCCTTCGTCCCACCAGAGGGCCGGATGCGTGCCCAGGCGCCAGAAGGACGAAACCACCCAGGCCAGGACGGCGAAAACGGCGGCGGCACGACTGTCCACGGATTCGTCTCAGGCCGCTCGGCGCCTTTTGGCGACGATGACATAAGCGGCACATGTCAGTTCATCTTCGCTGAACGCACCCAGCTCCGCGCGAATCGTCGGGGTCAGCCAGTCTTCTCCTTCACGAAGCGCGCAATAGTGATTGACGACGTCGAATCGCCGCTCGAACGCGGAGAGAAACTGATCGCGACGCCATTCGTTGAGCGGCACATGAAACGGCAGACGTCGGCGGCGCAGATGATCCCAGGCATCGATGCCGTGCGGGAGTGTCCGAAGAGGAACTTCCGTCAGCGTCACGTTATGCCCGCCGGACGGGCTGCTGAATAAATGAATGCACGCCCATACGAGCCCGCCAGGTCGCACCACGCGGTGCAGTTCGTCGATGACGCGGGGGACGTCGAGGAAGTGCTCGAACGCCGCCACCGATGTGACGAGATCGAATGAAGCCTCACGGAACGGAAGTGCCGTTACGTTGCCGCAGACGAGCGTGTCGTCCGAAGACGCCACGTCACCATTGAAGCTGCGCGCATACAGCCAGCGCGCAACCCGATATGCGACAGCTGTTAAGTCGTGGGCCGGACGATTGACGAGATCGACACCAACCACACGGTGTCCGGCGCGCTTCAACAAGGTGTATTGCGGGCGAAGACGACCGTTCGCGAGATCGAGAATCGCGATCGGCCGTGAGAAATCCACCTGGCTGTCGAGATCGCGACGACGCCAGGCGGCAAGCTGCCGCTCGTGTGCGGCGCGTCGGCCGCGTGTCAGATCGAGCAGAAACCGGGCGTGCTCGGTCACGTCGACAGGTCTGAAAAGACGCTCATGTATGGCGCGTCAGGCCTTCTCCGCCACGACTACGATTTCGTCGCCGCGCGTCCAGGAGTTCAGCATGAAAAGCCAGTAGAGCATCGTCGACAGCGACTTGCGAAGCGGGCCGAACTCGCCGGTTGTGCCCTGACCACCCATCATGTCCAGGAGATCACGGTACAACGGTGAGTAGAACGGGAACCCCCATTCAATGACTCTGGTTACTTTGAGGCCGCTTCCTTGAATCTTCTGAATCAGCTCCCCGTACGCATAGTTCCTGACGTGACCGACCTCGCCAGCCTCGAACCGCCGCATGCGTCCCTGGACAGTCGTCACAACCAGGTAACGGCCGGTCATCGCGGCGAGGTTGCGGATCGCTGCGATGTCGTCCGGGATGTGCTCCAGCACTTCACTGCATATGACCAGGTCGAACGTCCGGTCCAAACGTCCAGCGGCAAGATCGAGGATCGAGAATGTGGCCGACGGCACCTTCTGCCGCGCAAGTTCGAGTCCGGATTGCGAGATGTCTGTGCCGTACGGCCTGATCTGCCCGAATTCGTCGACCAAATCGGCGAGGAGTGAACCCTGTCCGCAGCCGACGTCGAGGACGTCGTTGAAGCTGAGTGGGCGGATCGCATTCATGATCAGACGGCGGATGTGACGTGACATCGGCCCGTGCCGCTTCATGTCGTCCCACTTGGTCTCCCACCCGCGGTCGTACTGCTCGACGGACATCGCCGGCGCGTGATCGTTCATCGCGGCTCCAGAGTTGCGGCGGCGGAGGCCGAATCATGACGCCTGAATACGTACTCATTACAGCCGGTCGGTACCTGTGCCTGAACGAAGCGCATCATGGCGAAACCGGCAGGCGCGATGAACTGCTCGACGCGTGAGCGGCTCGCGTACTCGTATGGATAACCTCCGACCCAGTCGACAACGTCGTACCAAAAGCTCATGCCGCGCTCCTTTTCCAGCGGGTTGCGGCGCGTGACAAGGGCCTTCGCGACGAAGATGACCGCGGCTGCAACAGCAGCCATCATGCTCTTTGCGAACGCAGGAACCAGGTTGTAGGTGCGCTTGATGACGCGCCACAGGGGAGACGTCGCATGCTCATTGTAGATGGCGAGGACGAGTGTGCCGCCGGGCGCAACCATACGGGTGACGTTAAGTATGGCCTCCCACATCGCGCCGGTGTGATGCAGCGACCCCCAGGCATAAACGAGATCGAACGTGCCGAACGGCGCAAGTTCCTCCGGCGACAATGCGGATGCGCGATGAAAACTCACTGGAGCACTCGGCGCCAGACGAGCCTTGTTGCGGCCGCAGACCTCGATGCACAAGGGGTTGATGTCAAGGCCAACAACCCTCGCGGCGCCCAACTTCGCGGCCGCGAGCGAAAACAACCCGCTGCCACAGCCCACGTCGGCCACAGATGCACCGTGGAGGTCCTCGCGCTGCAGGAGCTTTTGCAGTGATGCCATGGCGAGATGCAGACGACCTTCTGCCATCAGGCGGTCAGAAAATGCGTCCCAGTTCGCGCCGAAGTCGAACGTACCTTCCTTCATGACCTGGCGTAGAGGTTCAACCACACCGCGAACATCAACAGCGCCCACAGGCGTTTGCCGTGATTGAACCGGCCCGAGTCGTGCTCGTCGAGCAATTGACGAATCGCGTGCGGCCGGAACCATTCCTCAAGAGACCGATTGTCGATGAGACGCTCTCTCGCCCATGCTCGAAGATCACCTCGCAGCCATGGCCCGATTGGCAGACTGAACCCCTGTTTGCCTCGTCGCCGGATCGTCACCGGCAGCAGATCGTGAAACGCCTGTCGGAGCAACCATTTGGTGCCCATGCCGCGAATCTTGGCGCGATCCGGCAGCCGGGCCGTCCACTCGACCCAATCCACGTCGAGGAACGGCGCCCGCGCTTCGAGCGAGTGCGCCATGGTGGTTCTATCTGTTTTCGGTAACAGATCGCCCGCAAGATAGGTGACGTGATCGGCAGCCAGGGTCCGATCCAGGGGGGTCTCCGCCGCGGCCGCGTCATAGGCGGCGGCAATCCACTCGTCGGTTCGAACGGTCGAAAGCTCATCCCGCCACCGGTCGGCATAGAGCGATAACTTCTCTTCATGAGAGAAGTACGACCCCCAGCGCAGGATCGACGCTTTCGGGTTGGTTCGAGAAGCCTGACGCAGTCGCTTGACGCCCGTAAGAACGCTTCGGTCTTCGGGGGTGGAACCGGACTCGGGCAGAAGACGGGCGAGGTTCCCGACGATCCCGTCGGTGATCCAGGTTGGCAGAGCCATCCAGTGTTCGAACAGGGCGCCGACGGCATAGCGTTGGTAACCCGCGAGCGTTTCGTCGCCGCCGTCACCGGTCAATGCGACTGTGACGTCCTGACGGGCCACACGCGCCAATTCATAGACCGGAAGGGCGGCGGGGTCCGCTAGCGGCTCGTCGGTCGCCGAAATGACCTCTTCGATCGTCCGCACCAGCGAGGCCGGTCGGAATGGAATCTCGTGGTGTTCCGTGTTGAACCGCTGTGCGACTTCTCGCGCGTACGGTGCTTCCGAATACTGAGGCTCGTCGAACGTAATCGAGAACGTCTTGACTGGACTCGACAGGTTCTCCGCCATCAACGCCACGATGATCGACGAATCGAGGCCGCCACTCAGGAACGCACCGAGTGGAACGTCTGATACGAGTTGGCGCTTCACCGCTGTGACCAGACGAGTGCGCGCTCCTTCCAATGCTTCGCGCTCGGGGATCTCCGTCTTGGGTGTGAACTGCAGCTGCCACCATCGAGACACGACCGGGTTCTGTCCACGTTCGGCGACGAGCTTGTGAGCGGGCGGCAGCTGAGAGATAGATTCGAAGATCGTCAGCGGATTCGGCGTGTACTGCAGCGACAGGTAATGGTGAAGGGCACGTGGATTCACCCGCCGATCCACCCACGGCGCGATGAGGAGGGTCTTTGCCTCGGAGGCCCAGATCAGACCGTTATCCGAGTCGTGCCAGTACAGCGGCTTCTCACCCATCCGGTCGCGCGCCAGCAGCAACCGCTCCCGCCTCGCATCCCACAGCGCGAACGCGAACATGCCATTCAGCCGCCTGAGCGCGTCGTCGCCCCACTGCTCGTACGCGTGCACGATGACTTCGACGTCGCCGTGCGTCGCAAAGCGATGCCCGAGGCCGGTGAGCTCGTGACGGAGGTCCTGAAAGTTGTAGATTTCTCCGTTGCACACCACAAAGACCGACCGGTCTTCATTCGCGATCGGCTGCGCGGCACCGGCAGGATCGATGACCGCCAGCCGTCGCATACCGAGTCCGACGGGACCACTGATGTAGTAGCCCTCGTCGTCCGGGCCACGTCTGCGGAGAGTCGCGGCCATGCGTTTGATCAGTGTCGGCTCGACTGGACGAGATCGGTCGTGATGCAGGTGGCCGCAGATGCCGCACATGAGAGGTTCAGCCGTCCCGGGTCAGAGCGGCGGCTCGTTCGGTCGAGGTGCGGGAGGCCTGTGGCGCCAGCGCGGCGAACAGTTGAAGGTAACGGCTCGTGGCCGATTCCCACGTGAACCGCGCGGCCTGATTACGTGAGGCCGCGCCCATCTGTCTCGCCAATGGCCTGTCGCTTGCCAGGCGGCGGATGTGCGCGGCCAGACCCGCCACGTCATCCCACTCGCACGTGAAGCCATTGACGCCGTCGCTGACGAGCTCGGCCAGTCCGTGGGCGCGGCTGCACACGATTGGGAGTCCGGCCGCCATGGCCTCGAGGGTCGCGACGCTCATGCCCTCGTTGTAGGAGGGCAGCACGAAGGCGTGAGCGGCGCTGTACCATGCTGCGATCTCCTCGCGCGGGACGTAGCCTGCGAAATGCACCCGGTCGGCAAGCCCGAGCCGCGCCGCCTGGTTCCGGCGCTCCCGTTCGGCGTCGCCAGTGCCGACCAGTGTCAGCGCGACGTCCACGCCTTGTTGCACGACAAGGTTCATCGCCTCGAGCAAGTGCTGCTGGCCTTTGCGTTCAATCAAACGCGCGACGCACAGCAGACGCAGTGGCCCATCGTCCGGGATCCGATCGCCTGGCGCAAAGGCCATCAGGTCGACTCCGTTCTCGATGAGCTGTACGTGGGCCTCGGGCTCGATGCGACGGATCATCGCCCGTTCACCGTCGCTCTTCGCAATCACAACCTCCGCGCCCAGCCATACGGCGCGAATCAGCGGGCCCAGTATTCGATAGACAGTGGCATAGCGTTGCTCGAAACCAGGAATGTCAGGGCCACACACGCGGACGATGTACCGCAGGCCAGTTAGTCGTCGCAGGCCGAGTGCCACCACACCGGCGGGCAGCGCGCTCCACGCCATACACAGGTCGTACGGCTTGGCACGCTGAAGCCTGAGAGCACGCCAGAGTGCACGCGCGCCGTATGTCATCAGCTCACGGTTCGTCGCGTGGTGCAGATTCCGGCTGCCGATGGCAAGCTTCATAATTCGACCGGTCTTGGAGAGGCGAACCTCTTCGCTTCGAGAGGAAGGGGACGAAGTGACCAGATCGATATTCAGCCCGTCGGATTGCGCCAGTGCCGAGAGGATGGCCTGATTGACCGAGCCCGTTCCGCCTCCGAGCGGCGGGTACTCGTTATTGAGCATCAGGACACGCATGGTGCTCCTCGCGTAACCCTGCGCGTCACATAGAGCGGTCGTCTCTTGACCTCGTCGAAAATGCGTCCCACGTACTCGCCGATCACCCCCAACGTGATCAACTGCACCCCCGAGAAGAACAAGAGCGCGACGGTAAGGGTGGCGAATCCGGGAGGGTTCAGCCCGATGGTGATCCTCTTCACGGCGTAGAAGACGGCAAGCAGGATCGACAGAAACGACACCGCGAACCCGGACAGTGTAATGATTCGCAGCGGCACATGGCTGAACGAGACCAGGCCGTCGAGCGCGAGGTATACGAGCTGACGCAACGTGTACTTCGGCTTGCCCGCATGCCGTGCGTGGCGTTCGTAGGCGAGGCCGACCTGGTCGAGGCCCACCCAGCTTCGGATACCCCTGATGAACCGATTGCGCTCGGGCATTGCGGCGAGCAGATCGACAACACGGCGATCCATGATGCAGAAATCGCCGGAGTCGAGCGGGATGTGAATGTTGGCGATGCGCTGGATCACGCGGTAGAACGCGGCGTACGCGGCGCGGTACAGCAGCCCTTCCTTGCGATGCTCGCGAATCGCAAAGACGACGTCGTGTCCCTCCTGCCACTTCGCAATAAACTGCGGCAGAACTTCAGGTGGGTCTTGGAGGTCGCCGTCCATCACCACAACGGCTCGACCGGATGTGTGGTCGAGCCCGGCCGTAATCGCGACCTGATGACCGAAGTTTCGCGCTAGTTCGACCACGATCAGCCGCGGATCCGTGGCCGCCAGCGAATGGAGTTGCTGCACGGTCGTGTCATGGCTGCCATCGTCGACGAGGACTAACTCGTACGACAACCCCGTCGCCTGGAGTGTCATCGTCAGGCGCTGGTGGAGCGCCGACAGGTTCTCCTCCTCGTTGAACAGGGGAACGACCACGGACACATCAACGGTGCTCATTGGGATGCTTCGTTCGTTTCGCTATCGGTCGTATCGCCGGCGGTTATTAGGCTTGCGTCCATGCCCCGCCTTTTCGGCGCGACCACCTCTCCCGACCGCCTAATGCGACACCTTCCCGGACCAACCACCTCGCGGTGCGTGCAGCTTCATTTCCAGCAAATCGATCAATGCACGGCAACGGGCCAGCACCCCGTCGCATTCGAGCAGCGCCTGGTGCTCGAGCACGTCGAGATCGAGGTATTGGGCGAGCGCATTGACAAGATCTTCGTCGGGAACGGAGGGAGGAAATTTCGGCTCGGCTCGCACGCGCTCGATGGCGGCCGCGAGCACCGCCTCGAGGCGCTGGCGCTGATGCCGAAGCGGAACCGCCTGGTCCGGCGGAACGACTTCAGAAATCCCGGCTACCTGCCCGATGCGATAGGGGTGGCTGTCATCCTCGGATTGAATCCGGAACTTCTGCATGCCCCGGAGGACGATGTCGTAACGACCGTCGGCGAGCGGCTGGCTGTGCGTGATGACGCCGGCGCAGCCGACTGGATAGATCGGGGGGCGCTCCTCGTAGGTCGCCTCATAGCCGGGTTGCAGCAGCGTCATGCCGATGATCCGATCCCCCTGAAGCGCGTCAGCGATCATCTGCCGGTACCGCGATTCGAAGATGTGCAGCGGCAGAAAGACGTTTGGAAAGAGAACGACGTTCGGCAGCGGGAAGAGGGGAATGGAGGGCGGCAGCAATCTAGTGAATCGTCTTCGTCTTGCGATCCATATAGTCCATCAGGACGTACTGGCCAAGCGTATAGGGCGTCGTGAAATACGCCTTGCCACGACAGATCGCGGCGACGCGTCTGACGAACGCCACCAGGTCGGGATCGCGGGCGAGCATGAACGTGTTGATCATGATGCCCGCCTTCTGACACGCGTTCACCTCCGCGAACGTTTCGGAGACGATGAACGGATCGAGGCCGAAGGCGTTCTTGTAGATCTGGCCGTCAGGACGGGTGAGCGCCGACGGCTTCCCGTCGGTGATCATCACGATCTGCCGCATGTCTTTCTTCTGCCGCTCGAGGAGACGGCGAGCGAGACGCAGCCCTTCGCGGGTGTTCGTGTAATAGGGGCCGACGCGGACGCGTCCCAGCTGCTTGAGCGGGATCTCCTCGGCGGAGTCGTGGAACAACACCGCCTGCAATGAATCGCCAGGATACTGCGTGCGGATCAGATGCGACAGCGCCAGCGCCACACGCTTGGCCGGCGTGAATCGATCCTCGCCGTAGAGGATCATGCTGTGGCTGCAATCGAGCATGATGACGGTGGCACAGGAGCTTTGGTACTCGCTCTGAGCGACCATCAGATCGGGATAGTCGACGTCGATGACCGGCGCCACGTCGTTCGGGCGTTCGGATCGTTCGGACGTTCGGGTCGTTCCTGTCACTTCGACACCGCGGCCTTCGGCGTGCAGTCGCTGCACGGCGTTCATGATCGTGGAGCTCGGGTCGAGATTCAGCGTATCGCCGAATTCGTACGGCTTCGGCGCGGCGATCGCTTCGACACCGGTTGAGAGGTGTCGCGTGTCGTGGCGGCCGGCGCTGCTGCGGCCAATCGATCCGAGCAGATCGCGAAGCGCACGGTAGCCGAGAAAATCGAGCGCCTTGTCGGTCACTTCGAACTTCACCTGGCCCGCATCTTCCCCATAACCGCCACCTGTTCCGCGGCGATGCTCGCGTTCCTGCTCCAGATCCGGGGCGTTGGTGACAAACCCCTGTTCCATCATCTTGTCGATGATTTGCTGGATCAGATCCTCGAGCTGTTGACGCGCCTTCTCCTGATCGCCGTCCGCCGGTTCACCGAGCAGCTGCTGCAGCGCTTCTTCCGAGAGCACGCCGCCGCTGAACAGCGCTTCGAGAATGGCGTCGTGCAGCGCCTCCATCGTCCGGTCCTCGTCGCCGGAGGACGGATCGCCCCACGGGTTGCTGAACCCGCTCGAGAGCAGCAGGTCGGAGAGCTTCGACACCAGATCCTCGAGATCGATCTGATCGAGCAGGTCGCCGGTGTATTTCGTGTAGCGATATTTCATCTGGTGTGGGCCGCCT
>Ga0068862_100001358_pt1 | contig 22719 bp, 18 predicted proteins | sample KBSSwiS52_FD_66598 | JGI IMG/M metagenome (GOLD analysis project Ga0068862, IMG submission 66598) | Switchgrass rhizosphere microbial communities from Kellogg Biological Station, Michigan, USA - KBS Switchgrass S5-2 | ecosystem: Host-associated > Plants > Roots > Rhizosphere > Soil ... | reverse complement strand
GCGGCCGGCCTTCCCCGGTCTCCTCGCCCGGCCGCCACTCGCCCAGGGGAGCGAGCCCGCCGGTCAGGAACAGCTCCCGGCAGGCGCGGCGCTGGATCTTGCCGCTCGTGGTCTTGGGCACGCCGCCCGGCTTGACCAGGACGAGCGCGGCCACCTGCGCCTCGTGCTCCTCCGCGACCGCCTGGCGGACCGCCGCCGCCACCTCGTGCAGGTCCCCCTTGCGCCCGCGGACGTCCACCTCCTGGACCACCACCAGCCGCTCCTCGCCGTCCAGGTCCACGGCGAACGCCGCGCCGCAGCCGGGACGGACCGCGGGATGGCTGCGCTCCACCGTCCACTCCACGTCCTGGGGATAGAGGTTGCGCCCGCGGATCACGATCAGGTCCTTGATCCGGCCGGCCACGTAGAGCTCGCCGCCGCGCAGGAAACCCAGATCGCCCGTGCGCAGGTACGGCCCGCCGCCGTCGAGCCGGGCGCCGAACGTCTCGGCCGTGGCCTCGGGACGGTTCCAGTAGCCGCGGGCCACCGCCGGCCCCGCCACCCAGACCTCGCCCATCCCGCCTTCCGGGCTCTCCCGCAGGGTCTCGGGATCGACCACCCGCACGGCGAGCCCGGTGGGGAAGCCGCCGCAGCTCACCAGCCGCCGGGCGTCCTCGGAGACCACCTCCACCTCGTCCCGGTTCCGGCCGCCGGACACCAGCAGCGTGGCCTCGGCCAGACCGTAGCAGGGGAAGAAGGCGGAGGAGCGGAAGCCGGAGACCTCAAAGGTCCGGGCGAAGCGCTCCAGGGCCTCGGCGCGCACCGGCTCGGCGCCGTTGAACGCTACCTGCCAGCGGCGCAGATCCAGCCCCGCCGCCTCCTCCGGAGAGACCTTGCGCACGCACAGCTCGTAGGCGAAGTTGGGGCCGCCGCTAACCGTGGCACCGTAGCGGGAGATCGCCCGCAGCCAGCGCAGCGGGCGCTGGAGGAAGTGGATCGGCGACATCAGCACGCAGTGCGCCCCGAGCCAGAGCGGGTGCAGCAGGCCGCCGATCAGCCCCATGTCGTGGTAGAGCGGCAGCCAGCTCACCACCGTGGAGCCCTCCTCCGTGCGGAACGCCTCCCGGATCATCTCCTCGTTCGCCGCCAGGTTGCCGTGGGAGACCATCACCCCCTTGGGCGTGTTGGTGGACCCCGAGGTGTACTGGAGGAACGCCAGACTGTCCGCGGTCAGGCCGGGATCGCGCCACCCCTCCGCCTCGGCATCCGGGATTCCGTCGACGTCGAGGCAGGGCACGCCCATCTGCAGCCGCTCCACGGCCGGGAGGAGCGCGGCCGTGGTCAGCACCGCGCCGGGCGCGCAGTCCGCCAGGATCGCCTGCAGGCGCGGCACGCCCCGGCTCCCCGTGGGCGGGTAGGCCGGCACCGCCACCGCTCCGGCGTACAGGCAGCCGAGGAACGCCGCCGCGTACTCCAGGCCGGGAGGGAAGAGCAGCAGCACCCTCTCGCCCGGGAGGCCGGCCGCCTGCAGGCGGGCCGCCACGGCGCGGGCACGCAGGTCGAGCTCGCCGTAGCTCAAGGGACGCTCGTCCCCCTCGCCGTCCGCCAGGAAGGTATAGGCCCTCCTGCCGGGATCGGACGTCGCCCGCCCGCGCAACACCTCCACGAGGCTCTCGGATTTGTTCATTCTACACATCATCATTTTTTAAGAACACGCTGCGTAACGAGCAGAGCTACGCAGGCTACATCAAGACAGAGTGCTTGTCCAAGGCATTGGCGATCCATTAACATCCGACCCTCGTTTCGATCATCAAAAGAAAACTGCCCGCCCATGGACCGCCGGATTGAAAAAAGAACCTGGACGGCGAGGCGGATCTCGATCGCCGTCCTGGTCCTGGGGCTCGCCGCGGGCGCGGCTCTCCTCCTCTCCTACCTGAGCACGCCCCGGATGCAGGTGGAGCGCGATAAGCTGATCGTCTCCACGGTCCGCCGCGGGGCGTTCCAGGCGGGCGAGCCGCCCGTCCTGCTGCTCGACCGCGGCGCGTTCTTCCGCACCACCGGCGGGCACTGGGTCTGGCTGGTGGACGAAGCCGGGGAGACCGCGGTCCGGCGGCAGGTCCGCCTGGGCCGCCAGAGCCCCGGGTTCCACGAGGTGCTCGCGGGGCTGGAAGCAGGGGACCAGGTGATCACCTCCACCTACGACCACCTGGAAGGCGCGCAGGAGCTGGTCCTCACGCACTGATACTTATGGCGACGGGCAAACCATGATCAAGACAGTCGAGCTCAAGAAGGTGTATCGCACGACCACGGTCGAGACGGCCGCGCTGGACGGGGTGAGCTTCGAGATCGGCAAGGGCGAGCTCGTGGCCATCACGGGTCCTTCCGGCTGCGGCAAGTCGACCCTGTTGAACGTCCTCGGCCTGATCGAGAACCCCACGGCGGGCCAGTACTTCTTCCTGGACGAGGACGTGTCGGCCTGGCCCGAGCGCCGCCGCGCCGAGCTGCGCAAGGCGAACGTCGGCTTCGTCTTCCAGAGCTTCAACCTGATCGACGACCTCACGGTCGCGAAGAACGTGGAGCTGCCCCTGTCCTACCTGCGGCTGCCCGCGGCGGAGCGGCGCCGGCGGGTGGAGGAGATCCTGGAGCGGATGGGGATCGCGCAGCGCCGGGACGCCCTGCCGCACCAGCTCTCCGGAGGCCAGCAGCAGCGCGTGGCCATCGCCCGCGCCATGGTGATCCGGCCGCAGCTCCTCCTGGCCGACGAGCCGACCGGCAACCTCGACTCGGCGCGTGGCGCCGAGGTCCTGGAGCTCCTGCGCCAGCTCAACGCGGACGGAACCACCGTGGTCATGGTCACCCACTCGCCCACGGACGCGGAGAGCGCCAGGCGGGTGATCCGCCTGCTCGACGGCAGGGTGGTGAGCGAGGGGCTGGCGCCTGCGCTGCAAGAGGCGGCACGATGAGGCTCCCGCTCGCGGTGTTCGCCGCGGTCGCGCTGCTCGCCGCGCTGCCTGCCCTCGGCCAGCAGGCCGGTCCGAACGTGCGCATGAACGCGCCCCAGGAGGGGCAGTACGGCCGCATGGGCATGGCGGTCGCGGCGAGCGCGGACGGCCAGAGGATCGTGGCCGCATGGGACGACGTCCAGGGCACCTGCGGGCCGCCGTTCGACCGCCCCTGCCCGCCGCCCGAGCCGCGCGGCTTGACCGGCGTCGGCGTCTCGACCGACGGCGGGCGCACCTGGACCGACCTGGGCGCACCGCCGCCTCTCCCGACCGCCCTGTCCGGCGGCCACGCCTGGCTCGACCGCGGCGGGCGCGGGAAGGACGAGACCTTCTACCTCGTCACCCGCGCGCGCCTGCCCGACAGCGCCCTCAACTTCGTGGGCCAGAAGGGCATCCTGCTCCACCGCGGGCGCTTCGAGGATGGCCGCTTCGTCTGGAAGGACGCGCGCTACTTCGGCCCGGCCCGCGACGAGGACTTCTGGCGCGGTCCCAGCGTGGCCGCGGCCAAGGACGGCAGCGGCCGGGTCTACATCGCGCTCACCAACCTGCGCGGCATCTGCGGCAAGCGCGGCACCTCGGGCGGCACGATCGAGCTGATGCGGAGCGAGGACAACGGCGACACCTGGTCCGAGCCCGTGCTGGTCTCCCGCGATACGAACCTGGAGACCACCGATCCCAAGGACCCCCTCTGCGGCACCTGGGGCCAGTTCCAGTTCACCCCCACGGTCTCGCTGGGTCCCAATGGCGAGATCTACGTGGCCTGGCAGTTCGGCCTGGAGTTCTTCACCGACCTCAAGGAGCTCCGGCAGACCAGCCCGCCCACCAACTCCCTCGCCTTCTCGCGCTCCCTCGACGGCGGACGCACCTTCAGCTACCGGCGCGTCGTGGCGACCGTCAACTCCCTGGCGGAGAACCCGCCGGCCGGGTTCAGCAAGGACGCCATGAACGACACGCCGCGGATGGCCGTGGCCGTGGACGGCGCCCATCGCGGCCGCCTCTACTACGCCTACGCCTCGGCGGTCGAGGAGGTCGTCTGCGAGAACGACATCCTCTCCTCCAAGGTCTACAGCCCGGTCTCCTCGCAGGTCTGGCTGCAATGGTCCGACGACCGCGGGCAGACCTGGCAGGGGCCGGTCCCCCTGGGCGACCCCGTGCCCCGCACCGGGACCAAGCGCTTCTTCCCGACCGTGACCGTGCTCCCCGGCGGCGCCGTGGAGGTGGCCTACTTCGAGAGCCGCGAGGTCCAGCTCACCCCCGACCTGGACGACGTCGAGTGCGGCACCCCGCTCGGCTCCGGAAACATCCGCCGGAGCCCGAACCGCTCCCTCGTCGACCTCTGGTGGGTGAGCTCCCCCGACGGCAGCCCCGCTTTCGGACCGCGGGTCCGCGTCACCTCCGAGACCAGCGACTGGTGCGCCACCCAGTTCGACATCGTCGGCTTCCTCTTCCCCAACTTCGGCGACTACCTGGGGATCTTCCCGCTCCGGGACCGCGCCTACCTGGTCTGGACCGACAGCCGCACCGGCGTGCCCGAGGCCTTCTTTGCCGCTCTCGGAGGAGAGAAGCCATGACCCTGACCCGCCGCGCCTTCCTGCGGCAAGCCGCCCTGGCCGTGCCGGCCGCCGCCCTCCTGCCGCGCCTCGACCTGCCGGCGATGGCCCAGGCGCCGCCGCGCAAGGTCATCGTGGCGGGAGCGGGCCTGGCCGGCCTCGCCGCGGCCTGGGAGCTCGTCCAGCTCGGCCACGACGTCACCGTGCTCGAAGCCCAGCGCCGGGCCGGCGGACGCGTCTGGACCCTGCGCGAGCCGTTCTCCGACGGCCTCTACGCCGAGGCCGGCGCGATCAGCTTCGGCGACAACTTCCACCACCTCCTGCGCTACGCGAAGACGTTCGGCCTCCCCGTGGTCTCGCCGAAGCCCGCGTCCGGTCCGCTCGCCGTCGTCGAGCACCTGCGCGGCCGGCGCATCGAGATCCGGCAGGGCCAGGAGATCTCCTGGCCGGTCGAGCTCAAGCCCGAGGAGAAGGGCCTGACCGCGGGCGCCCTGTTCCAGAAGTACATGGGCTCGGTCGGCGAGGAGCTCGGCGATCCGGCCGGCCCGGCGTGGGCGATCGAGCGTTTCGCCGCGCTCGACCGGATCACCCTGGCGGAGCACCTCAAGGCCCGCGGGGCCTCGGAGGGGGCTCTCCAGGTGCTGGCCATCAACACCTTCTTCGGCTACGGCTGGTCCGAGGTCTCGGCGCTCCATCGCCTGATCTCGGACCTGGCCCTGTTCCAGGCTGGGGGGAACACGGCCGGGCGCTTCTTCGAGGGCGGCACGGACCGTCTGCCGAACGCCTTCGCTCTCGCCCTGCGCGAGCGCATCTGGTACGGCGCCGCGGTGCGGGGCATCCGCCAGGAGCCCGGCAAGGTCGTCGTGGCCGTGCGCCAGGCGGGGCAGGAGCGCACCGTGGAGGCGGACCGCCTGGTCTGCACCGTGCCGCTCCCGGCGCTGCGCCGCATCGAGGTCACGCCCGGCCTTTCGGCCGCCAAGCGGCAGGCGATGGAGGGGCTGGAGTTCCTGCCGGTGACGCGGATCTTCGTCCAGACGCGCCGCCGGTACTGGGCCGAGCGGGGGTACCGGGGAGGCTCGGGCACGGACCTGCCGATCCAGCTCGTGTCCGAGCATCCGTTCCTGCGCGCCGACGATCAGACGCGGGGCATCCTCGAATGCCACCTGAAGGGACCCGAGGCCGAGCGCGTGGGCGCCCTGGACCAGGACGCGCAGATCGCCTTCGCGGTCGAGAACCTGGAGAAGCTCCACCCCGGCATCCGCGACCAGGTGGAGGGGGGCGTGGCCATGAGCTGGCACGAGGACCCCTGGACCGGCGGCGGCTACGCCTGGTGGAAGCCGGGCCAGCTCACGGCCTGGCTGCCCGAGCTCGCCCGGCCCGAGGGCCGCATCCACTTCGCCGGCGAGCACACGTCGGTGCTGGCCCGCACGCTGGAAGGAGCCCTGGAATCCGGCAACCGGGCCGCCCGCGAGGTCGCGGAGGCAGAAAGAGGGGCTTCCTGAGTCGCATGCCCGTGCCGATCGCGCCAGGTCTGGCCTGATCCACGAGCGGCTGAGAACGGCACAAGCAGACTACGAGGTGCACTATGGAAAAAAAGACTGAGACGGTCGACTCGGGAAGCGGAGACGTGCTTGTGGACCTTGGCTTCGCGGACGCCGAGGAGCGGAAGCTGCGCGTGCAGCTCGCGATGCAGGTGAACGAGCTGACCGCCGCCCGCCGCCTGACTCAGGCGCGAGCGGCACAATTGTTCGGCATTCCACAGCCGCACGTCTCCGAGCTCAAGAACTACAAGCTGAGCCGGTTTTCCTCCGAACGGCTGCTGCGCTTCGTGACTCTCCTGGATCGTGACGTCGAGATCGTCATCCGGCCGAAAGCCAAGGGGCACGCATCCGGGGTCGTGTCCGTGTCGGTCGCTTAGAATCTCTCACAGCAAGGCGTGCGGGTTCGAGGCCCGCCTCCGGCACCATGGAGGATTCATGCGACGTACCCTGTCCCTGTTCGCGGTTCTCTTGCTGCTGACCCTGCCCGCTTCCGCGATGCCGGTTCCCGACGACCTCGAGACCGCCGTGACCCGCATGGCGCAGATCGGGGGGAGCCGCTCGCCGAGCTTCTCGCCGGACGGCCGGCGGATCGCATTCATCTCGGACCGCAGCGGCGTGCCGCAGGTCTGGATGGTTTCCTCGGAAGGCGGCGAGCCGCGGCAGGTGACCCGCCTCGACGACCAGGTGCGCGCGCTCGAATGGTCGCCGGACGGGCAGTGGCTGGCCTTCTCCGTGGCGCCCGGCGGAGGATTGAATGAGCAGATCTATCTCCTCGACGCGGACCGGCAGGACCCGCCGCGCCGGATCACCGAGGGCGGCGAGGTCAACAACCAGCTCGCCGGCTGGAGCGGCCGGTGGCTGCGCTTCAGCGCCAACCCCAAGGACCCCGGCTCCCTCGATGCCTACCTCTACGATTCTGCCAGGGGCGAGCTCAGCCTGGTGGCGGTCAATCCCGGGATCGGCGTCCTCACCGACGTGAGCGCGGACGGCCGGCGGGCGATCGTCCAGCGCGTGAAGAGCCGCGGCGACAGCAATCTCTACCTGATCGACCTCGCGACCCGCCGGGACCAGCTCCTCACTCCGCACACGCCGCCCGGCACGTTCACGGACGGCAGGTTCTCGCCGGACGGGCTCACGGTCTATCTCGCTTCCAACCAGGACAGCGACCGCATCGGACTGGCGCGGGTCGCGATCGGCAAGGACGGGCCGAGACCGGTCCAGCGGATCGCCGGGCGTGAGGACGCGGAGCTGGACGACTTCGAGATCGACGACCAGGGCAAGGCGGCCGCCCTGATCTGGAACGTGGGCGGCAGGTCCGAGCTGGAGATGCTCGACCTCGCGAGCCTCCAGCGCAAGCCCGGCCCCGCACTCCCCGCGGAGATCGTGAACAGCCTCGAATTCTCGGCGGACGGCCGCTCGCTCCTGCTGACTTTGACGGGCTCGAAGCTGCCGTCGGACGTCTGGGTGCTGGACCTGCCGTCGGCGAAGATCCGGCAGGTCACCCACACTCCTCTCGACGGCGTGGACCTCGCCGCGCTGGTGGCGCCCGAGCTGGTGACCTTCCCGGCGCACGACGGGCTCCAGCTCTCGGGATGGCTCTACCGGAGCAGCTCGGCACCCGGCCCGGTGGTGATCAGCTTCCACGGCGGACCCGAGGGGCAGGAGCGGCCCAACTTCAACGCCACCTACCAGGCCCTGCTCTCGCGCGGCATCGGGGTCTTCGCGCCCAACGTGCGCGGCTCGGCCGGGTTCGGAAAGAAGTTCGTCAACCTGGACAACGGCGCCCTGCGCGTCGACGGCGTCAAGGACATCAAGGCCTGCGTCGATTTCCTGGTGGGCAAGGGGATCGCCGATCCCAAGCGGATCGGCATCATGGGCGGCTCCTACGGCGGCTACATGACCATGGCGGGGCTGACCGAGTACCCCGACCTCTTCGCGGCCGGGGCCGACCTCTTCGGCATCGTGAACTTCGAGACGTTCTTCGCCCATACCCAGCCCTGGATGGCGGCGATCTCGACGATCGAGTACGGCGATCCGGTCAAGGAGAAGGAGCTTCTCCGCCAGCTCTCGCCGCTCTCGAAGCTGGAGCGCCTGAAGGCGCCCACCCTCGTCCTCCACGGCGCCAACGACACCAACGTGCCGGTGGTGGAGGCCGAGCAGGTGGTGGAGAACCTCAGGAAGCGCGGCGTGCCGGTCGAGTACGTGCTCTTCCCCGACGAGGGTCACGGCTTCCGCAAGGCGCCCAACCGGGTGCGCTCCGCCGTGGCGATCGTCCGCTGGTTCGAGCAGCACCTGAAGGGGCCGGGCGAGGCCGCCCCGGCCTCATGATGAGGGATCCCAGGGTAGTGGGCCTTAGGGCCTCTAACAAAACCGGTCAACCGGCCTAACGGGCCGGCAGAGTAGAGCCCAGGGCTGAAGCCGAAGGCTGACGCCCTGGGGAAAAATCCGGAAAAGTTATGCGGCCTGAAAGGCCGCGAGAACGGGGGCAGTATCGATCCACAGCAAGGCTCTCGCGGCCTTTCAGGCCGCGTGGAGATTCGGCCTGTTTACCCAGGGCATCAGCCTTCGGCTTCAGCCCTGGGCTGCATTCTTCCGGCCCGTTGGGCCGGTTTTGTTAGGCGCTCTTAGTGTGTTGCTAGTACTTCGCGAAAAGCGTCAACAACCCCATACGTCGCTAGCCCGTAGACGATCGCCCAGACGAAGATCTCTTGCGGTGACGGCGGTGAGCCAATAATTTCCAGCACCTCGGCTGTTTCAAGCGCCACCCGCTGAAGCGTCGGGTGGTCCCCTAGTTCGCTAGCCTTGCGCAGGTCCTCCGCAACGCCCTTCATTTCCTGCCGCATGTCCGCCTTTCTGATGAACTCGGGGCGCTTCGAGTTTGAGAACCATTCCCAGAAGGTCATCGGCGACTGCTCCTTTCAGGCGCGCCACGCTACCACTATGACGCCTATTGTGCGGTTCATGGAGATCGGCCATGGACCAGGGCTTGCGGGCGATCCCGGCGGCCATCGCGGGCGTCATCCGGATCGAGCGAGGGGGCCGCCAGCGCTGGGGAGCGGGTCATCCAAGCCCAACGCGAAGCGCGCGGCCAGGGACGAGGTGATCCCCGGCGGTGACGGAGCGCTCCCGCACGGTGGCGGAACGCTGATGACGCCGGCGGGCCGCCAGCATCGGGGAGCAGGTCATCCCCGAGCAACGCGGTGCGCGGACGCCGGGGAGGAGGTCATCCCTGGTGGGGAGCAGGTGCTCCCGCACGCTGGCGGGGCGCGGACGCCGCCAGCGGGCCGCCAGCGTCGGGGAGCAGGTCATCCCCGCGCAACGCGGCGCGCGGACGCTCGGGAGGAGGTCGTCCCCGGCGGGGAGCAGGCGCTCCCGCACGCTGGCGGAGCGCGGACACTGGGGAGAGGGTCATCCCCGGTGGGGAGCAGGTCCTCCGGCGTGCTGACGGGGCGCGGACGCTGGGGCGAAGGTCATCCCCGACGGGGAGCGGGTGCTCCCGCGTGCCGGCGGAGCGCGGACGCTGCCAGCGGGCCGCCGGCATCGGGGAGCAGGCCATCCCCGCGCAACGCGGGGCGCGGACGCAGCGGCTGATTCGCTCCCCGACGGTGCTGAGGGCTTCCCGGCCCTGGCGGAGCGCCCGCGCCCGGGAGAACGCCACCCTGGTCGCTACCGTCTCCGTCCTGGAAGAGATGGTCACGCACCTCGGCATGTACGTCCTCGCGATCCTCGCCGGGATGCTGGTCACCGCCGCCGCGCTCTACCTGGTGAAGCGGCCGGTCGAGGAGGATGTGAAAGGTCGTGGGGGGCAGCGGATCGCGTAGCTCAACCCGCCCAGGATCGCGCCCTACGCCGTACCCGGCTCAGGGGGGGCACTCGTTCTCGCTGGCGACCTGACGGCAGGACCGCTCGCTGAACTGGCAGCAGAAAAAACTGCTGCCAGTGACCAGGTCCAGTGGCTCGCTCGCGAGCCGAGCCGCCGGAGTGCCAGCTGAGTTGAAAGATTCGATCGATTGGGTCGCCGGTCCGTTGGCCAAGGCGGCTCTATAGGAATAGAGACCGCGCAGGACATGGTCCCTTTTACCGTTGGTCTGCATGGTGGTGGGCGTCTGCCTGGACCCTTGGACTTGCCCCTGCGGCCAGAAGCGGAATGTGGCCTGCTGCGCCGGCGTGCTGCCGACCCAGAGCGTGACCTCCAGATCGTCCCGCTCGGCGAGCAGGAAGATCCTGCCGACCACTGCTCCCACCTGGTCCAGGAGCCGGTTGGATTTCTCGGCGGCGATCGTGTCTTGCTGCGGGGTGGCTCCGGCCACGGCGCGGGCCGGCGGTGCTGTAACCTCTTCCTGGATGCGCCGGAGCTGCTCGTCCGACCAAGCGCGCAGAGGGCCCAGGTCCGACTCTCCGACCCGCTCGATGGCTTGGCCGAGATCCTCTCCGGTGTGATGGATCAGGCCGGTCACTTCCTGGCGGAGATAAGCTGGCTCGCCACCCGGACCCCGCACAGTGCGCAGCGCGCGCCGGCTCTCGTCGAACCTCTGCTGAATGTCCCTGGCCTGCGGGGCGAGCTCCTGGGCCAGCTTCCTGGAGGAGGACTCGACAGTGATTGTCGCCCCTCCGACCTGACGGGAGGTGGATGTTTGACCGGCGGCGGGCCGACCGGCTGCGAGGAGAAAGCCAGCCAGCAAGACCGCGGCGGCCCATGCGGACACCGAAGAGAATCGATAAGTTTTCATGTCCACCTTCTTTTTGTCTGCGGGTGGTCCCACTATACTCCGAGCGCCGTGGTGCTGGGTGTCGCCGGGACCTTGGCAACCGCCTTCGCGCTGTACCTGATGAAACGCCCGCTATGAGAAAGATCCTGATCATCTCGCTGCTCCTCTTGAGCTGTGGAGCCAGGAAGCCCGAGACGGTTCACGTCTTCTACCTCCACGGCCGGATCATCGAAGAGCAGGGCCGCCGGCCGACACATGCCGAATTCGGGGTTTACGAGTACGACGAGATCCTGCGCCGGCTCGGTGGAGAAGGGCGCGTCGTGCTGAGCGAGGCCCGCGCCAGGAACACGGACCCGGACGCCTATGCGGACAAGGTTGCGAAGCAGATCGAGGACCTCCTCGCCAAGGGCGTGCCTGGCCGGCGCATCACGGTGATCGGCGCCTCGAAAGGCGCGGTGATCGCGATGCTCGTCTCGACGAAGGTCCGCTCGCCCGAAGTCGGCTACGTGATCCTGGCCAGCTGCAACGACTGGGTCCGGCAGAATTACCACGTCGACCTGCACGGCGAGGTGCTCTCCATCTACGAGGCGAGTGACGACGTCGGAGGCACCTGCGAGCCGATCTTCAAGCAGTCGAAGCAGCTCGGGAAGCACCGCGAAGTCCGGCTCGACACGGGTCTCCGGCACGGCTTTCTGTACCGGCCGATGAAGGAGTGGATCGAGCCGGCCCTCGCCTGGAGCCGCCGCCGCTGACTTGGGGTCCTTTTCGGGATCGGTGCTACGATCTCGCCAATCGTATCGCCCAAGGGAGAGTTTCATGCGCCGATTCGTCCTGACCTGCGTCTGCCTGCTGCTTCCCCTGGCCGCCCGGGCTCAGAAGCCCGTGGAGAGCTGCTTCGAAAAGGCCAACACCCAGCTCGAATCGAACGAGTGCGCCGCCAAGGAGTATGCAGCGGCCGACGCCGAGCTCAACCGGGTCTACAAGGCGATCCTGGAAAAGTACAAGAAGGATCCCCTGTTCATCGACAAGCTGCGCGCGGCCCAGCGGGCCTGGCTGGCCTACCGGGACGCCGAGATCGACGCGAAGTACCCGCATGCCGCGGAACGCAGCTACTACGGCAGCATCTTTCCGATGTGCGATTCGCTCTACAAGGCGCAGCTCACCCAGGAGCGGGTGGAGAAGCTGCGCGAGTGGCTCGACGGCGCGGAAGAGGGGGACGCCTGCTCGGGCTCGGTCGAGTGATCGGAGAAGACGTCATGCAGGAAGACATCGTCAAGGTCTGTCCGGATTGCGGGAGCGAGTTCCAGATGTGGGTGGAGCGCTGCCTGGATTGCGGCGCGAGCCTCGTTTCATCCGTGCCGGCTCCCGATCCGAGAGACACCTTCGAGGCCCACGAAGAGCCGGCGATTCCTCCCGGCTGCGTCCCCCTCCGCACCGCGGCGGTCGGCTGGGTCCGGCGGCTCTCGGAGGATCTGGACGAGGCCGGCATCCGCCATTGGGTGACGCCCCCGGTGTGGAGGCGCGATCCCAGCCTGTATGTCCTGCCGTCCGACCACGAGGCGGCGCTGGCGATCGACCGGGCGCGGTACGAGGTGGAGGTCCCCGGCATCTCGGCGGAGGACGCCCTACCGCAGACTCCGGTGCGCCCGTGGCGGCGGGACCCGGCGGACGACCTCGACGTCAAGGTCTGCCCGCGTTGCGGCGGCGAGTATCAGCTCCGGGTCGAGACCTGCGTCGACTGCGGCGTCGCGCTCGTGCGCCCCTGGGATCTGGAAGCCGCCAGCCAGAAGGAAGCGGCCCGAGCCGCTCCGCCGCCGGCATCCATGATCCCCGACGACCCCGGCGCCTGCCCGGCCTGCGGCGAGCCTCTCCGGGAAGGGGAGCCCGAATGCCCGGGCTGCGGCCTGATCCTGGCCCAGCCCGACGTCTGCCCCAACTGCGGCGTGGAGCTGGAGTCCCACGTTGCGCGCTGCCGGCTCTGCGGGGAAGAGTTTTTCGAGACCGCGGAGGGCTGACGCGCTACTTCACCGTGGCGGGGAAGCTCGAAACCTGCTCGACCCGGCCGTCCGGAAAGACGGCGGTGACGGTGCACTGGAGCCGGGTGCCGGAGGGGAGGCCCGCGAGAGCGCTCGCGGGCACCTGGTACCGCGCCGAGGTCAGGCCCTTGGGGTCGGCGACGGTCGTCAGCTCGGCGCTGTTGCTGACCAGGATCTCGTAGGACTCGGCGCCCTCGGCCGGTGGCCAGGTGAGCACGCAGGCCTGGCGGGGACACGTCTGTTCGGCGACGGTCTTCGGCCCGGTGCCACGGTACCTTTCCGGCTCGGGATTGATTTTCTGCGTCTGCTGGTAGAGAAGCCCGCCCACGCTCAGGACGAGGACTGCCGCGGCGGCGGCGATCCAGGACTGAAACCGCCTCGCGGGAAAGGGCAGGACCACGTCTTTCCTCTGACTCTGCGACTCCTTCTCGAACGCCATGGCGATCCGCCAGTCCTCGGCGCAGGAGGCGCAGAGGGCGACATGGTCCACGATCTCGCGGATCTCTTCCGGCGGCAGCTCGCCGCGGACGGCTTCCCAGATGCGGTCCGGCTCGAGGCAGCTCGTGGTGGCGGCCACGGGCGCCGGCGCGGTAAAGGCAGCTCGCAAGCGCGACAGCTCAACATCCTTCATCGTCATGGTCTTACCCCCTTCAACACCAGGCACTCCCTCAGGTCGGCCATTCCCCGGTACACGAGGTTGTCCGCCTTCTTGGGCGCCCAGCTCATCAGATTCCCGATCTCCGGGACGCTGTGACCCTGCAGATGCAGGGCGACGGCCAGCCGACGGGGGCGCACGATCTGCGCGAGGCATTCCCGGATCGCGCGCCCCGTCTCGTGCCCGGCGGAGACCTCCTCCGGATCGGGTCGAGAAGAGCCTGTCTCGGCCTCGGGATGAATCCCCCCGTCCTCCGCGTCCAGGGAGACCTCCTTCAGCCGCCGACAGCGCCGGATCTCATCGATCAGGGCACTGTAGGCCGTCTTCCTCAGATAAGACGTAGAGATCTGGGCATTTTCCTCACTCTTGCGCCGCATGACGCGGATCAGGGCGGCCTGCACGAGATCGTCGGCCTGGCTGGTCAGCCAGGTGGGGCAGATGCGCGATACCGCGCGGACGAGCTCGGCACGCAGGTGCTCGTAGTCGTCCGCCTCCTGGGATCGCACGGGGATGTTCATGGTTTCGTCCATGCTTGGATGATGCATAGATTACTACTTCCACCTCCGGGAGAGGAGGTAGTCAGGTTCTCGTCGTCTTCAACGAAGAGGGCAAGGAGGAGTAGACTGCACACAAAGCAAGGAGCTGCCATGGGATATGAGAAGGGTATCACCCGCAAGTGGCGTGACATGGTCCTCGACGGCGATTATCCGCCGAACATCCCCGGCGGCCCGCGGTCGCCCGACTCCGCCTCCGGCGGGACCCCGAACCACGAGCTGCTCGCGCGCCTGGCGCGCCTGACCTGGGCGCTGGAGAAGGGGACGGCCGCGCAGCAGGCCGAGGAGCTGGACGGGGTCGTGCAGTTCTACGACAACCAGATCGACAATGGCTTCATGACCCGGGGCAACGCGAACGAGCAGCTCTCGCCGTCCCACAGCCAGTGGTGGCTCACCGCCGCGCTCGGCCTGCGCTGGCTGGGCTGGGAGCGGCGCGTTTCGAACCCCGACGTGAGCAGGAAGCTCCTCGACGTCACCGGCCGCTGGCTCGGGCACCACCACGCGCTCTGCCGGCTGTTCGCCACGAACGACGGCATCGTGGCCCCGGGCGCCCGCGCCTGGCCCCGGCCCGATCCCGCCTCGGGCAAGGCCTATTACGGCAAGTGCAAGCAGCGGGACGTGCTCTACGACGCCATCGAGTCCGGCCGCGTGAAGAAGCTCTGGCCGTCGGACAACCTCGACATGCTCGGCCTCATCTTCGCGGACCGGCTGCTCAAGGGCGGGGACGATCTCGGCGGAGCCAAGACGGCCACGGATCTGCCCAAGCTGAGGTGGCCGGTCTCGTTCCGCCGCCTGGAAGGCAACTTCACCGGCTGGCTGACTTCGATCGACGGCAACGCCGGCCTGGAGGTGCAGCGGCTCGCGACCTGGCGGGGCGGGCAGGATTCCTACGGCTTCAACGATGCCGTCGAGGACGTCTGGGAGGGCACGGAGGCCAGGCTCCTCGGCGAGAAGGCCAGCGCTGACGAAGGAGGACGAGGCCTGTCGGGCCTCCCGGCGCTGATCGCGGGCCTGCGCGACGTGGCGGACCGGCGCAAGGCCGCGCGCGGCGAGCTGCTGGAGCTGGTCAACAAGCTGGAGACCCCGGGAGCCGACCTGGAGGAGATCGGCGCCGCCCTGCGCGATCTCGCCGAGCGCCGGCCCGCGGCCCGCGCCGAGGTGCTGGACCTCGCGGACCGGCTGGAGCGGTTCCGGGTGGGACCGCTTCCGGCCTGAAATACCGGTTTAGGGCACCAGCTCCACCTCGCCGCCCGCCACCCAACGCGCCCGGAGGCCGGTGCGGAACAGCCGCTCGCCCGTGTCGGGGTGGATGGCGAAGCGCTCGGCGCTCCGCGCCGGGTCCCGCCAGTAGCCGCGGGCGAGCCCCAGGCCGCCTACGTACAGGTCTCCGGGCACCCAGAACGGGCACAGCTCCAGCCGCGCATCCAGGATGTGGACGCTCTGGTTCGAGAGCGGCCGGCCGAAGGACGAGCCATCTTCAGAGACGGCCGTCCAGACCGTGGTTTCGAGCGCGCCCCTCAGAACGGCAATCCGGCCGCCGTGCAGCAGGATCCGGTCCGGAGCGGTCAGCACGGTGATCCCGTCTTCGGCTCCGAACACCACGGTGCCTCCCGCCGCGAGAGTGCCGAAGATCTCGAACAGCGAAGTCCCCTCGGAGAGCGAGTGGGCGAGGGTGCGGTCCGCGGGTCCGAGCCCGAAGCGCTGCACGAGGTCGAGAGCCAGGTTCGCGATCCCCCGGTTCTCCAGCATGACTCCGGAGAGCACGCAGGCGAGGTCCTTGGGGGAGGCGGAGGGCACCGGCGGCGGACCCTCAGGGAGGCTTTCCGAGGCGGCATCCTCGATCATGATCCCCACGATCTCCTCGGGCCAGTCGAGCGTGTCGGCCAGGGCCTCGCGGGTGACGGCGAGCTCGATCCGGCCGTGCTCCAGGAGCTCGCGGAAGCGGTCGCGGGGGAGCCCGGGATCGACCGGCAGGTACGCGGCGCCGGCCGCGAGCACGCCGAGGATGGCGGCGACCGCCTCCCGGCCCGGTTCCAGAACGACCGCCACCGGCGTGTTGCGCCGCGCTCCCTCGCGCTGGAGGAGATGGCCGAGGCGCTCGGAGGTCCGCAGCAGCTCGCCGTAGGTGGCGGAGCCCCGGGGATCGGTCACGGCGATCCGGTCCGGCTGGCGCCGCGCGCGGGTGGCGAAGAGCTCATGGAGATACGGCTCGGGAAGGGGAGCGCCCGTGGTGTTGAAAGCGACCATGCGGGCGAGCTGCTGCGGCGGGATCACCCGGCGGCGCATCTCCTGCCAGGCCGGCCCGGCGGAGAGCCGGCGGAGCAGGTCGCGGCAGGCCACGGTGAGCGCGTCCGCCATCCCCTCGGGGAAGCCCCCCTCGGCCACGTCCCAGAAGAGGAGCAGAGCGCCCTCCCGCTCGGCGACCTGAAGGTGAAGGAGGCGCGACTCGGCCCGGCCGCGCGGCCCTCCACCCAGCTCTTCCTCTCCCGCTTCGTCCCGGAACAGCCGAGGAGGCAGGGTCACGGCTACTGGCAAAGAAGGGAGGCCGTCGAGCCGCATGGACCGCGGAAGAGGCCAGGCGAGGTCGCGGCGGAGGCGTTCCTGGACGGCTCGCGCCCGCTCGCCGAAGGGTCCGGGAGCGGCGCCGTCGAGCTCCAGCGGCACCCAGACAGGCGTGCCGGTGAGCGACAGCTCCACGGTGAACCGGGGTTCCCGGCTCCAGGCGGCGAGCCCGTCGGCCAGGGCCGCGAGGACCATGGCGGCCGGAGCGATCCCCTCCCAGGCGGCGCGGGCGCGCAGCTCCGCCCAGGTCTCGGCGTCCAGCTCCAGGAGGCGGCGCCGGAGCGGGCCTGGAACGGCCGGCAGGACGGGCGGGGGAGGCAGCTCCCGGTCGGCCCAGTACTCCAGGGGCGAGCCATAGACCTTCTCCGGCGCCTTGCGGGGGATCTCGGGCGCGAAGACCAGCCAGTCGAGGGCAGCGTGCTCGTCCGCGAGCGGTTCCACCTTGACCCGGAGCTGCGCCGGCAGCTCGGGAGTGCCCGACTCCGCCAGCCTCCTTGCCTCCCTCTCCCGGATCTCCCGGGCGAGCGCGGAGAGGTCCACGATCCGCAGCGCGTACGGAGGAAGGCGGAGGCTCCGGGCGAGCGCCGCGAGGTCGAGAGTCACGGACATGAGGTCGTCATTGTAAGTTCGGGAAGAGCCGTGTCCCGGTCTATAGAGATCTGTGCACTTATAAGGTGCCGTACCGCAGTACATCGATTCAGTGTCCGTGCCGGCCAGGCCTGGTCGTTGTCGCGGACCGATCCAATGGAGGGAGACGACGATGGACGCCCGTGGGAACGTCGATTTCGAGGTTCTGATCCTCGGTGCCGGTCCGGCAGGTCTGCAGCTCGGTCACCACCTCTCCCGCGCCGGACGCAGCTACCTGATCCTGGAGCGCGGGGACAGCCCGGGCGAGTTCTTCAGGAAGTTCCCCCGCCACCGCACCCTGATCTCCAGCAACAAGGTCCACACCGGCTACGACGATCCCGAGGTCAACCTCCGCTTCGACTGGAACTCCCTCCTCAGCGACGACGCGCCGCTGCCCTTCAAGGAGTACACCCGGAAGTACTTCCCCTCCGCGGACACCATGGTCAAGTACCTTTGCGACTATGCCGAGGGCTTCGGCCTCCACGTGCGCTGCAACACACACGTCACCCGGGTCCAGAAAACGCAGGACGGCTTCCGGCTCCACGATGCCGAGGGCAGCTCCTTCACCTGCCGCCGGCTGGTCGTGGCCGCTGGCGTCACGAAGCCGCACATCCCGGACGTGCCGGGCATCGATCTGGCCGAGAGCTACATGAACGTGTCGGTCGACCCCGACGATTTCATCAACCAGCGGGTGCTGGTGGTGGGCAAGGGCAACTCGGCCTTCGAGACCGCCGACAACCTGATCGAGACCACGGCGTTGATCCACGTCCTCTCCCCGAACCCGGTGCGGCTGGCCTGGCAGAGCCACTTCGTGGGCCACCTGCGGGCGGTGAACAACAACTTCCTCGATACCTACCAGTTGAAGACCCAGAACGCGGTCCTCGACGCCACCATGGAGTGCATCCAGCGCCGCGACGACGGCAAGCTGGTGGTCTCGGTCCGCTATTCGCACGCCGGCGGCAAGGTCGAGGACCTGGTCTACGACCGCGTCATCCTCTGCACCGGCTTCCGCTTCGACAGCTCGTTCTTCGACGCGGACTGCCGGCCCGAGCTGACGATCAACGGCCGCTACCCCGCCATGACCTGCGAGTGGGAGTCGACGAACGTGCCGCACCTGTACTTCGCCGGCACGATCACCCAGTCCCGCGACTTCAAGAAGAGCGCCTCCGGCTTCATCCACGGCTTCCGCTACAACACCCGCGCCCTCTTCCGGATGCTGGAGAAGAGATACCACGCGCAGCCCTGGCCGGCCGCGGACGTCGAGCCGACGGCGGACGGCGTCCTCACCGCCATGGTCGAGCGCATCAACCGGACGTCGGCCATGTGGCAGCAGCTCGGCTTCCTGCACGACCTCATCGTGATGCCGGAGAACGGCGGCCCCGCCAGGCACTATCCGGAAATGCCGCTCGCCTACATCCAGGAGACGGAGCTCTCCGCGAACAGCCACTACTACACGATCACCATGGAATTCGGCGCCGTGGAGGGCGATCCCTTCGCGGTGGTGCGCAATCCCACTCCGCAGGCGGCGCACGAGAGCGTCTTCCTGCACCCCGTGATCCGGCGCTGGAACGGTCCGCGGCTGGTCGCCGAGCATCACCTGCTCGAGGACCTGCACGGCGAGTGGCGGCGCGAGGATCTGCACCTGCGCCCGCTGCGCGAGTTCCTCCAGGAGCAGATGCGCGAGGGCGTGCGGGTGCTTTCGAGCTGGAATTAGTTAGTCAGGGAGTTCCGTCTCTCTCTTCCAGGCGAGCGCCCCGGCTGTGGGGTGCTCGCCTGCTTTTTTCGGAAAGGACCTCAAGGACACCAAGGACCACAAGGACATCAAGGACTCCGGAGGAGGGTCCTTGATGTCCTTGGTGTCCTTGAGGTCCTTTCAGGGCCTCTTCAGCAGCGGCCCGTACTCCCTTCGCAACAGCGGATTGATCGCGATCGCCTTCTCCAGGGACTCCTGCGCCTCGGCCTCCTGACCGGCGAGGTGGAGCAGTGCGCCGCGGATGGCGTAGGCGGGGGCGTCCGCGGGATTGATGGCCAGGGCCTTTTCGACCCGCTCCAGGCCGCGTTGCACCGCCCCTGGCGCCGGGCCGCTTTCGGCGCGCCAGCGCTCCACCTGGGCCTGGGCGAGAAAGATGTCCGGCGCTCCGGGGTTCAGCACCTCGGCCCTCGCCAGGGCGGCCGCGGCGGCGTCGAGCGCGGGAGCCGGATCGCCTCCGCCTCTCAGAACATGGCGGGCGGCGATCAGCTCGATCCGGCCCTGCTCCAGGAAGGTGTCGGCGTCGTCCGGGTTGATGCGGAACGAGGCCTCCGTGTACGAGCGGGCGGCGTCGAGCGCGGGGGCCGGGTCCTCGCCGCGGTCGAAGAGCGCTTGGCCGAGCAGCCGGTAGGTGTAGGCCAGGTTGTAGGGGCCGTAGGGATAGTCAGGCCTTACGGCCACAGCCTTGTTGTAATTCGCCACCGCCTGTTGCAGGGCCTGCCGGGGGTCCGCGCCCCGTGTCAGGAGATACTCGCCCATCGTGAGATAGGAGTTGCCCAGGTTGTTGTGGGCGGCGGGAGTCTGCGGGTTCAGGGCACGGGCGCGCTGGAAGGCCGCGATGGCTGAGTCCAGCGATTTCGACGGGTCCTGGCCGCGGGCGATCTCCGCCGTCGCCATGTCGTTCCAGGCCGTGCCGAGGTTGACCTGCGAGGGGAAATGGTCCGGGTGCAGGTCGAGCGCCCTGCGGTAGCTCGCCACCGCCTTCTGCAGCATGGGGCGGGGATCGATCCCCCGCTGCTGCTGGTTCTGCGCCATGCTCATCCAGGCGAGGGCCAGAGTGTTGTGGTTGGCGGCCAGCTCCGGCTGGAGGCGGACCGACTCCTGCGCGGCCCGGAGCGACTCGCGCAGCTCCGGGGCCGGATCGATCCCGCGGCCGAGCTGCCAGGTCGCGAGCAGGCGATGGGCGATGGCCATGTGGTTGAACGCGCGGGCGTCCCGCGGGTTGAGCCTGATGGCGCTCCGTGCCTCGGCGAGGGATGCGGCGAAGTCCGCCTGCGGATCTTCCCCGCGGCGCATCTTGCGGTTGCCCTGCCCCCAGTGAACCCCGGCCCGGAAGGTGTAGACGTCGCTCAGCTCCGGATCGACCTGGAGGGCCACCTCGCAGGGGTGCAGCGCCTCCCGCAGCCTCGCGTCCGGGAGCTCGTCCCGGCTGAGGGCGATCCGGTGCGCCCGGCGCTGGCACTCGGCGGAGTAGAGCGCGGCGTCGCTCGGCACGGTGGCGAGGATCCGGTCGTAGACCGAGCCCGCCTGGTCGTAGAGCCGGAGCGCCTCCTCGCGGCGGTCGGCATCGGCCGCCTCGTCCGCCTGAAACGAGTACACGCGCGCCTCGAGCTGGGCCGCTTCGTAGAGCCACGGGGTCTCGCGGTACGCCTCCCGGGCCCGAGCCACGGCCTCGGAGTACCGCCCCTCGTAATAGGCGATCAGGCCGAGCAGGTAGGGGGAGGCCTGCGCCGGATCCCGGGCCGCCTCCTTCAGGTAGGACAGCGCCGGCGCCTGGAACCGGCGCCGCACCTCCGCCGGGTCCATCTCGCGGGCGGGACCGGCGTTGATCAGGGTCTTGTCGAGCAGGGAGCCGAACACCCGGCCGAGGGCCGCCGCGACCTCGGGCGTACGCTCGCCCGACCTCCAGGCGCGCTCCAGGTGCTCGCGGGCCAGCTCGTCCTGGTGCAGGGTGAGGTATCCCTGGCCGAGGGCATAGTGCCCCGGCCCCTCGGCGAGCGGACCGAGCCGGGCCATCTCCTCGCGGATCTTCTCCAGCTCGCTGCGCAGCCGGCGCTTGGTCGCGGTCACGTCGTGGCGCGGGAGCAGGGCCGCATAGCGCAGGCTCGCCTCCAGCTCCTTGACGCGCTGGCCGAAGCGCTGCGCGAGCTCGGCCCTCTCCCGCGCCTGCCAGCGGGTGCGCAGCACCTCGGCGCCGAGCACGGCGAGCAGCACCAGGGCGGCCGCGGCCACCACGGCGAGCGCCCGGTTCTTGCGCAGCCGCTTGCCCACCCGGTAGGCGAGACCGGCAGGGCGGGCCTCGATCGGATCGCCCTCCAGCCAGCGGTCCAGGTCCTCCGCGAGGGCGCGGGCCGAGTCGTAGCGCCGCTCCGGGTTCTTCTCCAGGCACTTGAGGACGACCGTCTCCAGGTCCGCCGGGATGCCCGGCTTGCGCCTGCGCGGCGGCTCGGGCTCCTCCTGGAGCACCCGCACCAGCGTGCCGGCCGCGGTCGTGCCCGTGAACGGCGGGCTCTCGGTCAGCAGCTCGTAGAGCACGACGCCGAGGCTATAGACGTCGGTGCGGCGGTCGAGCTGGCCGCCCTGGGCCTGCTCGGGCGAAACGTAGGCCGGCGTGCCGCTGATCAGGCCGGTGCGGGTGAGCCCCTCCTCCCCCTGATTCTGGGCCAGGCCGAAGTCGACCACCCAGGCATGGAGGCCGCCTGCGTCGTCCTTGCCAACGAGGATGTTCGCGGGTTTGAGATCGCGATGGATGAGGCCGATCCTGTGCGCGGTATGGACGGCGCGGGCCACGTCGCGGACGAGCCGCACCGCGGCCTCGGTGGACAGCTTGCCGCGCAGCTCGGAGAGGCTCCGCCCCTCGATGTACTGCATGGCGATGTAGGGCCGGCCCTCGACCTCGCCCACCTCGTGCACCTGGCAGATGTTCGGGTGCTCGACGCGCGCCTGGGCGCGGGCCTCGCGCAGGAAGCGCACCACCAGCACCGGGTCGTTGTAGTGCAGGAACTTGAGCGCCACGCGGCGGCCGAGCTGCGGGTCGGAAGCGAGGTAGACCGAGCCCATGCCGCCGGAGCCGAGGAAGCGCTCGACGCGGTAGCGCGGCCAGTCGCGCAGGAAGCGCAGCTCGGGAGGGAAGGCCACGGCGCCGGCGCGGCCGGGGGGAGCTTCGACCAGGGTCGGCGCGAGCGCCGGGTCCGCCGTTATGTCAAGTTCATGGAGGAGAGAGTCGAGCGCGTCGCGGTCGAGGCGTCCGGAGTCGAGGAGCGTCTGGATCCACAGGCGCTCGGCCGGAATCTCTCCCCCTTGGCCGCCCGGGGTCAGCACCCGGTCGGCGACGGCGTCGAGGTCTTCCCACGCGAGGAGACCCTTCGCAATGGCCAGCCGGAGGAGGCGGCTCTCGGTGGGGGCGTTCATGGGGCTCTGATTCAGTCTACCAGAGCCCTCTCCTTCAGAAGGGTCCCGAGGCCACCGGCGCGCCGAGGTTCGAGAGCAGCGTGCGCAGCACGAACGGCTCCACCGGCTTCACGAAGTGGTGGTGGATGCCGGCCTCGCGGGAGCGGCGGCGGTCCTCGGGCTGGCCGTAGCCGGTCATGGCCACGAGGAGCGTGCCGTCCATGGAGCTGTCCTCGCGCAGGCGCTTGGCCACCTGGTAGCCGTCGAGCCCGGGCAGCCCGATGTCGAGCAGCACGACCTCGGGATGCTGCTCCCTGGCCGCGTCGAGCGCCGCCAGGCCGTCGTGGACCATCCGCACCTCGTG